>Ga0209181_10005719_pt1 | contig 17777 bp, 11 predicted proteins | sample MAT05_FD_187208 | JGI IMG/M metagenome (GOLD analysis project Ga0209181, IMG submission 187208) | Freshwater microbial communities from Lake Fryxell liftoff mats and glacier meltwater in Antarctica - MAT-05 (SPAdes) (version 2) | ecosystem: Environmental > Aquatic > Freshwater > Ice > Liftoff...
ATGGCTATTTAATCAACACCAGCCGGAGTGTAACAACCGTAGAACTCAATGCGGATGGAAGTGCAAAGTTTCAGTCCATCGATACATTTCGTGGGATCGAACAGGATATTCCCGCACAATTATCCGATTTGCCTGACGGAACGCGAAAAACGTATCTATATAAGGTGTTAAATATTAGCGATTTTGAGATTACGGCCCTAGCCTATGAAAGAAAAAAAGACCTTATTCCGGAAGTGGAGCAAAAGATCTCGCTCAACATTCCACAACTAGTGGCAAAAGGCTTTTTTTGCCCCTTACATTTATGGCTGAAATCAGAGAGCTTCCAATGGTGCAACAACCCAGGCAAAACCCAGTTCAGGCGCATTCACGGGGTATGACCGAAGAAGACTCCATAGAGATTTCCATCCCAGCGGGTTTTACCCTCGAAAACACGCTGCCTTCCGTTTCAATTAATTCGGTTTTTGGCCACTACGACTTGACTTTACAACAAGCTGGAAGCCGAATTACGGTTTATCGAAAATTGGTTTTGAACAACGACATACAGCCAAAAGAAAAGTTTGACGAGCTGCTTTCCTTTCTGAAAAAGGTATCAAAAGCTGATCAAACGATGGTGGTTTTAGTCAAGTAGGACGAAATTTATTTCGTCTACAATTAACTGCCCAGGCGAAATTTATTTCGCTCCTATTTGTGTTCCTGCGCGAAATGAATTTCGCTCCTATTTTTATTCGTACGCGAAATGAATTTCGCTCCTATTTTTATTCATACGCGAAATGAATTTCGCGTTACAACCTGGCGCCGAACTTTTGCGTCCTGTGAGGCAGCGTTCGGATCGGCTTCTCCGTTAGATGGAAAACCGCGTACCGAACGAGCAATTGCTCACCCTTCAACGAGAATCAACACCATGGAGATTGCCCTAAATTTGGAACGTGCAGAACGCGACTTCGTAGAAGCCCTAACCCGTCAGGAGCGCTGGGCGCAACAACAAGTGTATGAAGAACATTATGGCCGCATGATGGGTATATGTCTGCGCTATGCTGGTTCGCGAGATGAAGCCCTTGACCTCCTGCATGAGGCCTTTATTAAAGTGTTTCAAAACATTAGTCGATACAAAGCAGGCACCGCATTAGGGGCATGGATACGGACAATCGTGGTAAATACCTGTATTGACTATTATCGCCGCAATGCACGTCGTCGAACTGAAGATTTAGACTCCATTCAAACCATTTCAACCGATGATCCGGATGTCTTGAGCAACCTCACAGAACGTGAAATTCTGGATGCGGTTCAGCAACTTTCTCCTGCATATCGGGCCGTCTTCAATTTGTACGTCGTGGAAGGATTCTCCCACAAAGAAATTGGCGAGGCACTAGGCATTACAGAAAGCACCTCACGCAGTAATCTGGTAAAATCTCGCCTTAAACTTCAAGAAATCTTTGCAAGCAGACGGATGGAATTTGATTTTAAGTAAGGCCCAATCCTGTCTGCCAGAACCCAAAAGGCCAAATCATTCTAAGTAAAGTAATTTTACAATGCCATATTATTTGGCGTTATTCAATAAAAAATGGACTTGCAGAAATTCGACTCGACCCTTAAATCGGCATTAGAGAACCTAGAAGTGCCATTCGACCCGAATACTTGGGCAGCGCTCGAAAATCGCCTCGACGCTTTACCTGCGCCTGATGCGCTGGATAAAGCCTTGCGCCCTGCTTTGGAACGGCTTGGAACTGCTTATGATGCGGGTTCCTGGTCGTCACTTTCAAGCCGTATGGATGGGATTGCCCGTGTTCGTCGAATGCGCATGATAAAATTGGCTGAAGCTGCAATTTTCCTACTGCTTTTGCTGAATTTAAAAGGCTTCTTTGGCGTTGTAGAATCGGTCACAAAACCTGTCCCCGTAAGGAAAGAAGTGCCCGGCCCAATGGCCAATACCCACAGCTCAAAAGAAAAAAAAACAAACCCTACTTCAGCCATTTCTGATTCGAGTACTAGTGCAGTGAACAACCAAAGTGTTGCCAGTCAAGTATTTGCATTTGTAAAAAACCTTACGGCTTCCCTGATTCCAGCACTTGAAAATAGTGATACAAATACTCCGGCTAATACACCCCAGCCCATCGCGGCCAACCCATCTGTACTTGATCCAGCACATTTTTACAGCCATTCTGGATTGGTAAAATTTCCAGTTGGTCCGGTATTGCCAGCACGCCCAACCCAACAAGTGCTCTTTGCAAGCAATCAGATATCAATTCCAGGTATCGAAATTCCAAAACATGTTAAAACTAGTCCTTTTTACGTAGCATCCTACGGTTCCTTTGATAAAAACTACTATCAAGAAAGCAGCTATTCGAACCAAAAATCCGGACATGGTGGCGGATTGGCCATTGGTTATCGCAAAGGAAAGTGGGGTGTTGAAACAGGGATTGCCTACGCAAGGAAAAGCTACCAACCCAAAAGGGTGAATGAGGAGTATCAAAATGATCCGTTCAACGGAATTGCCTTTTTTTATACCACTGATGTAAATGCTGAGGTGTTTTCAGTGCCTGTAAAAGCTACCCGTCAAATTGCTAAGGTTGGTAAAACGACGGCACACGCGGTGGCTGGTTTAACTGCTCATTTTGCAGCCAACAAGCGTTATGGATACAAAACTGTGCATTACCCTCCTCCGATGCCACTTGGACCTGATCCAGGCTCCTCCATCGCAGCTTTCCCAGACGGTAAGGGTGTCTTTGAAAACGGAGGACTAACACACAATGCTTATGCAACTGCAGATCTAGGGCTTAGAGTGGAACAACCATTGGGTAAACGTTACATCGCTTTTGTGGAACCCATTTATCGACAATCCTTAGGCGGCGGTGTGGGTCCAAAAGCATCACGTCTCAGTACATTTTCGTTTCAAGCTGGCGTAATGGCAAGCCTCTAAGCCTGTAAGGCAGTCAGTTTTGAGTAGTGTGTTTCAATTGCAAGGCATCCATAGAAGAGGTTTAATTTTAAACTTGCTACTTGCCACTTTCAACTACTAAATTTTCTGGTCAATTAGCCTACCTTTGCCGGCCTTTTGGCGAACATTGACCATGAATAAACTCTTTTTACCTGCACTTTTTAAGACTTCTGCAGGTGTCCTTGCACTCCTTTGCTGCGCCTGCTTTTGGCATTGCAGTAAGAAAGAAGGCGGAAAAAAGGAAGACAAACTACTGGCAAAAGTATACGATCGCAGCCTTTATCTTTCTGAATTAGAAGGTGTTGTGTCAGAAGGTACAGCACCTACTGACAGTGCACTTTTAGTCTCGGCCTACGTACAACGCTGGCTGCGAGAGCAGCTGATGATGTATGAAGCGGAGCGAAATATTTCAAAAGATCTTGATATTGATGAGCTGGTTAGGAGCTACCGAGCCAGCTTGATTCGGTTTAATTTCGAGGAACGACTCATCGCGGAAAAGCTTGATAGTACCGTAACAGAAGCTGAATTGAGGGCTTATTACGAAAATAATATAGATCAATTCCAACTCGAAAGTACCATCCTAAAGTGTAAATTACTTAAACTCTCCCTGGAGGCTCCGCAAAACGAAATCAACAAACTTTGGAATAGCCGCAATACTGCCGACGAGGCCAAGCTCAATGCATTAGCAAAGCAGTGGGCCACACTGGCTTTGCTCGATCAGGATAAATGGTACACCTTACAAGAGGTTGCGACGCTTTTGCCAAAAGGAACCTTAACTTCAGATAATGTTGGCTCACGCCGTGATGGCTCCTTGTCAGACGGCGATTTTCGATATTATTACCGAGTTATAGAAGCGGTGCAGGGCAAAACAACAGCACCATTCGACTACGCTAAAGATCAAACTCAAAAAATTATCCTCCACAGGCGTAAACAAGAACTTTTGGAACGCTGGAAAGAGGACTTGTACCAGAAAGAAATGCGACGCGAAAATATCAAGATTGAGCAGTGATCAGCCGTTGGGTTTTTGTGCGGTGAATTTATTTCCTTCCGATCTCAAAGCCAACCTTCCAAAGCCAAAAATCCAAAGTCCAGCATGCAACAAAGATTTTCAATGAAAAATATCATACGATTCCTTACTTTATTCCTTTTTCCATTGGGCTTATTGGCTCAAAATGACAAAGCGGTTATAGATCGCGTAGTAGCTACTGTAGGTGGAGAAATCATCTTGCTGAGCGAGGTGCAGGAACAATACAGTTTTGCAAAAAAAGACCAGCCAGATCTACCAAAAGAGTACCAATGTGTGGTGCTTCAAAACCTGATCGTTCAAAAACTGCTGGTAAACCAGGCGAAACTGGATTCGGTAGATGTGAAAGACGAGGAGGTAGGAGCGCAAATTGATTCCAGGATTGAGCGGCTTCGAGCTTATTTCAATCAAGACGACAAGGCGATCGAAGAATTTTATGGCCAAAGCGTAGACCAGATGAAATCGCAACTGAGTTCGGATATGCGCAACCAGCTTTTGGCTGAACGAATGCAAGGAACCGTGACCGAAAAAGCAACCATCACGCCAATTGAGGTACAGCGCTTTTTTGAGAATATCCCAAAAGACTCCCTGCCCTATTTCAATGCTGAAGTAGAAATTAGAGAAATAATATACAAGCCTAAAGTAAACTCGTACGAGTATAGTAGGGCTAGCCAGCGCATCGAAGATTTGCGCAAGCGTATTGCTGAGCAGGGGGATGATTTTGCGGAGCTTGCCAAAAAATTCAGTGATGACCTTGGTAGTGGGGCACAAGGCGGTGATTTAGGATTCCAAAAACGAGGCACTTTCGTGCCAGCGTTTGAGGCAATGGCTTATAAGCTGGAGCCCAAGCAATTAAGCCCTATTGTCGAGACCGAGTTTGGCTTCCACCTGATACAGCTTCTAGAACGTCGAGGCAACCTCATTCACTGTCGTCATATCCTCATAAAGCCAGAAATAACCGAAGCAGATATGGATCTGGCGAAGGCTAAACTTGATTCTGTGCGTCAGATGCTGCAAGACAGCACTATTACTTTTACTGAAGCGGTGAAACGATACGGCGACAAAAATCAACAGAGTTATAACAATGACGGACGAGTGGCAAACCCGCGAACAGGCACTTCCTACTTTGAGGTAGCTGACTTGGAAACGAGTATATTTTTTGCCATTGACGGGATCAAAGAAGGCGATATAGCAGAACCATTTCGATTCAAAAGCCCAGACGGAAGTGAACAATTTCGTTTGATGCAACTGGTAAGCCGCTCCAAGCCCCACAAAGCGGATTTGAAACTTGATTACGGCAAAATCCAAATAGCTGCCCTTGAACAGAAAAAGGGCGAATACACCGAAAAATGGGTGCTTGAAAAATTAAACACTACTTATCTCGGCATTAGCGATATGTTCTCCAAGTGTGACAACCTTCAGGAAATGATTGGAATTTCGGCTGCCAGGAGACAGTGATATTTTGGTTATTTGGGGATTTGGTTATTTGTTGTGCTAAAGCGTGGTATTCAACCATCTAACTGAAAAACTCGACTACCAGGCTTAAGTGCAACAAATAACCAAATCCCAAAACCCCCAAATAACCACATCCACAATTCCACAAATAACCACTTACGTTTGCTTTTAGGCGTAAAACACCTTGCGCTACATATATTCGACCATGAAATTTTTGCACAAAATAAAACCCCTTTCGCGCGCTATTCTGTTTGGAATGGCAGTCTTGGCCTCGATTTCTGTTTCGGCCCAAACGCTCGACACCCTCTTACCATCGCTCGATTATGCGCAGCAAAAGGAGTACGAAATTGGCGGAGTGCGCGTCACCGGCATTCAATTTGCCGACGCGAATACAGTTATTTCGCTCTCGGGTCTTCGTGTCGGTAACAAAGTGCGGGTACCTGGCACAGACTTCAGCAATGCAGTCCGAACCCTTTGGAACCTGAAACTTTTCACTGATGTGCGGATTAATCAGGAACGAACAGTAGGCGACAGGATCTTCCTGGAAATTGAAGTGAAAGAATTGGCACGGTACACCCGCCACTCCTTTGTAGGCGTGAAAAAAAGCAAGCATGATGATCTGAATGGTATCATCAACAAATTTATCCAGAAAGGTGCCATTCTAACAGACAATGTGAAGGCAACGCTGGTTCATGAGCTAGAGGAATCTTATGTGGAAAAGGGCTACTTGGGTGCCCGGGTGAAAATTAATTCCTTTCCAGATGAGCGGGCAACCAATGCTACTAAACTAGAATTTGTCATAACACCAGGCAAAAAAGTGAAAATCCGAGACATTCGGTTTGTAGGTAATTACCATGTCAAGGCAAGGATTTTGCGCAAAAAAATGAAGGAAACCCACAGAAAACAAAAAATCTTCAAAAAGTCCAAGTTTGTGCGAGAACTTTATGAGGAAGATAAACGCAAAATCGAGGGATATTACAATAATATCGGCTATCGCGATGCAAGGGTGGCAAAAGATAGCATTTGGCGCACTAAAAAGGGGCAATTGATGATCCAGATGGACATTGAAGAAGGCAACCGATACTATTTCCGCAACTTCCGCTGGAAAGGCAATACACTTTACGAAACTAAATACCTGGATCAAGTACTTGGCATCAAAAAAGGGGATGTTTTCAATCAGGCCTTGCTTGACACCCGGCTTTCTTTCAGTCAGGATGGCCGTGATATTTCTTCGCTCTACCTCGATAATGGCTACCTGTTTTTTCGGGTTGAACCAGTGGAAACATCCATCGAAAATGATTCAATTGACCTAGAACTCCGCATTTATGAAGGCCCACAGGCCACCATAGACCGGGTAATCATCAAGGGCAATGACCGCACCAATGAACACATCATTCGCCGCGAACTTTTCACACGCCCTGGCGATAAATTCAGCCGTCAAGACATCATTCGTTCGCAGCGTGAAATTGTCAACCTTGGCTATTTCAATCCCGAGGCACTCGGCATCAACACACCAGTGAATCCTGATCGTGGTACAGTGGATATTGAATACACGGTGGAAGAAAAGCCCTCCGACCAACTCGAGCTTTCGGCTGGTTATCAGCCAGCTACTGCATTTAGCAGAGGCGGAGTAATCGGGACATTGGGGGTAACTTTCAACAACTTTTCCATCCGAAACATTAAAAACAAGCAGGCTTGGAATCCACTTCCACAAGGCGATGGACAGCGTTTCAGTCTTCGTGGACAAACGGCTGGCGAGCGTTTTCAATCGTACAATATTTCGTTCACAGAACCCTGGATGGGCGGCAAAAAGCCTAATTCATTGACGGTTGCGGGTTTTTACAATCGTTTTGCATCTGGATTTTCGGGCTCCTCAAGTTTTCAGAAACTTGAAATATTGCAGGGGACACTGGGTTTTGGTACACGCTTAAAATTTCCTGACGATAACTTTATTTTCCGCGCAGATGCCGACATTCAAACCCTGAAACTCAGCAACGCGATTTCCTATGGTTTTCGGGATGATCTGGGCCGTGCGGTTACAGATGGTATTGTACACAATTATAGCCTTGGTCTCACCCTGGCGCGTAACAGTATAAACGACCCCATTTTCCCGAAGCAAGGCTCGCTCATTTCTGTGAAATTGAATGCTACACCACCTTATTCGTTGTTTAAAAAAGCAAGTTTCTATGAAAATGCTACTGTTAACGATATTTATAAATATGCTGAATACCTCAAATGGCGTATAGATGCGGATTGGTACACCACACTGGTGGGTAAGCTGGTACTAAAAGCCCAAGCCAAAATTGGAATTTTGAACCGATGGAGCGACAAGACTAGTCTTAGTCCATTCGAACGTTTCGAGCTGGGTGGTGACGGTTTGAACAACCAGAACTTCGGCCTCAACGCCCGCGACATTATCAGTTTGCGGGGCTACAACACCAGCGATATTATGGCGCGTTATCCCGGTGGCGCAGGCGTGTTCAACAAATACACGATAGAACTCCGATACCCCATATCGCTCAATCCGCAAAGCACGATTTTCGTTACTGCATTTGCTCAAGGCGGAAATGCATGGGGCCGGGTAAAGGATTTTAACCCTTTCGATATCAAACGTTCTGTGGGCATGGGACTTCGAGTTTTCCTACCGATGTTTGGTACCCTTGGCTTTGACTATGGTATTGGTATCGACAAGCCAGAATTCTATCCGAGCCGCAAAATCAGCGACTATGCTCGATTCAACATCATTCTGGGCTTTGAGCCGGACTAAATCTGGGTTTAATTGGTTATTTGTTTATTTGGGGATTTGGTTATTGGGGGTGCCAGCGCTTGGTGTTTGCAGGCTTTTTGACTACAGAAACTAATACCAAGTGCCGGCAACCCAAATCCCTAAATCCCCAATTAATCAAAATTCAACCCGCCAACTGAAATTCGGGATGGTACCCAGCTGATACTTGTTTTCAATCTGCTGCGTATAAGGGTCGAAAAAATGGTAAGCCAGGTTCTGTTTCCCGGTCAAATTCTGGATATCAAGCGCAAAAGTGCTATTGCGACGATTGCCAAGATTTTTGCGCCAATAGACGCGAAGATCAATGCGGAAATAGTCAGGGTATTGTTTGGAATACCCGATGCGCTCATCTATGACCGTCGTATTGGCAAGAATGGAGGCACTTTTATCGATATCCGCCTCCCGGATTCCACCTGTCCAAACTACTCGGGCATTTAGGCCAATAGTCCGTTCTTTACCGGGGCGTTTTTCTCGTTGCCATTCTTTTCCAAAAGTGAGATTGCTGAGATGCCCGATATTCCATCGAGTGGGAAGCCAATCGGCTTTTGATGGGCTGCTTGTTTGTGAAAACTTTGAATCAAAAAAACTAGCGTTGGCCAGCAAAAACCAGCCCTCCTCAAGGGTACGCTCCACCGTGGCCTCTACTCCCCGGTTGAAACCTCTTGCGATATTGTATGATGAAAAATCGTTCCCTAAATTAAATTCACTGTCATTCAACAGCGCAAAATTTTCATTGATAAAATACGGCGTATTATCCATCCATTGCCGGTAAACAGCGGCCTTCAACTGCCAAAAAGGCGCAAAATTAAAGGAATAACCCAGCTCTACTTTTTGTGATCGAAGCAATCCTCCTCGATATCTACTGAGGAGCCATGGGGATGGAACCTGAGTGTACACCCCAGCGGCAAACGAAACCCTATGCTTTTCAGCTAATTTTCGGGAAAAGACAAAACGGGGTTCTAACGAAAAGGTGGATTCTACATAAGGATCACTCCTGCTATCAAAAATCACTGTATGCAGTCCAAGCGAAGTGGTATTTTTTTGATTGCGGCTGTTCCATGAAAGCTGGGTCCAAGGTTGAGCCAAAAAATAGTCGTGAAGGGCAGGCTCTTGCCGAAGGTTATTAACGCCAGCATCACCCCGGTACTTTTGAAGCGTTCCAAAAACACCACCCATTAGCCGATAATTGCGCCCCAAACGTTGTGAGTAGGTGATGGAGCCAGACTGCTTTGACTCCGTAATTTTGTCAAAACTATTTCTTGAGTCAAGGCTACTCGTCCTGGAATATCGTTCATTGGTTTGGCCTGAATACGCTAAGGCAGTTTTTATCCATGCATTTTTCCCCAAGGGAAACCAGTTTGACGCGCCCAAAACGCCAGTCTTAGACTCAAAATCAATATCAAAGAAATCTTTGTAGTACTTGATCTCAGCCGTGTCTGTTTTGTGCTTGAAAATATTCTCACTCAAGCCTCCCAGTCCAAATACCGACCAGCGCCCGCCCCGTTTCCCTTCAAAATTTAGATTGAACGACAGGTCCTGAAAATTGATTTGTTCATCGCCAAACGACACGCCCAACTGCCCCAACAGGCCCACGGTGGAGTAACGGTAATTGACAAGATAGGCGTTTTTTCCCTTGCTCCAAATAGGCCCCTCTGCTGCCAAATCCAACCCCACTAGCCCGGCTTGGGCCGTAAACTCATGCTGGCGATTGTTGCCACGCCGCAAATTCATATCCATAATGCCGCCCATTGCATCGCCATATCCAGCGGGCATAGGGCCTGTGAGCAGCGAAGAATTGTCTAGCAATTGGGCCGAAAACATCAGAATTCCCCCGCTGGCAGCAGCAGGTCGGTCGCTAAAAGTGCCAGCATTGGGCAAGTGATTGGGGTTTACAATGTCTACGCCTTCGAGTCGCCACCGCACAGAACTCGGGCTGTTGCCGCGTATGCTGAGGCTATTCGTGCCATCGTCTGTTTGTGCTACACCTGGGTGGGCAGTCGCGAGTCGAGCCGGGTCAAAAAACATGGCTGGAAAACGCAGGGTTTGATCGCGCGTGAGCGGAATTTCACCGAGCGGGAGTAAAGCGCGTCGACCTGGTTGTATGGCCGAAATGGTGATCTCGGCCAGTTGGGCGGTCGAGCGTCGCAAAGCAATATCCAATACCTGCTCCTTTCCAGCGCTCACGTTTACTTCTGCAATGGTTTGTTTTTCAAAACCTTGTGCGGATATTTCTACGGAATAATACCCTGCACGGATTTTTTCAAACAGAAATTCACCAGTTGGGCTGCTTGCCAAAGATAGGGGTAATAACTCGCCTCGACTGTAGCGTAACGCAAGGGTAGCTCCCGTCACAGCATCGCCATTATCAGCGTCACGGACGGTACCACGTAACGTTTGAGCCTGGGAAATTATGGATAGACTGAACGAAAAAGTGAGCGTGAGTATTTGTATTGCTATCTTCATGGCTACAATTTTGGGGTAAAAGTAACCTTGTTACAGCACCTTACGGCTTAAGGAATGCCGTTACATAAAAATTCTCCTCTACCTGAAAATCATCCTTATTGGGCAAGGCACATCGTGTACTTTTCCACTTCGTGGTAGGATAAATGAACCCGTATTTTCCAGGCGATAAGGTCACTTTTACGGGCATATCAAAGCCTTCTATGCAATTGGCCCAACGGAACTGCAGCTTGCGGCCCTTAATTTGATACTCCAAAACCGGGATCTCCGTGTGGCGCAAATACTGGTCAAATACTTGCCCCAAGTTTTTACCCGAAAGTCGGATAATATAGGCTTCTATCTGTGAACCGAACACCGTTTGGTGGTAAAAATCGCGATTCAGTCCACGCAAAATAGAACGCCATTTTTCGTCATCGTCCACAATTTGGCGGATCGTATGTAGCATGTTTGCACCTTTTGAGTACATATCTCCCGAACCTTCTTTATTGACCCCATAAATGCCAATAATCGGGGCCGTATTGCGAATAGAAGCTCTGTTGCCCCGAATATACGCTGCCCCAGCTTCCTTGCCAAAATGATACTCCGTGTAAAGCCCCTCGCTATAGCTGGTAAAACTCTCATGCACCCACATATCAGCAATGTCGCGGTAAGTGATGTTGTTGGCAAACCATTCATGGCCCGATTCGTGGATGATGATGTAATCCCATTTCAAGCCCCACCCTGTACCCGACAAGTCTAGGCCTTGGTATCCATTCAAATAATTATTGCCATAAGTGACTGAACTTTGGTGTTCCATGCCTAAATAGGGCACTTCCACCAACTTGTAGCCATCTTCATAAAAAGGGTAAGGGCCAAACCAGTGCTCAAAAGCCTGGAGCATCAGTTTTGCTTGTTGAAACTGGACTTTGGCTTTTTCCAAATTTCGAGGCAAAACGTAATAATCTAGGCTTAACCGCCCCTTTTCGCCTTGAAAGGTGTCTGAAAAATGCGTGTAATTGGCGATATTGATATTTATACCGTAGTTGTTGATCGGATTCGCCACAAACCACTCGAAGGTGTGTGTGCCGTCGCCATTTTCGATCACCCGTTTTAGGCGTCCGTTCGAAACGTCCATCAAATCGTTTGGCACGGTGATAGACATTGCCTGGGAATCAGGCTCATCATACCCGTGGTCTTTGCAGGGCCACCAGACACTAGCGCCAATGCCCTGACAGGAGGTGGCGATGAATGGCTGTCCGGCATCGTCCAGTTTCCAGCTAAATCCACCGTCCCAGGGCGCATTTCGCGCCTCAAGCGGAATGCCAGCGTACCAAATGGTGATCGACTGTTGCGACCCTCTGGGCTGTTCCTTTTTCAATTCAATGAAATAGGCATTTCGTCCGATCTTTGAGACATCTAAGGCTTGGCCATCTTGTTCTGCTCGTTCGAGCAGGAGCGGAGCTTGCAAGTCAATTTGCAAAATCTTGCCTGGGTTTAGCACTTTGTAACGGATCTCATTGCTCCCGGAAATGCTTTTTTGTGTCGGATTGACGTTGACTTTCAGGTGGTAAAAAGTCAAATCCCACCAATCTCGCTGGGGCGTAATGCTACCGCGGAGGGTATCGTCTTGCGTAAAAACAGGCGTTTGTGCTGTGCTGAATTGCGCTAAAGAAAGCAGCGCAAAACAAAAAAAGGTTTCAACAAAATGCATCAAATTCATAATTTTTAGAAAATAGAGTACATCACCAGCCTCAATCAAGCGATGTTTTGAGGCGAAGTTGAGATAATTGTTTCCATTGCCGAAATTTTCTCGATTTTCACGCCGCTAAAAAGGTTGATTGGTCGGAGAATCAACACGACGTGTTGTTTGATTCGTCACCTTTGCTGCTTAAAATCAAAATTTCAAACCAATATCATGCCCACACTTTATCTCATTCCGTTAATTATTTTGCTCATTTTTATGAGCCTCGTAACGGTACAACAAGGCACAGTAGCCATTACCACCATTTTTGGCAAGTACAACCGTACGCTTTATCCTGGCCTGAGTTTCCGTGTTCCGTTTATCGAGCAAATTTTCAAACGTATTTCAGTACAAAACCGTGCTGTGGAACTCAATTTCCAAGCAGTAACGGTTGACCAAGCCAATGTGCATTTTACGTCGCTGCTTCTTTTTTCAGTCATGGATAACGCAGAAGAAACTGTGAAAAAAGTGGCCTTCCGATTCGTTGGCGATCGCGACTTTATGGCCAGCCTGACGCGCACCGTTGAAGGCAGCATCCGATCTTTTGTAGCTACGAAAAAGCAACAGGAAGTCCTTTTGCTTCGTCGCGAAATCACCGATGCCGTGAAGGTCAACATTGACCACATGCTCGAAGATTGGGGTTTTCATCTCATTGATTTGCAGATCAACGACATCACCTTCGACGAAGAAGTGATGCGCTCCATGTCAAAAATCGTGGCAGCAAACAACCTGAAGGCGGCTGCCGAAAATGAAGGCCAGGCACTCCTGATTACCAAGACCAAAGCTGCTGAAGCGGAGGGCAATGCCATTAAAATCTCCGCGGAGGCCGAGCGTGAAGCCGCCAGAATGCGTGGCCAGGCGGTCGCCCTTTTCCGCGAAGAAGTAGCACGGGGTATGAGCCAAGCGGCCAAAGAGATGCAAACCGCAAACCTCGACACGTCGGTCATCTTGTTCTCCATGTGGACAGAAGCCATCAAGAACTTCACGGAACATGGCAAAGGGAACATCATATTCCTCGACGGATCTGTTGATGGGATGCAAAAAACAATGAAAGAATTGATGGCGCTGAATCAGATGGATTTTTCAGCGCAGAATAAAGGGTAATTGTTGTTGAAACCTGAGTCATCCCGAATTTTTCTTTTTTTGATTGATGAACTCCGATTACATGATTTTTGATTTTTGAAGGAGTGCCAGATCCTAGGATTTTTGAGGTGCGCAAGAAATAATTTGGGATGACTCATGTTTCAACAGCTATTTTTGCCAGCATACACGTCCATCCAAGCTGCGCATATTTTTTCGGGCGAAAACGGTGCAATTTGCGCAGGCATTTTAGAAATCAATTCCGCGCGAACGCTAGCATCCAGCACCCTTGAAATCTGCGTTGCCAAATCTGCCGCAACATTCGGATCGGCATAGAGTGCCGCCGAGCCGCCAACTTCCGCAAAACAGCCGCCATGGCTGGTCACTACGGGAATCCCCACCGTCATCGCCTCCAAAATCGGGATACCAAAACCCTCAAAAATTGAAGGGTACACCAATGCTATTGCTCGACGATAAAGCAAGACGAGCTCCTGTGTGGGTACATATTGATCGAGCCAATATACCTGCAAACCCAGTCTTTTGGATTGCGCTCGCAGAGATTCTGCGTAGCTATTTTTACCAGAACCAACCGCTACGAGTGGCACATGTAGACCCTGATTTTTTAGTAAAAAAAGTGCGTCAAGCAGCGTGTGCCAATTTTTACGAGGCGTGAGACTCCCTACAGAAATGAGGTAATCCGAACCTGGTAACCCAGCAGCTTCCGCAAGCGGCATTGCCAATTGATCTGGCATGTGCCAAAGGCTGAGTCGTTCAAATACCGGGTCGCAGGACTGTCCAATGACTTGTATGTTTTGGGCAGGAATATTGAAGTATTCCACCAAATCAGCTCGAGTTTGTTCGCTGATGGCCACTACTACATCTGCTTGTTTTGCTGCGCGACGGTATTTTTGGTTGTAAAAAAAACGATCTACAGGGGGGTATAAGTCTGGGTAACGCAGGAATATCAAGTCATGTACCGTTACCACACTTCGTATGCCAGCCCGACGCAATCCAGTTGGGAGCTCGTGACTCAAGCCGTGAAAAACTTCTACGCCATCTCGTTTAAGCTGTCCTGTAATGCCTCGGCTGCGCCACAGTGGGTGGAAGGTTCGCCCCAGCCAGGAATCTGGCAACCGAATACCATCCTTTGATAAGGCCAATTGCCCCCGGTTACAGGGAGTGTACAGTAAGTATTGATGTTCTGGGAAAAAACGGCGAAAACCCTCCAGCAAAGTCCGGCTATAAAAACCGAGTCCTGTGGCGTTATTGAAATAGCGTTTGGCGTCGAATGCAATGGTCAAGGCTGGAGCAGTGATTGAAGGCACAAGGTACACAATGGAAGGGCGACCAGAAATATGAGTTTCCTGCTATTCAGGCATCAGGGCATAGCGGGTTAAAAGTTGAGGCATAGGCAGAGGGCAAAAAAGAGAAGCTAATCTACGACAAATCTGGGTTTTTCGAAAATAGTAAGACAGAGTTGTTTGAATTTTGCAGAGAAAGTTGGGTTAAGTACCGATGAAATAGCCCACACGTTTTAAGCAGATGATTTCGCGCCCATTTACGTTACCTGGCGGTTTTTACAGCTTCAAAAAACTAAAAATACACTGTCTGAAATACAGTAGATTTGCATAGAAATTGACTCAACCCCGAGCCTAGATTTTCACCTACTCAAATAGATTTTCACCATGAAAAAAACTGCTTACCATTTTCTTCCAATGTTGCTTTTGGCCAGCCTTTTTGCACTGCCACTCCAAGCACAAATGGCATTACCACCATTCCCTCATCTTGTTTTTCACGCCGAACTGGGTGGCTCCGATGCCATTCCAGCCGTTAACACAGATGCGAAAGGGCTCGTTACGCTGCTTTTTACGCCTGACCGAAAGAAGGCAGATGTGAGTGGAATGCTTGTAAAACTCGACGGAACTGTCACAGAGGCTAAAATCCGCATCGGAGCAACGGGCAATGTTGGTCCGGTAATTTTTGATCTTACTCCATATATTAATGATCGGCACATCATTGGTCAATTTGATGTTCCTGCCGGGCTATTAGAGCAGTTATTGATCAATAGCGTGTATGTAGAAGTACGCACTACGGCACATCCTGCTGGCGAAATTCGGGGCCAGTTTGTCTGCGAAACAGATCTTGATTTTGGGGTGTATATGACGGGCTCCGATGCTGTTCCAGCCAACAATTCTATAGCAAGGGCCTTCGGGGGCGTCCACTTTCCTTTGGGCGCGCAAGATATCGTTGTCGCTTTGGTTGTAACCGGTTTGAGCGGCCCTATTACAGGCGGCGGTATTTATGAAGGCCAGCCTGGGCAAAATGGCGTTAAATTGGCGAATGCAGCTGGGTTCTTTGGCAATGTTGTCCAATTCCTCGCAGACTTGGATACCATAGATCCTGACTTTCTAATTAAAGCCCGCGAAGGCAAATTGTACGCGGTACTCAACACGGCCAACTTTCCCAATGGGGAAATTCGCGGCCAAATTTATTTCCTCGGATACTTCGCTTCCCTGGCGCCTGTCAATGGCGTACAGCAAGTGCCAGTGCCCTCGCCTCCTACGCCTGGTTTTGGGTTCAGTCATTCGATCCTAAAAGGAGGTTTAGACAGTCTCGAAACCACCCTTTTAATTGTTGGTATTCAGCCTACTGCTGTGAAAATCCGTATAGGAAACCCTGGACAAATAGGCCCAGAATTTGTAGATATGGGTGCGCCAATTCTCCCAGGATTTTATTCAAAAACCTACGCGATAAATGAGTCTCAGCTAACTAATTTTGTGCAAGGGCGGCTTTACATCAATGCTACCTCTACAGCTTTTCCTAACGGGGAACTTCGGGGCGTGATGAAAAACACCCTCAGAAAAGCCTACGCCTTTGATCTCTGTGGGATCCAAGTGGTGCCACCAGTAACCACCAATGCACTTGGCGTTGCAATAGCATCGGTAGACCAGGCCAATTGCTATCTCAACTATAAAATGATCGTAGATGGTTTGACAAGCACACCTATTGATGGATATTTTGCCATAGAGGCACAAGGGAAAAATGGCACAGCGTTTCATACTTTGGATAATACTGCACCGATCATAGCCGGTTCGCACGAAATTATGGCTGTGCTTGGTCCGAAAATCGAAGCGGATAGTAGCTATGTACAAATCAGCACAACAGGCCACATTAATGGCGAAATTCGGGGGCAGGTGCGCCGCGGGTTTACTTGTCCTGAAGTAGTGGCCGTTACGGAGCTGAATAATATTGAGCAGGTTGTAGTCTCTCCCGTGCCGTTTAAGGAGGTATTGAATGTTGCACTAAAGAGTGCATCTGATTTTGACGGGCGCCTGGTGATGTATGATCTCTTGGGGGTTCCTGTCCTTACGCAGTCTGTTCAGCTCGTAGCTGGCGAGCAGACGATCCAGATTCATACCCGGCAATTGCCCAAGGGCGTATATACCTTGTCGCTGGAGATGCCGAGCCAGAATGCTTCGGTGCTGCTGAAAAAGGTCGTTCGGGTCGAATAAGGCTATAAGGAATGGGTGGTTAAGATTTGTTTTGGAGGTGCATCGCACCGAAACATTGCATCGTTTCGGTGCGATGCACCTCCACCAAATCCCAATTTAATCCATTGCTACAGATGCTACTCCGCAATGAGGCTAATCTGACAAAGTGGAATTAGTGAGGCCATCAAAAATCGAAAATCAGGTAACCGGCATTTGTCAATCAAAACTCCCGATCTTCACCACCCGGTTCACCCCCACTTTCCGGCCTCCAGCATCCAAAATTTCCATCAAATACAACCCGTTCGGCCAATGTTCACCCAAGGTGAACTGGTTATTGGTTAGCGCTTGTGAAAGCCAAACCTGTCCCAGCGCATCGCTTATCCGAATCTGGAAATTTTGCCCGAACCAGTCCTCCGAAATATCCAAACGAAATGCCCCTGTAGTTGGATTCGGGAAACTCCGAAGCTCTCGGAAAGATGTTTTGTCCGTGTTTTTAGTACCGCTTGTCGTTTTCACACACTGTGCTATTTGATCGAGCAATACCTGAAATTTTGGCCGGTCATTCCAGGGTGCTGCATCATCATCGTCGAAAATATGCCCCCAGGAGCCGAACTGACTTTGCCAGGGTCCGGTTAGTACAAAGGCCATCGGTAGTTCGCTGCCCAATCGCCGAAGGCTGTCGAGCATGCGGTTGTACAGGGTGTACATGCCAGGATGTACCTGCGCGTCGTACATGGATTGGATGTAGGGCGGGATACTAAAGTCGGTAAAATGCTGGCCGCCTTCGTAGTTCACTACTTTTTTGCCGTAAAGTTTGGCGGTCCGGT
>Ga0209181_10005720_pt1 | contig 17771 bp, 21 predicted proteins | sample MAT05_FD_187208 | JGI IMG/M metagenome (GOLD analysis project Ga0209181, IMG submission 187208) | Freshwater microbial communities from Lake Fryxell liftoff mats and glacier meltwater in Antarctica - MAT-05 (SPAdes) (version 2) | ecosystem: Environmental > Aquatic > Freshwater > Ice > Liftoff...
GCCCGAAGCGAAAGACGAACAACGGCATCCAGTTGTTCGGGATTGTATGGTTCAATTTGCACTTCGGTGTGACCTCTAGAATATGCCGGAGGATTCGAGGTGATAAAGCAGCCTAACGACTCAAATCAGCGGCGGCAGGTAACCCCGGCAACCTCACCAAGATCTCTCAATCGTCCGCTGCATTTGAATTGTTAGCTGGCATTAACCACCCCGCAATAATCGGTCATACTCGGCATGGGTTCCAATCCAAAACCAGGCAATATCATCATTTTCTTCTACTGCTAAAGCGCGATAGTGGATTCCGATCCGTACTGACCAAAACGAACCCACTTTTTTGAAGCGTAGCGACGGATACCGAGAATCTTGTTTAAGTAATTCATAGCACCGATCGGCTAAGTCTTGAATTTCATCTGGCAACTGTCGATAGTGATGCCAGAAATCCGGGGTGGCGCGATATTTCACAGGTCGGTACAACGCCCTTCTTGCAGGTGTTGCAGTGCCCGCTCTGCCAACTTGTCAAGCCGACCTGCTGCGACATCTTCCTCAAATTGCCGATCCCATATCTCAGCATCGAACTTTGCAAACCAGACTCGGAAAGCAGCAAGCTCCTCTGCGGATAGCTTACCGATAGCACTTTCAATCTCTTGTAAGCCACTCATAAAAACCAAAGAAACGCAGCGATCTAAGTGTGCATCCCCAATAATATCGCTAAGGTCTTCATTTGTCCTCCCCTTGCTTTTTGCTTCTTCCTGCAATGGCAAGACCAACGGCAACAGAACCCGTTACTCCAGCCGCTATAAAAGAACCTGAAATTCCACCCTGTATATTTTCTAACTTTGGCTTATTCACGGTGTCGTCCCACCCTGAACTCCTATTTAATTCCTTTGTAATGGAATCCCTACTTTCCAGCTCTTTTTCAAATTTGCCCTTCTCGGCGATCGCAAAACCTCCAAAAATTAGACACAAGATTGAGATGGCAAAGAACACTCCCCCAGCAACAGTCATCATTTGTCTCATCGATTGTCCCATTCTTCAGCTCCTTCAACTTCAGATACAACAGAAACCATGTTGGTTTTCAACTACCACCTCAACTGACTACTGCCTCAAGTCATCCCACTAGTTTCAGCAGCCTGAGAATATGCACCTCAACAGGCGGCAGACTCGGCGCGGTGTGGTTTCTACTTCGTCGGAATGATAATAACTTCAATGCGAAATCGTCCAGCATTATCTCTTGGATTATTGTCGTTGACTGCGAATTCTAAAACTCCTTGAGATCGGACCACAAATTCCCTGCCTTCGCCGATCGGAAACCAGCCATCCAGTTCTGGCGCTCCAAACTGCTTGATTCGCCCCATCAGTTGACCATGAGGTATATCGATAAAGTAGTTGTAGTCTGGATTAAAGATAATCCCCATTGGTCCTCCGGATCCTGCAACAAACCCAAATCTAATTCTTCCACTCGCTTGGACTCTGATTTTGTCGCCAGGATTAACCGATATGCCTGTATTGATATGACTATTCGTTTGAACCGCATATTTTCTGCCATTGCCCACACCAGTCTGAGCAGAACCAGTCTGAGCAGAACTAGTCTGAGTGGACTTCAGCCTAGGTGCTTTAAGATCCTCATACATATACGCCCCAATCGTTCCCCAAACAATTGTTTGGATCGTCTCCCTACCGACAACAGCTAGTTCCGCCTGCCGTCTAGCCCGTGCAAATTCTTGATCCTGCTCTAAAATTTGGCTTGCCCGATTCGCAAATGCTGTTTGCCCAGATTCTGTTTTTAGATCCAGCCCATTTGCTTGTAAACTAGCTTTGCGAAGAACCTTGAGACCGTCACGAACAAGGCTAATACAATAAGACTCCGCTAATTTATCTGCGTAGGGTGCTCCAGGCACAGCGCGATGATTTGTCTTACAGCGGGTTCCAGCATTTCTGGCGGCTTCTTCGGTTATGCTCCGCTTCTGCGCTAAGGCGGCAGATGGGAAAACCAGAATAGAAAGTATTACAAAGATATTGAATATCCGAATCAAATTCATTTCTCTGCGCTCGATCGTTGTTTTTAGATAAAGGCTACGAATCAACAGGGAATGCATTCTGACCTATCAGCAAACTGAGAACATGCCCAGCCAGCCAAGGCTCTAGGTTATCTTACATAGAAAATAAAGAGACAGCAGCTTTGGCATTACAACCTTCACCGTCTCTTTGCACAAGTCTCATGTGTTCTAATCAGTAACCCAAGCCAGCTAACTATTGATTAGACATACTCCGTCTGTCTATCTAGCTCAATTAGGGTGTTTAGACAGACACTTGCAGTCTATTTACCCTCCTTTAGCTGATTAGGCAGACACCTCGCAGTCTAAGCGCCTCTTTTGGGGTTTTAGACTGCGAACTATCTGCATATTAGCCTTGAACAGAGCCAGCAGGCAAAAATTTCCGTATTTCTTCCAGTGAGATCATTAGCGACTTGAGGTAGCTTTTAATACATCAGTACTTATTTGCATCGACCTCCTATGGAATCACGTCCTCAAAAGCTGCTCGATCAAGTCCGAGAGGCGATTCGGATCAAGCATTATTCTTACCGCACTGAAGAAAGCTATGTTGCCTGGATTCGCCGCTTTATTTTGTTTCATCACAAACGGCATCCCAAAGACATGGGCACTGCCGAAATCACCGCGTTCTTAAGCCACCTGGCGATCGATGAGCAAGTGGCAGCGTCCACCCAAAACCAGGCATTAAGTGCGTTACTGTTTTTGTATCGCACGGTGCTCAAGCAAGAGCTTGAAGGGACGATCGACGCTCTGAGAGCAAAGCGTTCTAGCTATCTACCAACCGTACTCACTAAGGAAGAAGTGTTGGCAGTAGTCTCCAGCCTTTCAGGGGTCTATCAACTGCTGGTGCAGGTATTGTATGGCAGTGGCTTGCGCCTAACCGAAAGTTTGCAATTGCGCGTCAAAGATATTGACTTTGCCCAACATCAGATTGCCGTCCGGGATGCCAAAGGGCGAGAAAACCGCGTGACGATGTTGCCTGTTAGCCTAGTCACACCTTTGCAGACACATTTGCAGCAGGTCAAGCGGCTATGGCAGCAGGATCTAGACCGGGGCTACGGCTCAGTGTATCTGCCGTTTGCGTTAGAGCGCAAATATGGTCATGCTGAGCGTGACTGGGTTTGGCAGTTTGTGTTTCCCGCTGAACGGTTTTCCAAAGATCCACGTAGCGGCATTGTGCGTCGGCACCATTTGCATGAAACAGGCTTACAGCGGGCGTTGAAGCAGGCAGTGCGAGCTGCCTGCCTTGAAAAACGGGTGAGTTGCCACACCTTTCGGCATTGCTTTGCTACGCACCTGTTACAGAATGGGTATGACATCCGCACGGTGCAAGAGTTGTTGGGGCACAAAGATGTGAAAACCACGATGATTTACACGCATGTGTTGAATCGGGGTGGGCAAGGCGTGAGAAGTCCGTTGGATGGATGAGCCAGTATGGGAAGTTGGTGGACTGGCTCAAGCTGGATAACGCTTCAACAACGATCTAGCCCTCGTAAGCGTCCATTGGAGGGCAGGTGCAGACGCAGTTGCGATCGCCTCCTGCACTTGCAGCGCGGTCTGCGCCAAAAAGACACTCGCTCGCTGATGATAGTCCTGCACCGCTTCTTGGGCGACCGGTGGTGGCAAGCGGAATTCCCGCTCCAGGTCTGGTACGGCGATGTCCCGTTGGAGCCGCCCATAGAACGCCTGGATGTGTTCATGCTGCGCGATCGTCCCTTTGATGCCGCGCTGTAACTCTAACGGTGCCATTGCGGCGGCAAACTGGTCTTGCCACGCTTGCAGCTTCACCCGTCCACCAAACCAATACTCCCAGCTCAGCCAGCCTTTCTCTGGGTGGAGCGGCACCAGATGGGCATGGATGTGTGGGGTCATTTCGTCCAGGTGCAGCACGGCGGAGAGACAGGACTCACCGAACGCTTGCTGGAGCCAGTCTGTAGCAGAAACCGCAAACCGCTCCACTTGCACCAGATCCAGGTCGCCCTGCCGGTCATGCCTCTGCCGGAACCACTCGGGGCTGGCGCTGAGCAGGACTTCACACGCCAAATTCGCATCCGGTCGGGTTTTGCGTTTTTGCGCCGCCGCTTGCAAGCGTTCGTCCACCTGTTCCCACAGGCATTCGGCACTCCCCAACAGCTGACGGTTGAGGGGTGTGCGCGTCGGGTCAGCATTGGGCGTCTCACGGGTACGGGTACAGTGTCCTTGTGACGCTTTGATTTGACCCGCAGACTTCAGTTTGCCAAAGCGGAGAATCGGGTAAGCCATGCCCTTAGGATGCCCAGCGGTCGCCAGAGTGCACCCCTTCACGCACACTGTACCTATCGATCGCGAGCAGACATACACCATGGGCACGGCGGCACCCGAAGCCTGGAGGGTCTGGTGCAAGCACGAGCACGGGGAGGGGCTGAGTGGTAGAGCCGTGCCCTTCCGAGTGTCGTCCTTAGCGTTCCTGGACTGGCGGCTTTCTTGTCCGCAGCCTCTGAGTCGGTCGTGGCGTGATCGGTTGCGGCGGCACGACTGGCTGCAGTGCTAACCGCAGTTGCTCCAACGCCTCACAGTCCTTGGCACTCAAACCACGCCCCTGATAGCCCTGATCCGTCGAGACGAGTAGCGCCCGCTCACCCTGGTAGAGCGTGAATGGTGTTGGTCCTGCACGCCGTTCCAAGCGATACGGACCCAGTGAGAGCGTCGTCAAACCCGGCTGGCCCCCATACCCTTCCCAGAGCGCCTCCAGCAGCGGAGCGACACGAGCGACCGCCTCGGCTTGCGCTTGCAGCACAGACTCTAAGAGGCTCGGCACGTTTGCTGTGACGGTTGGAGCAGACTCAATCGGGGAGGCTGGGCTGGGCTCTGCTGCCGCCCGTGTCAGTCTGGCTTGCAACGCCGCATCATCCCGCTGTGCCGCATAGGTCACCCCTAACTGCATCAGTCCACCCGGAAAGGTATAGCGTTTTCCTAGCTTCCCGCCTGCCATCGCTACACCCTCGTACTCATAGCTGATGCCACGTGCTCGACCCGTGCTGAGATACGTTACGACCGCATGAATCCCTGCTGTTTCCAGTTGCTCGACCAGTGTGGTGATCGGTAAACCAGGTGTAGCCGTCGTGAGTCGATCAAGGGCTGCTTGAGCATATGCTTTTGCGGTGTCTTGCGTACTCACCGCCTGCTGTTCCAGTTGACCTTTCGTCCGCGCTTTGCGTCCCACTTCCCAACTGCTAGGCACCCGTTCGAGTCCGTACATCTTCTCCAGTTCGCGGATGACCTTCTGACTCCGCAGCTGGTCTTGCCAGGTCTCAATACACTTCCCGGTACACAGATTGATCCGACTGGCGATCGTATGCGTATGCACATGGTCTTTATCACGATGGATCGCCACGAGAAACTGATACTCGCCTAATTCCTCTTCGATAAACGCATCAATCTGCTGGTTGAACGCCTCGAAGTTTTCGTCCTTGAGCAAGTCATAGCAGCGGAACGAGACAATCAAGCCGGCAAGGTGGCGGGTGGCAATCTCAGACAAACGCTCATCACTCAGGTCTTGGGTGGCTTTATCCGCTATGGAGTAGCTCAGTGGGAAATGATAGACCGGCCGTTCAATATCAGGATGCAGGCTGTAGGACAGCATGAATTCACGCGTCAATGCCTCCACCGTCTCGCCATCCATGTTGCCGCCAATAATTTCAGCACCCGCTTTCGTCAACACATACTGCGTCGTCGCACGATACGAGGCATTTTTCATCACCTTCCCAATCATGGCTTACGCCTCCTCACCGTCAGCGTCAGTCGTGGCGTCGTCCGCTCTCAAGCTGGCTCTGATCTGGTTCAAGGTTTCCGTCATGTGCGCGAGCTGTTCGAGATAAGTCTGGGTCAGTGGCAAACGCTCTCCTTGCTTGCTAGCCATATTGATAGCCTTCGCGATCTGGTTCAGAGTAGTGCGCATGTAAGTCGTTTGAATATAGATATCGCGATTCACGGGTGGCATCACGGCTCGTGGTCGCGGTGCCACCCCTTCCAATAACTTTTGGCGAATGTAAAGTGAGCGCTTGAGCCCCTGGCACCGTGCCTGTAACTGTCGTGCTTCTGATGGTGAGACTTTGAACGTGATGCTCACGGTGCGCTTTTGTTCACGGGCTGCTGCCACCTCCACTAACGCGGCGGCCTGAAGATCTTCTAATTCCTGCATCGCCGGATCGCCCTCGACTGCCTACGCTTTGTTTGGTTCGGATGGGGGTCTGGGGATACCCCAGCAAGCGACTGAGGCGATCTCACCGTAGGGGGGAGCTTACACGCCAGTGTAAGACAGCCTCTCGCTTGCCCACGACCGTCACCAGCCATCACCAACCAAACTCAAGGTGCCCAAACGTACGCACGCTCTAACAGCTCGTTTCTTCGTCGATCTCACTCTGATCAGCCGTCTGTAATGACTGCAAGTGCCCTACCGTAATCAGTATCCTTACGATCATCTCAACCCTACTGATTGTAAAAGCGACTCAAAGTACGTATATCTCAGGTTGGTAATGAGTCCTTGTCCGCCTTACAACAGAGAGACAGAAGCGCAAGCACCGTTAACACTTTCCAAGACAAAGCCATGCATCCAAAGTCTGTAGTGAGTGTTTAGAGATGGGACTACTGAAGTTACTGCGCTCACAGGTAAGGAATCTCATGTCAGCTAAATCACAGTCCCTCTATGCCGAAGCGACCGCCCAAACACTAGAGCAGCAGCTAGACCAACTAGCCGCCAAGCCCAAAGGTCTAGCTCTACGTACCTTGATTGAACGACTACGACCAAAGATTAAAGCCGCGCAAATCGCTGGTTATACGTATGAGGAGATTGTCAGTACGCTGGCTGCCGGTGAGGTCAAAATCACTGTCAATACGCTGAAACAGTATCTGCGTGAGCCACGGACTGAGGTTGAGGACGACAAGAGTCAGACACCTCCCAATGAGGACAGCCATGCTGGTAAGCGCGCCCCTGTGGGTGTGGCAGCAACAACGACAGCTAAGAAGAGTGTGGCAGCTACAAACAACACTGCCTCCCAGACTGTTAGTGCAGTGGCACCAACCCCGATCGACAGTAAAGCGCGGAACCAGAGTGCTCAAGTGCGTGCTCAGGAATCTCAGCCCGTGGGCAAAACAGAGACGACAGCGGCTCTCTCCACCGAGGACAGGGCACAGACAGTGTCGGCTACCAACCTAGAAACGGCACCGAGACGACTCACAAACACAAACAGTCAGGACTTTCAGGAAATGCGCTCGGATGACGACCTTTAAAGTCCAACATGCTACTCACTCAGCAACTGATAAATCATTATGACCACCAGTAAAGTAAAGCCACAGTTGGTTGCAGCCATAGCAACCGCCACAGCACCCTGTAAACGTCTGCTCGTCATTACGGGCGATAAAGGGGGTACGGGCAAGAGTACCTTTGCGCGAGTCCTGGTGGATACCCTCCTCCAGCAAGGCGTGCCGCTTGTGGCCTTTGATAGCGATAAGCGGAACGCCCAGCTCTATCGGTTTTATAACCAAGCGTTTGAGTCTGGGGTCGTGCGGATTGACTTGGCGACACGGGGTGGTGCAGATGTGTTGATTAATCAGTTGGAAGCGGAACAGGAAGTCATTCTGATTGATTTGCCAGCGGGAGCAGGCGAGTCCTTTGAACGCTTTGAGCAAGAGATGGACTTGATCCAAACGGCACAAGATATGGGTTATCGACTCACGGTGGTCTCGGTCATTAATCGGGTCAAGGACTGCGTGAATTCGTTGCGGACACTCCTGGAATATTGTGGTGATGGGGTGGATTATGTGTTGGTAAAAAACCTGTTCTTCGGCACGCCTGAAAGCTTCCAGCGGTTTGACGAGTCGAAGACTAAAGCCCTCTTTCTTGAACGCCAGGGCGTGATCATCCACTTACCGGATCTCTTTGACGGCACAACCGATTTGCTGGACCAGCAGAATTTAACGTTCTCTGAGGCTCAACAGTGCCATGACCTCTCCCTGGTGGAGCGCACACGGGTCAAGCGGTTCTTACAAGCAGCGGCGACAGAGATGAGTCAAGCTGCTGGTTTGCTGGGCTTGTCGGGTGCTATCGTCGCGCCTGTCGGGAGGCATGGGCATGAATAAGTCGTTAAAACAGAAACTCTTGGGCAAGCTCTCGCCAGAGGAGTCCACGTTGGTCCAGTGGCTCGTGGATGAAGTAGGCATTCGGCAGGATGATCCGCTCTATCCCTTTCTCATCGTTTTGCATCACTATCAAACCCTGCTGAGCACAGTGCCGCAGCAACTGGAGCGCTCAGCGGATACAGCACTGAACAAAGCACTAACGGTCTACGGTACGATGCAGAGCCAATTGGAGGCATCCAGTACGCAAATGCAGCAGCAGTTGGCGGTCGCAAACCAACAAATGCAGCAGGGAAACGCCACCACTACGCAGCAATTCAGTGCCGTGCAGGCCTCCAACCAGCAGCTCACACAAGCGGTCGAGAAGCTTCATACCGCCCAGCAGCAGTTGGCTAAAACCTTCAAGCAAAAGCTAAACAAGACGGAGGCGATCGCAGCCAATACTGCCCAAACGGAGCGGCAGCAGTGGGTGCAAGCGGCAGTGTTCGTCGGCATCATTTTTGCGTGTGCAGGCGCTGCGTACTGGGCGGGGATGCGGGCAAACGCCCAGGCGGTGGAGCAGGCACAAGGTCAGACGCTCGAGTACACGTCCCAATTCTGGCAATGGAATAACGATCGCCTCAGCCGCTGCCAAAAAGACAACAATCCCAAATGTACCTTTTTGATTGCGCCGCCCACTAAGGAAAAGCAGCCTTAGTCCTGGCTCACTTACAGGCTTAGACAAGCCGGGCTGGTGTGTGACCTGGACTGTGTTCTGTGGTTTTGCTGTGCCTGAGATGAGCCTAGAGTGAAGGCTTTGGGCTAAGGTCTGTGCAGTCTGTCTTTGAGAGTCTGTCGCTCAGGGTGCGGAGAGAGGCTGAAGGGCTGACAGAGTGGGAGACAGGTTTACCCTAAAAAGTATTGGGTCTGGCTCGTGTGGTTGGGCTGTTTGGTTGGGGCTTTAATGGCTCCTAGGGTTGAATGACTGCTGGGCTTGTGTGTGGTCAGTGCTTCATGCCTGCGTTTAGGGTACGGCTCAAGGCTGCATCCCTGTCAGAGCGGTCATCAGTTTTACCCTAAACCGACCCGCTCTAGTGTCAGTACCCTTTCAACCGCAGCAGACTCTCCTTAAAACCCCTAGCCATATCCCCGTGGGGAGCATAACCGTGAGACCCTGACTAGGAGGGCATCATCTTCACCACAAAGGGGGGGCATCCCTCTAGAAACAATTGCCGACAATTAAACTTCACACGTGCCCCATTTGCCGACAATTGCCTCTCATCAAGGGTTCATTCAACCACAATTGACTACTGAGCCTGGAACACGCCTACCAACCAGCCCCTCACACCCTCCAACCCCAAGCCCTGAAACCATTACCCCGCAACTCTTCCACGTTTTAACCACAATTGAATCGCCGCCCTCAAGCAATGGTCGGCAATAACTTTCTACCCAGTCACCTGTTAACCTGTCAACACATGCCCTTGATGTTGCACTAGCGGTCAGGCAAGCAAAGAATGATGGCTTGTAGGGTTGGTCAGACTGGACTGGCGAAGCGAAGGAGCAATCTGAGTCGTACTCTAAAGCAAGAAGCCTCCACCAGAGCGTGGTGAAGGCGAGGAAGCGGGGGTGTAACCCATTAGCCGGCTTTACTGTATCGCGTTCTGACGCATAGAACAAGTGTACTAAGATGCTGTTTCGCTGGTGGGTTGGTGAGGGCGCGTAGCTGTCATTACCCGCCAATGTCACTGTCATTTCATAACCGCTTAACGCTACTTTCTGCTCGCCTACTCATTTAATCCCCATTCCCGAATGTAGTGCGACTGTAGGGCGAGTGATGATATTCACTAAATATCATTGCTAGAAGGAGCGTTGGTCAAAGGGGCAGTCCGACATGAAGGCGTTTACAGTTTGGCGATCGCTCAACAGGGGGGAGGCGATGGAGCGTAGCATCGGCATCAAAGGCAGACGCACAGCCTTAAGTCGGTTGACTGTTCCACTGCTCCCCAGACCCCAACGTCACCCCACTATGGTTACCTAACCTTGCAAATGTTAAGGTCTGAAGTACCAGCCGATGCTTGAGGGTCTGTTTTCATGGTGGAGTGCGCGCTGAACCTGCAGCAGTTGTTTCTATTTGTCGCTGAACCTCCTTGGATTGGCGCTGATCAACTGTTGGTGTTGTGTGGCGGCGCGGTCGCCAGTTTGTGCTTGTTGTCAGGCTTCCTGCTGTATCAGCTTCAGCAACACCAGCAAGCGAGCCAACAACTGCTTGAACAGACGCAGAATGAACTCAAGCGCCAAAACGACGATCTAGAGCAGCAGGCTCAACAACGCACGGCTGCGTTACAACGGCTTACTGAACAACAGCAGGCTCTAGCAGAAGTCATTGGTAAGATTCGCTCTCCACTCGATCTTGACACTATTTTTAAGTTGGCAGCCACCGAGGTGCGTCAGCTACTCAATGTCGATCGAGTTGGTATCTTTCGGTTCCACCCCGACTCAGGCTTTGATGATGGCGAATTCGTCTCTGAAGCGGTGCTGCCACCTTATGAGTCGGCGCTCAAACGCCGTATCCACGATCATTGTTTTGGTGAACAGTATGCGGTTCATTATCAGCAGGGGCAAATCCAGGCGGTTGCAGATGTGCTCAATGGCGGTCTGGCTGCTTGCCATGTTGCAGTCTTAACGCAGTTTCAAATCAGGGCCAATCTGATTGTGCCGCTTTTGAGAGGCAAGGTGCTGTGGGGGCTGTTGTGTATTCATCAATGTTCTGGACCACGTCAATGGCAGGCATCAGAGATTGCATTTGTCAGCCAGATTGCCACTCAGCTTGATGTAGCGCTCTATCAGGCAGAACTGCTGCAGGAAACCCAGGCGAAGACTCAGCAACTTGAGGCAACCTTGCATCAATTACAGACCACGCAGCTTCAACTGGTGCAATCTGAAAAGATGTCAGCCTTGGGGCAACTTGTAGCGGGGGTCGCCCATGAAATTAACAATCCAGTCAATTTTATTCATGGCAACCTGGCTCACGTTGACCATTACACGCAAGATTTGCTCGACCTTTTACAGCTTTATCAAGAGATTCACGTTGTACTGCCAGCCGAGGTGCAGGCAAAGATTGATTTGATTGATCTGGACTTTCTTTTGGCAGACATGCCCAAGCTACTGGCATCCATGAAAGTCGGCACCGATCGCATTCGTGAAATCGTGTTATCGCTCTGCAATTTTTCGCGGCTAGGACAGTTTGCCATGAAGCCTGTGCATTTGCATGAGGGCATTGATAGTACGCTGCTGATTTTGCAGCATCGCTTGAAGCCCACGGCACAGCAACCGGGTATTGAAGTAAGGAAAGAATACGGCGATTTGCCGTTGGTGGAGTGCTCTGCGGGACAATTCAATCAGGTGTTTATCAACCTTTTGTCGAATGCGATCGATGCGTTGCAAGAAGCACACTTAGTGGACGAAGAGCAACCAGTGCGCGATCAACCTGGATTGATCATAATTCAGACTCAGGTGCTGGATGCAAACTATGTTCAGATTGTGGTCAAAGATAATGGCAGCGGTATCTCAACCGAAACTCAGCGCAAACTGTTTGACCCGTTTTTCACGACAAAAGCTGTCGGCAAAGGCACCGGCTTAGGGCTTTCTATCAGCTATCAAATTATTGAGCGCCATGGGGGTACTTTGCGCTGTGTGTCTGCACCAGACCAAGGGGCGGCATTTTATATGAAGATTCCCATCGCGCAAGCAATAAAGGATGCTGGCACTCAAGCTAACGTCTTGGCGGCAGCATTGAGCGATCGCTGATTTTGCTTGGTCTTAATGCTGTGATTGAGCAAATGATCTGGCGCGATTAGGGGGTTTGAGTATCATCCGAACAGAAAGTACCGTTAAGCTGCTCAATTGACGTATACCAGTTGAACCCTCTGGAACTTAGGAGCCTCAAACCCTTGCTATGCCGTTCCTCATGGCTGTGCCAAATAACCTAAGGGCTAATTGGTACGTCTCAGTGAAACTGAAAACTGCTTTTTGAAACGCCTTCTCAGTAGCTGTTTCAGCCTTAACGTGGTTTTCTGTTCCTGTGCTACTCAACCCCCTAGTAGCAGTAGACATAAGGTTTAATTTTGTAAGGTTTACCTGAGCCGATTCTGTAATTGTTTCTCAAAGACTCCATAACTGGTGCAAGCGATCGCAAAACTCCCCAGCAGATAACCGATTAGCCCAAAGCGACTCCAGAGTAGGTATTGAGCAAACGGATGCCACAAATACAGCCCGTAGCAAAGCGTTCCAGGCAGACAGAGCCACTTGGGGAAACGCACTTTCCTTGCTAGCAGCCCATAAAGCAGCGCTATAGTGCTTACCCCTACAAGCCAAGGCGCGATCTCAGCCTGCCAGCGAAGAGCATAATTTAGCCACGCGATCGACACCATCAAACAAAGTGATCCGACACCTAGGCAATATGGTGCCCAGCGATGCCCACCTTCGTCGCAGAGCGCAAAATGCAGCAGTACACCCATCGCAATCAGGGCATAAGCGTTAAAAGGGTTGGTATGCAACCACTCAATTGATTCAGCCGATCGCGTCACTGCCCATAGCGAACTCATCACGCCAACCACAATGATGGCAAGCAATGCCCACGAAGCGCGTTTCTGATTGCCTGCCCAACGCATCAGCCAGGGAAAAACCAGATAGAAGTGAAATTCACAGCCCAGCGTCCAGAGCAGCCCCCAAAATAAACCTTTGATGCCAAAAGCGGGTTGTGCCCAATGTCGCCAGACCCAGGCGAACGGGATGAACGGTATTAACCATTGCGGGTTGTCAACGTAGCGGGTAGCCGACAGGTAACGGTCAAGTGGTAGAACGTAATTTGCCAGCGTGGCTAGTGCGATCGTCAAAAGCAACAATGGCACCAGTCGGGCAAACCGCCGCCGATAAAAAGCGCCAACATTGAGACTATAAAGGCTTTCGCGGTTTGCCGTAGTACGTGCAATGAGGAAGCCGCTGCACACAAAAAAGATGTAGACACCCTCAATGCCGTTCTGACCCCAAAAATTATCTGGTATGTAGTGTGCCACCATCACAAGCACGATCGCCAGTGTTCTCAAGGCATCAACAGCGCTATAGCGGTTAGGCGTTCGGGAAGGCGGCGGTAGGTACAACACTAATGTCTTTGGTCTGTCCCACAGTGAGGCGAATATCATCAAGATAGCCTGGGAAATTGCCAACGCCGCTTTGATTAGAGCCGATACGTGCTGTTGAGAAAGTAGAGCTGTAAGCGCCACTTGTTGAACCACTCAGTACCGTTACTCCGTCAACTTTGACGATGATCGAACTACCCGATCGCTGCAAGGCGCAACAGTGCCAAGCATTTTGAGTAATGGTTGGCGCTACGTCAATGCCACCAGACGGCACATCATAGTAATAAACGCGATTTGAGCCTACCCACAACTGAAGACTATTTGTAGGCATCAAGATTACCCTAAAGCGGACTGACGATCGCACTCTGGTTGTGGGTTTGGGCTTGTGGGAGGGCTGTGGTCAAGCCTGCTCTTAGGGTACGCCAAGCGCCTGCAACACCGTCAGAGCAGGAAGCACTGTTACCCTAAACCGAGTCCAACTGCTTGCACGTCCCCTTGGTAGGGGCTGAGCTTGTGGGTGGTCTTGCCTGAGCCTTTAGGGTATGGGGAGTAGCGACAACACCGTCAGAGTCGTAGTGACTTTACCCTCAAGCAGGGCTGAAGCTCTGAAAGTCCCTCTGGCTGTATGGTTGGAGGTGGGGTTGCTTGTTGGGTTGGGTTGTGGGTTGGTCATGGTTGCTGGTCTCCTCCTGGTGGTTATCTTCAACTGCAATGGAGTCTTGTCCACACTGCACGATCGCTCTGAGCCACAGCCGTCTTGCACACAGGGACTAAAGCCTTCAGTGAATCATGCCGCGAGTTGGGAACGCTAGAGCTAACTTCAAGCACCCTTCAGATCTAACCTATGCGTCAACTGACTGCTGGCTTCCTCTCTCTCACGGCTTTGCTGGGACTGACTGCACCACTACAGGCACAAGAAACGGTCTCTCCACCCGTAACGCCCAGTTGTAGCGCTGCTCTAGCCAATGCTCAAAACCGTATTGTGTTAACCCGTACTGCTCGATGTTCAAGCAAGTGGTGACGAAAGTAGACCAACCGGGCGGCAAGGTTGTGACTTCAATGTACCTGCGGCTTTGTAAGCACGGTCTGCCAGACCTTGGCTGCACACCCTACATTATCGGTCCGATCCCGTTTCTGACGTACAAGGAAAAGCAGTTTATCTACTTGGGCGCAGGCAACCCGAAAGACGACGGCAGCGGGATTGGCTTTCCTGGTGGTGATGACCCACTCTCAGCGACTGATGGGTTTGAAGACGATTGCTCAACGAAGCTGAGTGGTGCTGCGGTCGACAAGGCGATCGGAGCCGTGGACAAGGTGGCAGCAGCGTTAAGAGCGAAGGACGGTGCGTTTGCTACTAACAGTGGCAATGGTGCTAAACACATCCCAACGATCTTGGCAGCGCTGAAAGAAGAAGGGATTACAGACCCGAATCAGGTGTCATACGTGTTGGCAACGGTGCACCGGGAAACGAGCTTCGTCAACTTTGAAGAAGGTGCGACGCGCTATGTATCGTCGGGCGGTACCCAGTATTGGGGTCGTGGCTATGTGCAGTTAACCCATAAGGCGAATTATCAGGCTGCAACAAACTACCTCAAGTCAAAAGGTATGAATGTCGACCTGGTGGCGAACCCCGAACTGGCAATGCGCCCTGACATTGCCGCCAAGATTCTGGCGCGCGGCATGAAAACAGGCAAGCTGTTTGGTGACGGCATGACTCTGGGCAAGTGTGCGGGTGGTGGTCGTGTGGATTGGGTTAAGTGTCGGCGCATTGTGAATGGCGGCGCTCAGGCTCAAGACATTGCCCAAGCCGCCAAGCTTTACCGTGACCAGATTGCTGAGACGGACTTGTCTAAAACGAAGTCGGAAGGCTGTAACGGCGCTGCTGGCGGTAAAAGCATCCCCTGCCCTCCTGGTAAGAAGTGCGTGCTGCAAAACCCTTTACCTGGAGGTGGTCAGACCAGTCCTTATGGTCCCCGCAATGGTCGCCTACACGCTGGCATTGACCTGCAAACCGCAAAGGGTTACAACGCTCACCCGACTGGACCTGGAAGTCAAATCTTGGCGGCGGCGGATGGACGGGTTAAGGAATATGGTCCTGTCGGTGGCAAATGCGGCGGCGTGATCAGCATCATGCACCCTCATCTGAACCTTGAGACTCGGTATCTCCATATGGTGAAGCTCCTGGTGCCGCGAGGAGCCACAGTGAAGCGAGGTCAGCCGATTGGTCTTGAAGGGAATGAAACAGCAGGCAGTTGTTCTGGTGGTGTGCACCTTCACTATGAGATTTATCCCAATGGTGGCGGGGCTGTGAACCCCGATCAGTTTCCGCACGACCCGCCTCTGGGTAGACGCTAAGCCCCTAGCCAGGAGTTCTACCCCTGCACCCCGTCCTTACTAAGCTGTCTGTGTCTATAACGTTTTTCACTTCACCCTTTTCAGGAGTTTGTTATGAGTCGTTCCTTTCGTCGTCGAGCGCTGCTCAGCGCCACTTTATTCCTCTGCTCGGTCTTCCTCACTGTGGGTCTGTCGTTTTCGAGTCAGCAGCTTGCCTGGAGTCAAGAAGCTGTGTCACTAGAGGAACCTTACACGCCTAATCCCGACAATTTTCCGTCTGAGGGGCAGCCAGACTTTATGCCCATCACGTTGAGCGAGGCACAAGACCTCCTTCAGCCAGACAAGACTCCAACGCTGCAAGCGATCGTTGCCTGCTTACCTCCCCGACCTTCTCGTTTGCTGCCTCCACAGTTCAGTTTGTTGTCTTCACAGCAAGTTGGTCAGGATACTTACCACTACATCAACGTGTTCACAAACTACAGCGGCGAAACTGGTCGAGCCATTGAACCCTGGCAGGCATTGGTGAAGCAGACAGGCAAGCAATGTATCGGTCTGGTGACGCAGCCAGAGCTTGTCAGCTTGACCAAGTATGTGCCTCTTTCTACGGCAACAACTATGGCTTTAGCTCGCTATCGATATATGCGGGAGGCGCTCCCTGAGCAGTGGTCTAGTCTTGTTCAAGCCTATAAGTCTGGTGTCATTACTTTGAGTAGCGGTCCGACACCAGATCAGGCTCCGATGGATTCGGTTAATGGCTGTGAGTACTTTCCTGAAGACTTTGAGGCTCTCAAGCAGCTAGGCGTTTCTATCGCTCCTAGTTGCAAAGTCCGTCACTAATTAGGAGGTTTTTATGCAACGTCGCCAATTTCTCTCTTTGTCTACTGCTACACCCATGCTGTTGGGTTTGGGTCTTTCGGGTGGTTGTCCATTGTGCCGTAGCCTCTTTCACTCGGTTCACTCCTCTCGCTGCTCCGCTTGTGGCAACGCTGCCCACGCTGGCATCTGTTCACTATTAGAGGGCGATCGCCATGTTCAAGCTTAAGTCCCTCACTATTGTCTGTCTTGCTGTTGTGGTCAGTTGGCTGTTGGCGATCGCTCCTGCTGCTGCTCAAACAGCTTCAGTTGCCTCAGCACCCATTGACTATCAGCGCGTGTCTGCCAGTGTGCAGCAGTCGGGAGTCACGCCTCGTCTGCCAAGTGTGCTGGTCTACAGCACCTCACTGGTGGGACCAAACCGCATCTTCGCTGTGGGTGGCGGCAACACGAACCCTGACACGAACCAACCAGGTTACAGAGTGCAGATTACGAACAGCGAGTACTGCCTGAGTGGGGCACTGTCCTGCATTATTGCTTACGCCAGGACGGCAGCTTGAGGTTTCGGTGTCTCGCCGCGACCTCACCACAAGTCGTGCGGATCGCCCTCCCAATCGACCCTTTGAATCTTTAATTAGGATTAAAGGACCAGCGACAAGAGTAGTCATGAGTTCGCCCAAGTTCATAGCGGCAATTGCAACTGACATCATTCAAGCTTGTGACGATGTGAGCCTGGTGACCTTTGGTGTTACCAACTCAGCCTATGAGCACTCTCTAGGGTTAATGCCTGGTGGCGACGTGAAACTGTTTGACTGTCTTGAACCGACGGAACCCAACATGAAGCTAACCTGGGGGCAAACGTTTTGTCCTTAAAAGTTGTGGCTGTGGCTTTGCTTTCAACCCGGACAGGCACAAGAAAAAACCCCGACAGTGAGTACGAGGTTGAGGTGTATGAGAAATGCAAACCGATTTTACTGCCACGGTAAGCGCAACGGAAAGGGTCTGCTTTCTGGGGTCTCTACTGGTGGTGAAGCAGGGCTCATGGCTTGCGTCAGCGCTGTGTTCAGAGTCGCACTAAACCCTGCTCCAAGCCTGAGTTTCAACAAGTCATTGGTAGCCAGTTCGTCAACCGTTTGGTAGGTCAATTGGTACTCCAGAATGCTGACGACTTCCTCCAGCCATTCGTCAGGCAGTTTGCCTCGCAGCTCACGGCGGATTTGAACGATCACAGGATTAGAATTGCTAAACATACTATTAACGAGAGCCTCTACAAAAGTGACGGGTAACGTGACGGGTGAGTGACGGGTAACGTGTTGTCTGAGTGACGGGTAACGTGACACCT
>Ga0209181_10005721_pt1 | contig 17769 bp, 12 predicted proteins | sample MAT05_FD_187208 | JGI IMG/M metagenome (GOLD analysis project Ga0209181, IMG submission 187208) | Freshwater microbial communities from Lake Fryxell liftoff mats and glacier meltwater in Antarctica - MAT-05 (SPAdes) (version 2) | ecosystem: Environmental > Aquatic > Freshwater > Ice > Liftoff...
ACCCGTGCAGCAGGCCGCCACCTGCTCGAAACCGAAATCGAGGGCCAGCAGGCGGTGATGCGGATGCGCGGTGTTGCGCAGCAGCAGCTCGGCCACCTGCGGCACGGAAATCGGGCGACCGGAGAAAGCCGGCTGCGAAACGATGCGCACGAAGGCCGCCTGCGTCAGCGTCGTGGTGGCCCAGCCTTCAGCGGCATGGCGCTTGAACCAGTGGCGCACGGCCTCGTGATGTTCATGCGCGGGCCAGCCCAGGGCGATGAGGGCATTGGCGTCGAGCAGCCAGCTCAAGACGCCTCGTCCAGCAGGTCTTTTACCCGGGCTGCGCTGACCTTCGGGGTGTCCGCCGGCAACTCGAAGAACCAGACCCCATCCTGCTGCCGCATCGGCAGGCGCTCGGCGCTGCCCATGCGGATCAGTTCCGACACGGCCTGCCCCAGCTTCAGCGAGCGTGCGCGCGCGTACGCCTGCGCGGTGGCGAAGGCATCACTTTCCAGAGACAGCGTCGTGCGCATGGTTGATGCAGTTTGGTGTGAGTGATGCAGTTTAGCCGGACGCGCGTCGTCGCTGGCCTTCGATGGCCTTCGCTGGCTCTGATGCCTCGGCTTCGTGCCCTGCGCTACTGTGTCGGCTGCCGCAGCTTCGGGTTCATCCTAGGGGGGCGACTGACTGAAAATCTGACCGGTCCTTACTTCCACTCACCCAGGTTCCCCTCTGCTTGCCATGAGCTTCACCTTTGCCACGTTCGCCCCCTCAGCACCCACGCGTGCGCCCACGCCCACTCCCGCGCAGCTGCCCGGCCGCCTGCCTGGCCGCCTGGCCGCCATGGCCGCTGCGGTCGCGGCGCTGAGCCTGGCTGCCTGCACCACCGTGCCGGCAAACACCGCAACACCCGCCGCAACACCCGCCGCTTCACGCGCTGCGGCTGTGCCTGGGGCGGCACCCGCAGTCCGTGCCGCCGCAGTCCCTGCCATCGCAGCTGCCGGCGCAACTGCTGGCCCGGCCGCTGGCAGCCCGGCTGGCACCCCCGCTGGCGCCGCAGCCGCCCGCCCCGACCCCACCGCACCGCGCCCCTTTGCCGAGGTGGCGCTTGACGCCAAGCGGCAGGATGGCTTCGTGCCCATCTGGCGCAAGGACGACAAGGTCTGGCTGGAGATTCCCAAGGAGCGCCTGGGGCAGCCGATGCTTTTCAGCGTCAACGTGGCGCAGACCGTTGGCGAACGTGGCCTTTACGCCAGCCAGATGGGCCCGCGCTGGATGGTGGAATTCCGCCGCACCGGCAACCAGATGCAGCTGGTGGCGCGCCAGACGGGCTTTCGCGGTGAGCGTGACGCCGCCAGCGGCCGCGCCGTGGCCCAGGCCTTCAGCGAGAGCCTGATCACGAGCAGCCCTGTGGCCAGCGCCGACCACCCCGAGCGCAAGTCGGTGCTGGTGGATGCCAGCATGCTGCTGGCCGACCTCATCGGCTACGGCTCGGCGCTCGAGCGCGCCTTCCGGCTGCCGTTTGCAGCCGACCGCGCCAACTCGTTCTTTCAGGACGCACGCGCCGAAGAAGGCCTGACCACGTTGTCGGCCAAGGTGCACTACGCCGTGGCACGCCTGCCCGCGCCGCCGCTGTTGCCGCCAGGCGCGCCAGCGCCGGTGCAGACGCCGCCGCCGATGACCACGCCCGACGCGCGCAGCCTCTTCGTCACCTTCGTCTACAACCTGCGTGAACTGCCGGCGCAGCCGATGACGCCGCGTGCCGCCGATCCGCGCGTGGGCTATTTCACCGACAGCTACACCGACCTGTCCGACGACCGCCGCACCAACGCCAAGGTGCACAACATCAAGCGCTGGCGCCTGGACAAGAAAGACCCGCAGGCGGCCCTGAGCGAGCCGGTGCAGCCCATCACCTTCTGGATGGACCGCAACATTCCAGAGCGCTACCGCAAGTCTGTCGAGGCCGGCATCGTCGAGTGGAACAAGGCTTTCGAGCGCATCGGTTACAAGAACGCCCTGGTGGCCAGGCAGCAACCCGATGACGCCGCCTTCGACCTGATGGACTCGCGCCATGCGTCCGTCCGCTGGTTCCTCGGTGCCGATGTCGGGTTTGCGCAGGGCCCGAGCCACAGCGACCCGCGCACCGGCGAAATTCTCGACGCCGACATCCGCATGAGCGACGTCTTCGGCCGCGGCGGCCGCCGCCTGGCGCGTGACGACATCTACAGCGGCACACAGCGGCCGGCGTGGCAGGCGCAGATCGACACCGTCGCAGCCGCTGCGGTCGGCAGCGACGCCTGCACCTATTCGCAGGAAAGCGCTGACGAGATGGACTTCGCCTTCGACCTGCTGGAGGCCCGCGGCGAGCTCGACCCCGACAGCCCCGAGACCGAAGCCTTCGTGCAGAACCTCATCAAGGACGTCATCACGCACGAGGTGGGCCACACCCTCGGCTTGCGCCACAACTTCAAGGCCAGCACCACCATCACCCGCGCGCAGCTCAAGGACAAGGCCTTCGTCACCCGCGAAGGCATCAGCGGCAGCGTGATGGACTACAACGCCTTCAACCTGTCGCTGCAAGGCGAGCCCAGGGCCGAGCTGAACATGGTGACGCTGGGCGCCTACGACCACTTCGCCATCGAGTACGGCTACAAGTCGGTGAACTCGGCCGATGAGCTGAAGGCCATTGCCGAACGCAGCGGCAGCGACCCACGTCTGGCCTTTGCCGACGACGGCGATGTCGGCGCCGAGGGCCTGGACCCGCTGGTGAACCAGCGCGATCTGGGCGACGACCCGCTGGCCTTTGCTCAGCGCCGGCTGGCGCTGAGCAAGGAGCTGTGGGCGCGCGTGCAAGAGCGCAAGGCACAAGCCGGCGACGACCCCGAGCGCGCCACGCGCAGTGTGCTGGCCGGTTTCCGCCAGGTCGGCACGCTGCCGGTGATGGCGGCCAAGTACGTGGGCGGCATGCACACCGACCGCGCCCAGCCCGGCAGTGGCAAGCCGGCTTTCCGCCCTGTCGACCCGACGCAGCAGCGCGCGGCGCTGCGCTTCCTGACGCAGGAGATCTTCAGCAACGACAGCTTCCGCTTCAAGCCCGAGTTCCTGCAGACGCTGCAAAACGACTACATCGAGTTCCAGCGCCCCGGCCCCTTGAGCGTGCCGCAGGCCGTGCTGGGCGTGCAGACGGCGACGCTGGACCGCCTGATGAGCGCCGGCACCGCGCGCCGGCTGCTGGAGCTGCCGCACTACTTGCCCGAGAAGCAGCGCGCGGATGCCATCAGCCTGAACGAGCTGTACACGACACTGCAAGGCGCGGTGTGGAGCGAGCTGAAAAGCGGCAAGCCGATGGATGAGTTGCGCCGCACCCTGCAGCGCGAACACCTGCGCCGCCTTCAAGCTGTGCTGACGCGGCCCACGCCCGGCACGCCGGCCGACGCCGTGAGCCTGGCCCGCCTGCACGCGGTGGAGCTGCAAGGCCAGCTGCGCGGCGCATTGGTGAAAAAGCGCGGCATGGCGGTGGAGAACCGCGCGCATCTGGAAGATGCGCTGGCGCTGGTGACGGAAGCGCTGCGCGCCACACTGCAGAGGAGCTGAGCCCCCGGGCCGGGCGGGCTCAGCGCCCGGCCAGCGCCTTCAGCAGCTTGTCGTGGATGCCGCCGAAGCCGCCATTGCTCATGCACAGCACATGGTCGCCGGGTGCGGCGGCGCGCACGATGGCCGCCACCAGGTCGTCGACGGCGTCTTTCACCGTGACGGTGTCGCCCAGCGGGGCCAGCGCCTCGGCGGCGCTCCAGCCGTAGTGGCCCTGCAGGCAGAAGCTGAGGTCGGCCGCTTCCAGCGCCCAGGGCAGCTGCGCCTTCATCGCGCCCAGCTTCATGGTGTTGGAGCGCGGCTCGAACACGGCCAGGATGCGCTGGCTGTGGCCGACCTTGCGCCGCAGGCCGTCCACCGTGGTGCGCATGGCCGTGGGGTGATGGGCGAAGTCGTCGTAGACCTTCACGCCCGCGGCTTCACCGCGCAGTTCCAGCCGGCGGCGCACGTTCTGGAAGCCAGCCAGCGCGGTGCAGGCGGCCTCGGGCGCCACGCCCACATGTTCGGCCGCGCCGATGGCGGCCAGCGCGTTCATCTGGTTGTGTTCGCCGAGCAGCGCCCATTCGACGTGGCCGAGTTTCAGGCTGCCGCGCAGCACGTCGAAGCTCTGCGGGTCGCCGCGCGCACACAGGCCACCGGGTTCTTCGCGCTTGGTGCCGAAACGCTGCACCTCGCTCCAGCAGCCGCGTGCCAGCACGCGCTGCAGGGCCTCGTCACGGGCATTCACCACCAGCCGGCCGCTGGCAGGCACGGTGCGCACGAGGTGGTGGAACTGCGTCTCGATGGCCGCCAGGTCGGGGAAAATGTCGGCGTGGTCGTGTTCCAGGTTGTTCAGGATGGCCGTGCGCGGCCGGTAGTGCACGAACTTGCTGCGCTTGTCGAAAAGCGCGGTGTCGTACTCGTCAGCTTCGATGACGAAACACTTGCCCGTGCCCAGGCGTGCCGACACGCCGAAGTTCAGCGGCACCCCGCCGACCAGAAAACCCGGCTGCAGGCCGGCCTGGTCGAGGATCCAGGCCAGCATCGAGGTGGTGCTGGTCTTGCCGTGGGTGCCCGCCACGGCCAGCACATGCCTGCCCTGCAGCACATGTTCGGCCAGCCACTGCGGGCCGCTGGTGTAGGCGGCGCCGGCATCGAGAATGGCTTCCATCAGCGCGTTGCCGCGCGTCACCACATTGCCGATGACGAAGACGTCGGGCTTCAGCGCCAATTGATCGGCGCCGAAACCTTCGATGAGTTCGATGCCGATCGCGCGCAACTGGTCGCTCATCGGCGGATACACACCCGCGTCGCAACCGGTGACACGATGACCGGCTTCACGGGCCAGCGCCGCAAGTCCCCCCATGAAGGTGCCGCAGATGCCGAGGATGTGAAGATGCATGCGGATCATTCTAGGTTTGCGCCCTCTATGCGCCAGATTCCGCGCCGCACATGACCTTCCCCCGCTTTGCCGGCATTCCCTGGATTTCCAGCAACCCCTACGCCTACCCGGCGCTGGAGGTCGTGCACATCGTCGGCATTGCCTTGCTCTTCGGCAGCCTGGTGCTGGTGGAACTGCGGGTCTGGGGCGCCGGGGCCGATTTGCCGCTGCGGGCGCTGGCGCGGCTGGCGCTGCCGGTCACGGTGGCGGGTTTCGGGCTCGTGGTGGTGAGCGGGTTGCTGCTGTTTGCAGCCCACCCCAACGACATGCTGGCCAACCGCGCTTTTCTCATCAAGCTGGGCCTGGTGTCGCTGGCGGGCCTGAATGCTGCCTTCTTCCACACCCGTGGCAGCCTGGCCTTGAACGACAGCTTCGCGCGCGCGCAAACCGCGCTGTCGCTGGGGTTGTGGCTGGGGGCCATCATCTGCGGCCGTTGGATTGCCTATCTCTGAAAGGACTCTCGCCATGCAAAGACGTGCCTTCATCGCCAGCAGCACGATGCTCGCCTTGGCCACCCCGGCAGCCTGGGGCCACCACGGCTGGAGCAGCTTCGACCAGAACCGCCCCATCTATCTGGAAGGCACGGCAGCCAAGGTGCGCTGGGCCAACCCGCACACCGAGATGGAGCTGGAACTGCCGGCCGACCTGAGCCTGCCCGCCGACCTGGCCACCCGCGCCCTGCCTGCGCAGAGCGCCAATGTCGACGGCCCCGCGCTGATGAAGGCCGCTCAACTGCCCACGCGCAAGGACCGTCGCTGGCAGATCGAGCTGGCGCCGTTGACGCGCATGAATGCCTGGCAGGTGCCCGAGATCAAGAACGGCGACCGCGTGGCCTTGCTCGGTTTCACCTTCGCGGGCGAGAAGGGCGAAGCCATCCTGCGCGCCGAATATGTTTTTGTCGGCGGCAAGACTTACGGGTTGCGGTCTTCGCCGGCCTGATTCACGGCGTGCATTGCCGGGCGCGCCTGAATGGCGGCTCGGTCAGCAGCTCGGTCTGCGGCTCGGTCAGCGGCCCCACCAGCGGCGCAGCACCCGCGTCGCCGCGTGCAAGACGTCGCCGGCTGCGCCCTGCAGCCAGTCGGCCAGCGCATCCTCACGCTCGCGCTGCGGCAAGGGCACGCGCCCCGAACGCTGGTCGGCTTCGGACTGCATCGCGCGGGCCCGCTCACGCTGGCGGTCCAGCGCCGGTTGCTGGCGCGCCAGGCGTTCCTGCACCACCTGCGGCGCCGGGCGCTGCGCGTGAGCGGCCAGCGCCGGGCCCAGGGCGCTGACCTGTCGATGCGCTTCGGCCAGGCCCGGTGCGGTCCGCGTGGCGCCGCACGTGTCGCACAGCCAGCCCGCGTCACGGGACTGCGCCGCACCGCAGGCCTGGCAGTTCAGTGCACCGGCATCTCCCGGGCGCTGATGCACGGCATGCTGGCGGGTGGCGCCTTCGGGGTCGAGCGCCAACGCCAGCCGTGCGACGTCCACCACCGCGGGCACCGACGTGCACCACGGGCATTGCGTATCGGCCTGGCCCAGGCTGCCACCGCAGTTCACGCAATGAACGGCGCCGTCGCGCTGCAATGCGCGGTGGCGGTCGGCCGAGTTCATGGGCCGCACCAGGCCCTTTTGCTGCAGGAACTGGCCGAAGCTCTGCCAGGCGCCATGGCGCTGCGCACATTCCAGCTGCAAAGAGCTGCCGAAGCGCGATGGGTTGTGCACCGTGCGCAGCGGCCCGCGGCAGCGCAGGCAGGCCATCTGCGGCCGCATGGGCGTGTGGGCCAGCGTCTGGGCTGCGGCCATCTCGCCCACCAGTTTCAGCAGCGAAGGGCCGGCCAGCTGCGCGGCCTCGATCCCGTCGAACCACACCAGGTGGCAGGGCGCGCAGAGGTCGAGTTCCAGCGCGCGGCCGTAGTGCCCCTGCAGCGCCAGCACGCGCAGCGCCTGGCCGCAGTTGCTGCAGGCCGGGGCCGCGCTGTGCTGCGCCAAGCCAGCGCCCGTTTTCAGCCCTTCAGCGCCAGCAGCGCTTCGCGCGCCGCCTGCAGCGTGCGGGCGATGTCTTCTTCGCTGTGCGCTGCGCTGACGAAGCCTGCTTCGTACAGTGCCGGCGCCAGGTAGACGCCGCGTTGCAGCATGCCGTGGAAGAAGCGGTTGAAGCGCTCCTTGTCGGTGGCCATCACGGTGCTGTAGTTCTGCGGCAGTTCCCGCTCGAAGAAGAAGCCGAACATGCCGCCCAGGCTGTCGCCGATCATCGGCACGCCGACATCTTTCGCCACGTGTTCCAGGCCGCGCACCAGCGAGGTCGTGCGTGCGCCCAGCGCGTCGAAGAAGCCGGGCTTGGTGATCTCTTTCAGCGTGGCCAGGCCGCACGCGGTGGCCACCGGGTTGCCGCTCAACGTGCCGGCCTGGTAGACCGCACCCAGCGGCGCCAAGTGCTCCATGATGGCCTTGCTGGCGCCGAAGGCCGCCAACGGCATGCCGCCACCGATGACCTTGCCGAACACGAACACATCGGCCTTGAAGCCCGGGATCAACTGCTGATAGAGGCTGTGCGCGCCGCCGAGCGCCACGCGAAAGCCCGACATCACTTCGTCGAACACCAGCATCGCGCCATGCGCCGTGCACAGCTCGCGCAGACGCGTCATGAAGGGCACGCTGGCGCGCACGAAGTTCATGTTGCCCGCGACGGGTTCCAGCATCACGCAGGCGAGTTCCTTGCCATGCGTCTCGAACGCTGCTTCCAGTGCCGCCACGTCGTTGTAGGGCAGCACCAGCGTGTGCTTCACCACGTCGTCAGGCACGCCGGCGCTGGTGGGGAAGCCGAAGGTGGCCAGGCCCGAGCCGGCCTTCACCAGCAGCGGGTCGGCGTGGCCGTGGTAGCAGCCCTCGAACTTGATGAACTTGGTGCGCCCGGTGGCGCCGCGCGCCAGGCGCAGCGCGCTCATGCCGGCTTCCGTGCCGCTGCTGACCAGGCGCACCATCTCGCAACCGGGCACCAGCGCGATGATGGCCTCGGCCAGTTCGATCTCGCGTTCAGTGGGCGCGCCGAAGCTGAAGCCATCCAGCAGCGCTTTTTGCACAGCATCCACCACCGCCGGGTGGCCGTGGCCCAGGATCATCGGGCCCCAGCTGCCGATGTAGTCGATGTACTTCTGGCCCTCGGCGTCCCAGATGTAGGCGCCGTGGCCGCGGGTGATGAAACGCGGCGTGCCGCCGACGGCGCGGAAGGCGCGCACAGGCGAGTTCACGCCGCCGGGAATGACGCGCTGCGCGCGCGCAAAAAGTGTTTCGTTGGTCGTCATATCGTGATGTGTGGGTCAAGCTTCCCGCAGAACCGGCTCTGCCGGGCCACTGGCGGGCGGTCGCCTCGGGGCGCAGCGAGCACTGGCGAGCTTGGGGGCATCAATGAACACGCCGGGGCGTGCCCTTGCCAAGCGGGTCTTCGGGTTCGGGCTCGGGCATGCCGCCTTCGGGCATCTCGCCCTCTTCGGGCGGGGGCAGGGCCCAGAAGAAGCGGTCGGGCACGACGTGGCCCATGCCGGGGCGGAAACCGGCGTCCAGGCTCTGGTCCAGAAAACTCAAGGCTTCGCCCACGGCCGGCTGCAGTTCGCTGCCAGACGCCAGCAGTGCGGCCAGCGCCGCGGCCAGCGTGTCGCCGGCGCCCATGAACGAGGTGTCGAAACGCTCGAACTTTTCGCCTGTGATGGCCCCCTGCGGGCTGGCCAGCACGTTGTCTATGTACTGTTCAGGGGGCGTCGCGGCCTCGCCCTTGACGGCCTTGGCCACGGTCTTGGGCGCCAGCATGATGCCGGTGACCAGCACGTACCGGGTGCCGTGTTCGCCAGCGGCCACCGCCAGTTCACGCGCCGACGGTGGGCGCTCGCTGTCCCAATCGGGCAGCAGAAAGTCCTGCAGCGTCTTGTGGCTGCCCACCAGCACCTCGGTGGCGGGCAGGATGAGCTCGCGGAAGGCGTCGAGGTAAGGCTGCAGAGCGTCTTCTTCCATCCAGCTCAGGTTCGGAAGGTAGCTGACGAGAGGAATCTCGGTGTAGTCGGAAAGCACCTCGGCCACCGCGCTCACGTTGTCGGCATTGCCCAGGAAGCCCACCTTCCAGCCCGCCAGCGTCACGTCTTCGAGGATGGTGCGCGCCTGCTCGGCCACGGCATCGGCCTCGATCTCGTGCTGGTCGAAGGTGTCGGCGGTGTCGCGCATGACGATGCTGGTGACGACAGGCAGCGCGTGGGCACCCATGGCGGCGATGGTGGCCACGTCGCCAGCCATGCCGCCGGCGCCGCTGGGGTCGCTGGCGTTGAAGCACATCACGCAGGCCGGCGGCGGCGGTTCGGTGTGGGGGTCTTCGAGGGCCGGGGCCGGTGAGGTTTCGGGGGTCATGAGCGATCGGCCTGAGCGGGAGCGTAACGCGGAAGGGTCGTGTCGGTCAGCGTTGCCGCTGAACCTCCAGCAAACCCTGAAGAATGGGTTATAGGTCCTCACAATTCCGCGGAAAGCCCCGGAAATGCGTGGCTACAATCGCGCTCCATTGTAGTGAGGTGACAGTCTGACCGTGAGCGAACCCCGTACCTGGATGTGCCTGATCTGCGGCTGGATCTACAGTGAAACCGACGGTGATCCGGAGCACGATATACCGCCCGGCACCGCGTGGGCCGATGTCTCGATGAATTGGACCTGCCCTGAATGCGGGGCGCGCAAGGAAGATTTCGAGATGGTCCAGATCTGAGCGGCGGTGCGCGGGGCTGGCACAGAGCCGGCACAGAGCCGGCACTACGGCTCGTGCACTCCAGGCGGCGCCGTTCGCTGCGCCGCATTCAATTCACGGGCTCTGACCCGACCGTACGGGCTGCGGCGCGCGCGGCGGAGCTCTTCAGGGAGAACAGCGCTTGGAGATTCAGGGTCCTGAAACGGGCGCAGGCAGTGGTGCGAAAGTGCTGGTCATCGACGACAGCAACACCATCCGCCGCAGCGCCGAAATTTTTCTGCGCCAGGGCGGGCATGAAGTGGTTTTGGCTGAAGACGGGTTCGACGCGCTGGCCAAGGTCAACGACCACATGCCCGAACTTATCTTCTGTGACATTTTGATGCCGAGGCTGGATGGCTACCAGACCTGCGCCATCATCAAGCGCAACCCGAAGTTCACTCACGTGCCGGTGATCATGCTGTCCAGCAAGGACGGCCTTTTCGACAAGGCGCGCGGGCGCATGGTGGGCTCGGAAGACTATCTCACCAAGCCCTTCACGAAAGAGCAGCTCTTGCGCGCCGTCGACCAATACCGGCGCAGCGCGGCCTGATACGGTTCGATGATCGCGCTACTGCAGCGACTCAGCCCAAGCTCAGCCCAAGGAACCCCTCCCGATGCCGATTCAGAAAATTCTCGTCGTCGATGACTCGAAGACCGAGCTGCATCACTTGTCAGAGCTGCTGGGCAAGCACGGCTATGCCGTTCGCACCGCCGAAAACGGCGAAGAGGCCATGCGTCGGCTGGACGAAGAGAAGCCCGACCTCATCTTGATGGATGTGGTGATGCCGGGGCAGAACGGGTTTCAGCTCACGCGTGCCATTACCCGCGACTCGCGGTTTTCCGATGTGCCGGTGATCATGTGCACCAGCAAGAACCAGGAAACAGACAAGGTCTGGGGCATGCGCCAGGGAGCGCGCGACTACATCGTCAAGCCGGTCAACGGTGACGAGTTGTTCGCCAAGATCAAGGCCTTCGACTGATGCCCGCCTGCGGCGCTGCTGACTGATGGCCAGACGCGAAGCCCTGCGCGAGCTGCAGACGCGGCTGGCCGACCGACTGCAGCAGGCGCGCACCGAGACGCGTGCGCTGTCGTGGCTGGCCGTGGAGTGTGGCGGTCTGGGCCTGCTCTTCCCGCTGCCCACCGCAGGCGAGATTTTTCCCGTCGGCACGCTGCTGCCGGTGCCCCACACGCAGCGCTGGTTTCTCGGCGTGGCCAACCTGCGCGGCGGCCTGCACGGTGTCGTCGACCTCGCCGCCTTTCTCGGCCTGCGCGCGCCCATCGCACGCGACGCTGTGCGTGAGCAGGCGAGGCTGTTGGCGCTGAATGCGCGCACCGGCGCCAACTGCGCTGTCCTGATCGACCGCCTGGCCGGCCTGCGCAGCGCCGAGCAGCTGACGATTGAACCGGCTTCGGAAGCCGACGCACAGCAACCGCGCCCGGTGTTTGCCGGGGCGCGCTGGCGCGACGTTGCCGGCCGCGTGTGGCAAGAGATCGACCTGGCCGCGCTGGCGCGTCACGACCAGTTTCTGGCCATCGCGGCCTGAGTGACATGACGATTCGCGGCCTGCCTATCCATTTCTCCGCGCAGCCCCGGCTTCAGCCGCTGGTGTGCCCCCCGCAATCACGAGGACGACATGAGCTTCCTTGACAGGATCACAGGCAACGGCCGCAAGACCGAAGCTCAAAGCACCGCTGGCCCGCGTACAGCGCCCTACGACGAACTGGCGCAGCCCGACAACCCCATGGAAGCCACCCAGCGCCTGGGGCAGAGCACGATGGGCATGGAACCGAGCCGGCTCGACAACGCAGACTCGTCCATCATTTCCGAGGCAGCGCCGTCCGAAATGGCGGCCGACTTTCCCGAAAGTCGCCACCCGGGCGCTGACGCCGACGGCTTCACCACCGGCTTGCCGGTGGTCGGTGCATGGCCGCTCGCGCGCCAGCAGCGTGCGATGCTGGCGCTGTTTGCGGCAGGTTTCGCGCTGCTGCTGTTGGTGGCCGTTCTGGCGCTGGCAGCCGGCAACCGCAGCGCAGAGCAGCTCGGCGCAGCCGGTCAGGCCACGACGCAGTCGCAGCGGCTGGCCAAATCGGTGTCTCAGGCCCTGGTGGGCAACACCGCCGCTTTCCCCGAAGTGCAGGACAGCATCAGCATTCTGGTGCGCAACGTGCGCAGCCTGAGCACCGGCGAAGGCGACGTGGCGGCGGTGCCCGCTGCGCTGCAAGGCTCGCTGGACACGCTGGTGCCGCTGGTCGACAAGGCCGAGAAGAATGCCGCTTTCGTCATCGGCCAGCAGAAGACGCTGACGCAAGTGGGGCAGGCGCTGCGCTCCATCAACCGCCAGAGCGCCGACCTGCTGGAAACCGCCGAGACGGTGTCGTCGCTGAAGCTGCAGAGCGGCGCCTCTGCGGCCGAGTTGTCGGCCGTGGGCCAGCTCGTGATGCTGACGCAGCGCATCGGCAAGAGCGCCAACGAATTCCTCACCACCGAGGGCGTCAGCGCCGAGGCGGTCTTCCTGCTCGGCAAAGACCTGAATTCCTTCCGCGAGATTGCTCAGGGCGTGGCCGACGGCAACGCAGACCTGCGCCTGCCCGGCACGCGCGACCCCGAGACGAAGGAGAAGCTGACGCAGTTGCTGGCGCAGTACGAGCAGACCCGCACCGAGGCCAACGCGATTCTCGGTAACCTGCAGGGCCTGGTCTCCGCCCGCGAAGCGCAGACCGCCATCGTGGCCGACTCCGAAACGCTGCGCGTCGGGCTGGACGGCCTGCAAAAAGCCCTGGCCGATTCGGCCGGCTTCGGCGGCATGCGGCTGGTGGGGTTGCTGCTGGCGCTGGCGCTGATGGGAGCTGGTGGCTTCGGCTTGCTGCGCCTCTTCGTCATCGACCAGACCGGCCGCTCGCGCGCGGCCGACAGCCAGCGCCAGGAGGCCGAGCGTCAGGAGCAGGAAGCCAAGCGTGTGAACGACGCCAACCAGGCCGCCATTCTTCGCCTGATGAACGAACTGCAGACGGTGGCCGAAGGCGACCTGACGCAACAGGCCACGGTGACGGAAGACATCACCGGGGCCATTGCCGATTCGGTGAACTACACCGTGGAAGAGCTGCGCAGCCTGGTCGCACAGGTGCAGGACACGGTGGGCCGCGTGACCGAAACCACCCAGCAGGTGGAGCAGACCTCGACCGAACTGCTGGCCACCTCGACCGAGCAGTTGCGCGAAATCCGCAGCACGGGTGACTCGGTGCTCCAGATGGCCGGCCGCATCAACGACGTGTCGGCCCAGGCGCAGGAAACCGCGCAGGTCGCGCGCCAGTCGCTGCGCGCGGCCGAAACCGGCCTGGGCGCTGTGCAGAACGCCATCGGCGGCATGAACGCCATCCGCGACCAGATCCAGGACACCTCCAAGCGCATCAAGCGGCTGGGCGAGAGTTCCCAGGAGATCGGCGAGATCACCGAGCTGATTTCAGACATCACCGAGCAGACCAACGTGCTGGCGCTGAACGCCGCCATCCAGGCCGCGAGCGCCGGCGACGCCGGCCGCGGCTTCAGCGTGGTGGCCGAGGAAGTGCAGCGCCTGGCCGAACGTTCAGGCGACGCGACGCGGCAGATCGCTGCCATCGTGCGCACCATCCAGACCGACACCCAAGATGCCGTGGGTGCCATGGAGCGCAGCACCCAGGGTGTGGTGGAAGGGGCGCGCCTGTCCGACGCCGCCGGCGCCGCGCTGGGCGACATCGACCGCGTCACGCGTGAGCTGTCGCAGCTGATCCAGCGCATCTCGCAAGAGGCGTTGCGTGAAGCCGAATCGGCCAACGTGGTGGCGGCCAACATCCAGCACATCTTCGCGGTGACCGAGCAGACCTCTGAAGGCACGCGCAGCACGGCGCAGATGGTGCGTGAGCTGTCGCGCACGGCTGAAGAGTTGAAGGCATCGGTGGCGCGCTTCAAGATCGCATGAAACTGAAACGCTTCCTTCGGTCGCTGACCTCTGACGGGGTTTTTGCAGCGGCCCGGCAAGGCCGGTTTCGTGCAAGGCCCGGTTGGGTGATGAGCGGGAGTTCGTGAAGTGAATGATCTGCCCGTGCAAGACGATCTCAGCGCCCTGGCGTGGGTGAATGGCGAGTTGCGCCGCTCACTGGAAGCGGCCAACAAGGCGCTGCGCCGCTTTCTGAAAGAGGCCGAGGCCGCACGCGGCGGCGACCTGGACGCGGTCGACCCCTCGGTGCTGCGCAGCGCACGTTCGCAGCTGCACCAGGGCGTGGGTGCGCTCGAACTGGTGGGCCAGCCGGCAGTGGCCGATGTGCTGCGCGCCAGCGAAGCGGCGGTGCAGCGCATGGCCGCCAGACCGGCGCTGGTGACGGCTGCGGCCGTCGACACGGTCGAGAAGGTGTCCTTCGCGGTGCTCGATTTCCTGGCCCGGCAACTGGCCGGCAAGCCGGTGTCGCCGGTGATGCTGTTCCCGCAATACCGGGCGGTGCTTCAGCTGGCCGGTGCCGACCGCGTGCACCCGGCCGATTTGTGGAAACAGGAATGGCAGTGGCGCGAGCTGTCCCACGACGCCACGGCCACGGCGCGCACCGCCGACGACGCCACGCGCGGCGAGATGGAGACCCTGACGCTCGCAGTGATGCGCCAGCCCGCGGGCGACACGGCACGCGGCCCGCTGGACCGCATGAGCGACCTCTGCGCCGATCTGGGCGCCGGTGCGCGCATGGCACGCGAAGGCGGCGCACAGCTGGGCACCTTCTGGCAGCTGGCCGCCGCGGTGTTCCAGGCCCAGGCGGCAGGCCTGCTGGTGGGTGACGTCTACGTCAAGCGTCTGGCTTCGCGGCTGCTGTCGCAGCTGCGCGCCTCGGTGCGCGGCCAGTCCGCGCTGTCGGACCGTCTGGCGCAAGACCTGCTGTTCTTCTGCAGCCAGGCCAAGACCCCCATGGCCGGCCACGAGGCCCCGCGCCTTTCGGCCGTGCGCAAGGCCTGGAAGCTTGATGTCCAGGCTTCGGCCGACTACGAAACGCCGCGCCTGGGCCGCTTCGACCCTGCCGTGCTGGCCTTGGCGCGCAAGCGCGTGGCGGCGGCGAAGGATTCGTGGTCGGCGGTGGCAGGTGGTGAACTGCACCGCATGACCGCGCTGCCCGAACAGTTCTCGCTGGTCGGTGAATCGCTGCAGCGCCTGCTGCCGCATGGTGAGCAGCTGGCGCAGGCCTTGCAGTCCGCCGTGGCCACCACCGTCAATTCCGGCGAGGCACCGTCGCCGACGCTGGCCATGGAAGTGGCCACCGCCATCCTCTACCTCGATGCCTCGCTGGAAGACGGCGAGTTCGACTATCCCGAGCTTGCGCCGCGCGTGCTGCATCTGGCGTCGCGCATCGACGCCGTGCGCCAGGGCGCGGAGCCGCAGCCGCTCGAAGTGTGGATGGAGGAGCTGTACCGCCGGGTCAGCGACCGCCAGACGATGGGCAGCGTGGTGCAGGAACTGCGCGCCTCGCTGTCCGAGATCGAAAAACAGATCGACCAGTATTTCCGCGACCCCTCGCAGCGGCAGCTGCTGATTCCGGTGCCGGCGCAGCTGTCTTCGATGCGCGGCGTGCTGTCGGTGCTGGGCCTCGAACAGGCCTCGGCCGCAGCGCTGCACATGCGCGACGACGTCGACGCCTTGGCGCAGACCGAGGTCGACCCCGCCCGTGCGGTGCAGGCCGGCACCTTCGACCGCCTGGCCGACAACCTGGGCGCGCTCAGCTTTCTCATCGACATGCTGGCGGTGCAGCCGGCGCTGGCCAAGAATCTGTTCCGCTTCGACCCCGAGACGGGCAGCCTGAGCGCCGTGATGGGCCAGACCGACCGCGTGTCTGCCTTCGCCGCGTTCGACGACAGCCACTCTGGTGCCGAGTTGGCGGTTGCCGCACCGCAAGCCCCGGCCGTGCCGCTGCTGGAGCAGCTGCGTGAACTGGCCAGCCTGGCCGCGCTGCCTGGTGTCGCCGACGAAGACATCGCACACCGGCTGGAGCCGCTGGCGCAGCTGGCCTATGCGGCCGAGCAGCCCGAGCTGGCGCGGCTGCTGGCCGGCGCACAGAACACGCTGCGCACTGCCGTCGACCCCGATGCGCGCCAAGCCGTGCGCCGCGAACTGGCCGATGCCGTGGCCGCGCTGTCGCCGCCGGGCGCGCCGCCGGTGCCGGCGTCGGCCCCTGTGCCTGCGCCGACACCCGCGCCGGCGGGTGGCACGGGGCTGGAAGACGACGTGGAGATGCGCGACATCTTCATCGAGGAAGCCCGCGAGGTCATCGCCGACGCGCATGCAGCGCTGGCGCGTCTGGGTGAAGCGCCCGAGAACGGCACCGACCTCACCCACGTGCGGCGGGCCTTTCACACGCTCAAGGGCAGCTCGCGCATGGTCGGGCTGAAAGAATTCGGCGAAGCTGGCTGGGCCTGCGAACAGCTCTACAACGACCGTCTGGCACATGCGCCGCGGCTGGACAGCCCGCTGCGGCAGTTCACCGCCGAGGCGCTGATCTACCTCGCCGACTGGACCGAAGCCATCGCCGTGGGCGAAGACCACGGCCACCAGGCCGCCGATGTGGCGCGCGCGGCAGACGCGCTGCGCCTGAGCGCTGAACTCTTGCCCATCGCCTTGCCCCAGCGCCCCGACGGTTCTGCTGTGGCTGTGCCGCCAGCACCCGCGCTCGCGCCCGCGCCGGCGGCAGAAGCAGCGCTGAATTTCGACTTCGCGCTGACAGACAGCCCGCCCGCCGCGCCCGCGCCTGCGCCCTCGGTGGGCGAGTTGATGGAGCTGACTTTCGACCCGCCCGAGGAAGTGGTCGAGGGCGGCGAGGCCGCGCCTGTGGCGGGACTCGCGGCGGCCTCGGACGAGCTGCTCGACTTGCCGTCGCTCGATTTGCCGCCCGAGCTCTCGACGGATGCTGTGCCTGCAGGCACTGCGCTGGAGCTGGAAGATTTCGATTTCGAGCTGCCGGAATTCGCGGAGCCCGGCAGCACTTTCCGGCAGCCGGATCAGACGCTGTCGCAGCGCGTGCCCGAGCTGCCCAGCGCGGCCGACCTCGACCTGGGTGGACCGGTCATGCCGGACGCCATGCCAGAAGGTGAGGCGCTGGAGATCGAGCTCGAGGACATGAGCGCGCTCTTCGCCGATGCCTCGGCAGCGCCGGCGGCCCCCGCGGTCGCGTTCGAGTTAGATCCGGTGATGGACACCGTGCGGCTGCCGCCGTCCGAGGACGCAGCCACCGCCGCCGCAGAACCCGGCGCGCTGGATCTGCCGCTGAATTTCGAGCTCGACCTGGGCGACACGGCTGACACACCCCAGAGCGAGGGCATGCCGTCGCAGGCTTCGGCGCTGGCTGAAGAGCAGGACGTTGCGGCAGAGGCCCAGCCAGCGCTCGACGCAGGCGACGAGGCGCAGGGCGAGGACGAGCAGGTCAAGTTGATCGGGCCGCTGCGTATCAGCATCCCTCTCTTCAACATCTACCTCAACGAGGCCGACGAACTCTCGCGCCGGCTCGTCACCGAACTGGCCGAGTGGGCGCTGGAGAGCGAACGCCACGCGGTGCCGGAAAGCAGCGTGGCCCTGGCCCATTCGCTGGCCGGCAGTTCGGCCACGGTGGGTTATGCCGACCTCTCGGCGCTGGCACGCGCGCTGGAACACGCCTTGATGCGCTCGCACGACGCCGGCCGCGGCCGCGAAGGTGAACCGGCGCTGTTCTGCGATGCCGCAGAGGAAATTCGCCGCCTGCTGCACCAGTTCGCCGCGGGTTTCCTGCGCGAGGTCGAGCCGACGTTGATGGAGCGGCTGGCCGCCCACGAGCGGCTGCCGCCGCCCGAAGCGACTTCTGACGATCTGGACGATGAACGGCATGGCGGGCTGGACCGCGCCGGCACGCCTTCTGCAGACGACAGCGTGGTCGATGTCATCGACGAAGAACTGCTGCCGATCTTCGAGGAAGAGGCCGAGGAACTGCTGCCGCAGCTGCAATCGCGCCTGCGCGACTGGCTCGACAACCCCGGCGACGCCGATGCGCCGATGGCCTGCA
>Ga0209181_10005722_pt1 | contig 17768 bp, 10 predicted proteins | sample MAT05_FD_187208 | JGI IMG/M metagenome (GOLD analysis project Ga0209181, IMG submission 187208) | Freshwater microbial communities from Lake Fryxell liftoff mats and glacier meltwater in Antarctica - MAT-05 (SPAdes) (version 2) | ecosystem: Environmental > Aquatic > Freshwater > Ice > Liftoff...
CATGTCATTTTTTACGTCGTTGGTTGCCTTGGCCTGATCGGGGGTGTCCTCATAGATAAAGGACGATTCCAACTCTACCTGCAAGAATGTATCGCGGCTAAACGCAAAACCCGGGGCTTGCCGACGCTTGGAATACAGTATAATCAACTCCTTGGCAATGTCCTTAACCTGTTTCTTAACCCGCGACTTTTTCAGTTCCCATTCCTGTGAACCAAGTTTATTCATCGTGGGTGGGCCGCCCTCTTTTCCGCTGTATTTGGCAATTTTGTGCAGGCTGTGAATGTTGACCAGCAGTATGTCGTTGTCGCGGTAAATAAGCCGGATGGCTTCCTGTTCGCGGCCACCGGCATCAATTTTCTCAAGCCCGGCAAACCGCCCGATTCCGTGGTCAACGTGGGTCACGTAATCGCCGGGTTGAAGCGTTTTGAGTTCTCGAAGGGTAAGCGCTTTTGACTTGGAAAACTTATCCTGAACGCGGTATTTGAAGTAACGATCAAAAATCTGGTGATCGGTGAAGCAGGCAATTTTGAGGGCATCGTCCGTGAATCCCTCCCGAATGCCGAGGTTGAGCGGCAGGAATTTCAGGAACGGGTCCAGCTCCTCGAAAATGGTTCGTAAGCGATCTAGTTGCTTGAATGACTCTGCCGCGATAATATTTGTATATCCTTTGGATTGATTCTCAGCGAGGTTTTCGACTAACCGCTTAAAGTCTTTGTTGAACGAGGGCTGCGGTTTCGATTGATACTGTTGGCGGGTCTCAGATTTGAAGTAAAACTTACGCCCAAATTCAATCGTTGTGAGTTGTTTTAGCTGATTCAGAAATGTTCGGCGAGTCTCAAACAACTCACTTGGGTCCGACACAACCTGCACTCCTCCACTTCCTGCTACAACTGATGCAAAGCTCTGTTCCGCTTTTTCAAAGCAGTTATCCACAATTTCCAACGTGAATTCCACATCCTTTGCCCAAACAACAGTGTTTTTGGGTAAGTAATCTAGAAATGACTCCCGAGTTTCTTCTACTAGTTTGGTCTGGATATTGGGGATAATGTTGATAAACCTAACCTCGCCTGTGGAAATCTGGGTCTCAGGGTTAAATGTTCGGATCCCTTCAATCTCATCGCCAAATAATTCGATGCGGAATGGGAACTCACTGGCAAACGAAAAGACGTCGATTATTCCCCCACGAATTGAAAATTGACCAGCTTCGTAAACAAAGTCTGTTAACTCAAATGACAAATCCTGCAGAAGTTCAGAAACAAAAGTTGTATCGAGCTTTTCGCCAACCCGAACAGTCAATGTATTGGCCTGTAACGTTCGTTTACTGACTACTTTTTCAGATAAAGCTTCTGGGTAAGTCACAATCAGCAACCCATTTTTTGGAGCTGGGTTGAGTTTGTTAAGGGCTTCCGCCCGCATCAGTACGTTGGCATTTTCAATTTCTTCGTATTGATAGGGCTTTTTGAAAGACATCGGGAAGAATAAGACTTCCTGCCCCGATATATTTTGCAGATCGTTGAAAAAGTAAGAGGCTTCATCACGGTCAGTCATCACAAAAAGGTGATTACCGCCATGAATTGTATAAATGGATGTAGCCAGAACAGCATCTAAACTACCCGCTAGTCCTTTTAGTTGAAGCCGTTGAGGTTCTGATGCTTTGCGAGTCAAAGGCTCAGCTAAAAGCTTTATAAAACTATCGTCGGTATAGAGACCGATTAATTCCTGTGCGTTCAAGACAGCCGTTTTAGGGAATACGAAAAGCCGCCAGAATCACTTCGGCGGCACTAAAATGGTAACAGTGTAAGTGTAGCAGTTGTTCCTGCCAACTTCGGTAGTGATCTATGTAAATTGCATGGATATACCTTGGACAAATTGAGGAACACTGAGGAACAGGTAATTCACTGGTAATCAGAAATGCAAAAACTGTTCTCATGTCAAATATACCGTTTGATAAAAGTAATAACATGGATAGTAAAGGTTCAGCTACTTTTGTAGCTGAACCTTTACGGCACTATAACTTTACCCACTACCCATTGTCTGGCCCCTAAAGCGAAAACAGGCTTTCACATTAGCCCATACTTACAGGAATTGGGCTGTTTGGTGGGCCAGCAGTGTCCTTTTGACGAAGCCAGTATGCTTTTGCAACGACTGGCAGGTATTGACTTATCGGATAAACAGATTGAGCGACTGTGCCACTATCATGGCCAACTCCTTGGTGATGAGCTTTATACCGATACAGTTTCGGGTTCCGATGAGACCTTGTACTACGTGGAGATGGACGCGGGGCCGCCCGTGCGGCAGTATGGTTTTGACCCGTGATCAACCGGGACATCCAGGCGGTTGGAAGGAGATTAAATTAGCGCGTTTGTTCAAAGCGCAGGACGTGTTAACTATCAAAAAGCGCATAACTATCCGTCAAAGCGACTATGTGGCCCATTTGGGCGATCATCATCGTTTTACTGCGCAGGTGGCCGCTCGCATCGGCTCCAAACGCCGGTTGATTGCCCTGGGGGATGGAGCACGGTGGATCTGGGATTTCTGGAGCCAACACTATCCCGACGCGGTTCAGATTCTGGATCTGTATCATGTGCTGGAAAAGTTGGGGGTCTGGGCGCGATTGGTCTGGGGCGATACGCCCCTGTGTCAGGAGTGGCTGGCCTTGCAGCAAAGCTACCTGCAATCGGATCGGGTAAGTGAGGTGCTGGAACAGGTTAGGGGAGAACGCTGTTTGGGCGAAGCGCGTAAACAGCAGCAGGCTCTACTTACCTATCTAACTAATAATCAGAGTCGTATGCAGTATGGAACGTATTTAAAAATGGGTTATCTGGTGGGATCAGGCGCCATTGAAGCGGCCAATAAAGACGTGATTCAACATCGGCTGAAATTGTCAGGCCAACGCTGGACTCCTCAAGGCTTACAGCAAGTTGCGAACCTGCGAGTAGCCTATAAGAGTGGGCGAGACGATCTGATTCGTGACCATTTTGAAAGGGCCGCTTAAGGCTTCCTGCAACTTGTCCTACACCCACCTTTACTATCCATGTTATGTACGGAACAATTAGAGTTACCTTACTGCTTTTCACACTGTTGCCGAGTTCAGGAAACTGTGGAGAGCATTAGACCAACTAGACAGGAGATTACGGTTGAAGAGGCAAAAGCCTTTATTAACAATCAGAAAGCAGGAGCGCGAGTTAGTAACGCAAACAGCAAAACAATCAGGACTGAATACTGGAAAGATGCACAAAAATTGACCTTTGAAAATGGCTTACCTGTTGTTGTTGTTCCACTTTCGTACAATTTTGAAAACCAAACGGCTTTTCAAAATGGCAGACCGGATAAAGGAAAACGGTATGACAAGGGAAATTACGCTTTTGAGTCGAAACTGCTCGTTTATAAAAATCGGGACGGAAAAATGATGGCTGACATGGTGCGATTCATCCCCGAAGCAGATAGCAGAAAAGGGAAGCGTAAAATAGCTGGAAAGGACTTCTCCGGTTATGTTTTAGCTTACGACCAGTCAGGGAGCATGTATAGGGGCGGTTGGTATTACGAAAAAGGCAAGCCCCAAAAACGAGTTCGTATCGACGGAGCTAAAAAGGCTCGTTTGGCCAGTAGCGATTGTGATATTTTGATTTACAGACCGGCAGATCCCGACAGGCCAGCGCAACTTGGAACGGGCGCACCTGCGTCGGCGGGAAGTGCTTACTACGATAGCCAAGGTAATTTGTGGGTTTTAGACGAGGTGATTCCTATGCCTTGTGGCGGTGGTACGGGTACTGGCAATAGCGATGGTCCGGTAGATGGCTCACCGGGTTATGTTCCGCCCGGTTACGGAGATCCTTCCTGGATATGGAATACATATGGTGGTGGTAATGGTGGTTCAAACAGTACCTATTCGCCCTTCACCATGGATATTATTGGCGATTTTGGAATTGTTAGTTTTGATGCTGCGGATAATTTCTTTCTCACATTGCTGATAAATCGGGGAATCGCTTTTGATTCTGCTGAACAGCAGTTGATTCGTGAAAACTGGGGACTTTGGAGAAACGCAATCTGGAACTATGTAACACAGACCAACCAGAAGCCTGATTTGTCAGGTTTCATTCTTGACATTAACAACGCCACTGACCAGCAGGTAATCAACGCAATCGGTAAGCTAATGGATGATCCTGGCGTGCCCAAAGGGATAACTAATGACGAGTTAATATTACTTGGTTTAGGTACCGCTCAATTCAGAGCAAACCTGAATAAATACTATCAGGATGCGAAAGAAGCTACTCAGCGGGCTATTGGGCGATACAGTTACGCAGAAGCGCAGGAGCAAGGATTAAGTCGTGCAAACGCTTTCAAGCATGCTATGTTTGCTATTTTACATGCATGTTCGTTTGGTCGGCAATTAGCTCAAGACTTAGCTAACAGTCATGAAAACTATGATATAAACCGCTCTCCTACAGACTATGTGATTGAGGTTCAGATGGATTTGTGGAACAATCAGGAAGGCTTTACTATCTATGATAGCAATCCTAACCGTCAGATTTCTGAATTTGACGATGCCGTATTTCAGGCAGTCAGTAACGGGGTGATGCGCTATATTGTCAATGGAAACCTTGTCCCTACTTTCTGACAATGAGGACGCACAAGATCAGTTACCTATTGGTATTTAGTACTCTGATAATCAGTTGTTTTAGCAAACCAGTTTCTTATGCAGTAGGGATTGGTGGATATCAGATTCAGTTCCCAATTACCTCGGGCGAATTGCAGACCAGATACCCTAATGCCAAGCAGACACTCTCTGCCTATTTAACCGACACGAGTGAAAATATTCAAGTAGTTTGGCATTTTGAGGGCTTTGTTCAAGACAAAAAAAGTCAGCCTTACGGTGTTATCATCAGATTAAAAAACAAGGCCGACAAGCTGGATTCAATAAGAGGAGCGTTTGAAAAATTGTATCAAATGCCTTTTCAGCCTATCCTTCAACCTAAGCATTTGGGTAAGTATGAGTATTACGAAAAAGACTCAACGTTGGCCGTAATGCAAATCAACGAGGATGTGCAGTTGTCTATGAGTCGGCGAAAGATTTGGCCTGCGGGCGGCTACCAGTTTACCAACGACGTACTTATTGCCATTTGCTATGGTCGCACCGATACGGAAAAAGAGCGATTTGCGATGAAACAAGGAGACATTCGGGTGCGTGATTGATTCTGTCGGGCGGCAACCAACGATAAAGCCGACCCCCAAAGGGGATCGGCTTTATTGGTTTTTAGTTGTTGGTTGAATGAAAACTCTTAAAAAATATACTTGTTCTCGGCGATCATAGCCTCCGCAATACGCCGACGGGCGTTTTTGAGGTTCATCGGCTCAATTTTCGTGAAGCGTTTTAAGCCCATCAACATCACACGTAATTCGTCGCCTTCTGCGTACGATGTGATAGCAGCCCGGCCTGCATTGTTAACTTTTTCGACAGCTTCGTGAAGATAGACAAGAGCCAAATCTTTTTGTAGCGCTAGCGCTTCATCACCTTTGATGCCGATTAACTTCTCCACACGGAGTAGTACCGACTCAGCGGCATACACTTCAATGGCCATATCGGCAAGGTTCATCAGGATTTCCTGCTCTTCGGAAAATTTCATCATGAACTTCTGCACCGCTGAGCCTGCTATCATCAAAACGGCTTTTTTGAGATTACGGATCACTTTTTTCTCCGCTACAAAAATGCCTTCCTCCTCTTCGGTACTGAAGTCTGGAATCGACATGATTTCTTTGCCAACGGCCATTGCCGGCCCCATCAGGTCGAGTTCACCTTTCATGGCCCGCTTCAAAATCATATCTACAACGAGCATCCGATTAATCTCGTTGGTGCCTTCAAAAATACGGTTGATCCGGGCATCGCGATAGCTTCGGTCCATTGGCGCATCGGCAGAATAACCCATGCCACCATACACCTGAACCCCTTCGTCAACTACATAATCCAAGACTTCTGAACCGTGAACTTTAATAATGGCGCATTCGATAGCAAACTGTTCAAGGGCCTTCAATTTAGCCTGAACATCGTTCATACCAGCTTCTTTGAGGTCTTCAATCATATCGTCGATGTTCTGACCTGCCCGGTACGAAGCTGATCCCGAGGCATAAACCTTCACTGCCATTTCAGCCAATTTGTGCTTAATAGCGCCAAACTGAGCAATAGGAGTATTAAATTGCTTCCGCTCATTTGAATAACGGATTGCATTGTTAATCACCTCTTTAGCCCCGCCAACGGTGGCAGCACCTAATTTGATGCGGCCAATGTTGAGGATGTTTACGGCAATCTTGAAACCGTTCCCCCGGTCCGACAACAGGTTTTCGACCGGCACCATGCAGTCATTAAAGAAAACCTGACGGGTATCAGAGCCTTTAATGCCCATTTTATGCTCAGGCTCATTCATTGTGATGCCACCAAATGACTTCTCAACAATGAATGCTGATAAGTTTTTATCTGCCTGACCATTCTCATCAATCTTGGCAAAAACAATGAAGATATCGGCAAAACCCCCGTTTGTAATCCACATTTTCTGACCATTCAGAACATAATGCTTACCGTCTTCGGTTAGTTTGGCTTTAGTCTTGCCAGCGTTTGCATCTGAACCTGAATCTGGTTCTGTTAAGCAGTAAGCCGATTTCCATTCGCCAGAGGCTAATTTGGGCAAGTAATGAGACTTCTGATAGTCGTTACCATAATAGACAATCGGTAACGTACCTATGCCCGTATGAGCCGACAGCGCCACCGAAAACGAGTGACCTGCACCTGTCACCTCAGCCACTAACATCGAAGTGTTGAAGTTCATACCGAATCCACCGTATTCTTCGGGTACACCCGTACCTAGTAGGCCCAATTCCCCCGCCTTATCCATTAAGGAAGAGATTAAATCGGGTGATTTTGCCGTATCTATTTCATTCAGCCGAGGCCAGATTTCGCGTTCCAGAAACTCGCGGCAGGTAGCCGCAATCATCATCTGCTCTTCAGTGAATTCTTCGGGAATGAATACCTGATCGGCAGTCGTTTCTTTAATTAAAAACTCTCCGCCTTTGATCGAGGCTTTGTTTTGGGTTGCAACCATGACGAGGAAATGTTATGCGTGCATACTAATTATGTATGCAAAGGAACTACCTTGAAAAATAGTATGCAAGCATACGGTTAAATTATTTTATTGTGAACAAATTAGACTTTTTGATTCCAGAAAGTAGATATTGAACGTCAATTGACACGATAGAACCCAACATCCAGTATCCAACGTCAAAAAAACTATGAAAGCAGTACTTTGCCGTCATTACGGCCCACCAGAAAGTCTTCAGGTTGAGGATATTGAATGGCCAAAAGCAGAAAAAAATAAGCTTGTTATCGAGGTAAAAGCGTGTGGAGTCAACTTTCCCGACACATTAATTATTCAGGGTAAGTACCAGTTTAAACCGGTGTTCCCATTTTCGCCGGGGGGCGAAGTAGCAGGTGTTGTATGTGAGGTTGGTGAAGGCATAACTCACCTGAAACCGGGCGATAATGTGTTTTCACTCACAGGCTGGGGTGGTTTTGCCGAAGGTGTTTTAGCGGATGGATATCGATCATTTCCGATGCCACCGGGCATGGACCACCAGACGGCGGCATCGCTCATGTATACCTACGGAACTTCCTATCATGCCTTAAAAGACCGGGCTTTGCTACAAACTGGGGAGACGCTGCTTGTTTTAGGAGCGGCAGGTGGCGTAGGTTTAGCGGCCGTAACGCTAGGTAAAATCATGGGTGCAAAAGTCATTGCAGCAGCCTCGACCGACGAAAAATTGGCTCTTTGTCATGAATATGGAGCCGACGAAACGATCAATTATTCATCGCAGGATTTACGCGAACGAATTAAAGAAATCACGGGCGGGAAAGGAATCGATGTGATTTACGACCCAGTTGGGGGTAGTTTGGCCGAACCAGCGTTGCGATCAATGAGTTGGCGGGGACGTTATTTAGTAATTGGGTTTGCTGCAGGCCCGATTCCGAGCCTACCGCTGAATTTACCGCTACTCAAAGGCTGTTCGGTAGTGGGTGTTTTCTGGGGGGCCTTCGCTGAACGTCAACCCGAAGACAATTTCCGCAATGTGCAAGAGCTAATCGGTTTCTGGCAAGACGGACGACTTAAACCCCACATTCATGCGACCTATTCTCTCGACCACGCGGCCGATGCATTGAATGAGATGTTGGGACGGCGAGTTATGGGAAAGGTGCTGGTAGTACCGGAATAAGTCTCTGGTTCAGACTATAGTGCAAATGCTACATACTGATTGCCCTTCTTTGAGCCTAGTTTACTACCCCCGCAGGCTATAACAACATATTGCTTGCCGCCTACCTGATACGTTGAGGGTGTAGCATACCCAGCTGCCGGAAGTTTAGTTTCCCAAAGGAGTTTGCCCGTTTTTCGGTCAAAAGCGCGGAACATTTCGTCGCGAGTAGCGGCAATAAATACAAGTCCCCCAGCTGTTACGACAGGGCCACCGTAGTTTTCGGTACCAGTGTTGTTAATGCCCTTCGCTTTCATTTCCGGGTCTTCGCCGAGGGGTATTTTCCAGAGGTATTCGCCTGTGTTTAAGTTAATGGCATTAAGGGTTCCCCAGGGCGGTTTAATAGCGTAAGCTCCTTTACTATCCAGAAATTTGTTGTAACCCGAAATACTGTACTGCGGGAATTTGGGCTTGCTCGTTTTGGTTGCTATTGCCCCACCGGGCTCCACTTTTTCGTCGCCAAATAAGAACGAAACAAGAGCCTGCTTTTCGTCTGCAGTGAGTTGAGTGAACCCTGGCATCATGCCTTTTCCATTGCTGATAATTTGGGAAACATAGGCTTTGTCGCGCCTTGTGTTTATACCTACTAACGAAGGATAACCGCTTTTTAGATTGCCTTTGAGGGTAGGTCCGTGGCAACTAGAGCAGGTTAGTGTATAAACCTTTTTACCAGGACTGAGGCTGGCTAATTGATCGTCTTTTGGTTTCTCCTTCAAAGTAAACAGCCAGGCAATATCGTTGGCATTTACGTATAAAATACCTCCTGGATCGGCAGCAGAACCACCCCATTCGGCACCTCCATCGCAGCCCGGTAGTAGCAAAGTGCCACGTTGGCTTATGGGCGTAAACGGCTTTGTATCGATACTTCTGAAGCGCGCCAATAAGGAGTCGCGTTCAGTAGAATAGGGATTTAGATCAGCCTCGGTCATTTGCTGACGAGCAAACGGGGTCGGCTTACTCGGAACAGGTTGCGTAGGCCAGGTTACTTCGCCGGGAATGGTCGACTTTGCCACCGGAACTTCATTTATGGGGAAGAGTGGCTTACCCGTAACGCGATCGAAAATGAAAACAAAGCCCTGCTTAGACGTCTGTGACACAGCGTCTATTTGTCGGGGCCGGCCATCCGGGCCGTTTTGGGTAACTGTTATAAGGTTTGGGGGCGAAGGAAGATCACGATCCCAAATGTCGTGGTGCATTGTCTGGTAATGCCATAAGCGCTTACCAGTACGGACATCTAAGGCCAACAGGCAGTTCGCAAACAGATTTTGACCCGTACGATTAGCCCCGTAAAAATCGTACGAAGCGGAGCCGGTTGGTACGAAAAGTATCCCTCGCTGTTTATCAACAGCCATTCCTGCCCACGAGTTGACACCTCCAATCTCGGGGTGATTAGCCATGTCTTTGGGCCATGTATCATAACCGTATTCGCCTGGCCGGGGAATCGTATAAAACGTCCATACTACTTTCCCCGAACGAACATCGAATGCTTGAATATAGCCGGGTGCAGCACCAGCGCCTTCGTCTACGCGGGTAGGCATCACAATGATATCCTCGAAAACAGTGCCGGGTGTATTGGAAATCAGAAATTTAGAGATGTGTTCGGGTCCCAAACTCACCCGCATGTCGACATGGCCGCCTTCTCCAAAAGACTCAACTGGCTTACCCGTGGTAGCGTCCAGCGCATACAATTGGGGGCCAACGGTGTAGAGAATTCGTTTGTCCGAGCCTTTTGCCCAATAAGCCACTCCCCTACTGGTACTGTGCCAGGATTTCAGCGGGTCGCCGAACCGCCAAAGTTCTTTGCCAGTTGAAGCATCTAGGGCAAAAGCCTGCACAGTTGCCGTAACCCCATATAACACACCTCCGACAATGATAGAGTTGACCTGCATTTGCCCACTATCGGGAGCCGAATAACTCCAGGCTTGCTTTAATTGGCCAACATTACCTGTGTTGATTTGTGTCAACGGGGAATAGTGATTCCGGTCGGGGCCGCCAAGGTATTCAGGCCAATCGGTATCGTCAGTCTGGATGGCTGGATGCAGAAAAGCGGTAATAGCAAAGGCAATAGCAGAAAGGAGGAGAAGTCGTTTCATAGCGAAGGGTTTGAAAATTGGCACAGGGATTAAACGGATGAAGCGGATTTAAACAGATTTTCATTCATCCGTTTAAATCCGCTTCATCCGTGGGCCAATAAATTAAATCGTTTTCTTCTTCATTTCCTGCACGGCAAAGGCAGCCGCACGGGCGGTTAGGGCCATATAGGTAAGAGAAGGATTCACGCAAGAAGCTGAAGTCATGGCAGCACCGTCGGTATTGAACACGTTTTTAACCGAGTGAAGCTGGTTATGAGCGTTCAGTACCGATGTTTTTGGATCTTTACCCATCCGAGCGGTACCCATTTCGTGAATACCGATGCCGGGGTTTTTCGATTTGTCGTTGTAGGGCGTAACGTTTTTAACACCAGCGGCTTCGAGCATTTCTGCAGCATCATTCATCATGTCGATACGCATTTTGCGCTCGTTTTCGCCGTAAGCTGCATCAAATACAATCAGTGGCAAGCCCCACTTATCTTTTTGATCAGGCGAAAGTGTCATGCGGTTGTTTGGATCAGGCAACATTTCGCCAAAACCACCCAAACCCATTGACCAGGGGCCGGGTTTGGTCAGTGATTCTTTGAAGTCGGCGCCAAAACCATCCATACCGTTACCCCGGCCCCAGTTTCCACGACCAGCACCGCCCTGATAGCCAAAGCCACGGGTATACTCGCGTTTGTCGCCTGCCCAGTTGCGGTAACGGGGAACATAAACACCATTGGCCCGACGACCATAGTAGTATTTATCCTCCATGCCCTCGAAAGTGCCAGAAGCCCCTACTGCGAGGTGGTGATCCATAATATTACGGCCCAACTGATCCGAATCATTGCCCATTCCGTTAGGGAATCGGGTCGACTTTGAGTTCATCAGGATCGACGTACTGGCGAAGGAAGATGCATTCAGGAAGATTACACGAGCGAAATATTCACGGACTTCTTTCGTGTTTTGGTCGATTACACGAACGCCCGTTGCTACCCCTTTCTTGTCGTCGTACATGACTTCCGACACAATCGAATCAGGGCGGAGCGTTAACCGGCCGGTAGCCATTGCAGCAGGCAGAGTCGACGATTGGGTACTGAAATAGGCACCATAGGGACAACCACGCATACACTGATTCCGGAATTGGCAAGCCGCTCGACCAAGCGCATAGTGTTGCGCCTGAGGGTTTGTTAAGTGGGCAGTCCGGCCAATGGTAACGGTTCGTCCGCCAAATGCCTTTTCAACCCGACTTTTCACTTCTTTCTCGACACAGTTCAACTCCATTGGTGACAAAAACTGACCATCTGGCAATACCGATATGCCGTCTTTGTTGCCCGAAACACCCACGAACCGCTCTACGTAATCGTACCAAGGGGCGAGTTCTTTGTAACGGATTGGCCAGTCTACAGCAATACCCTCTTTAGCATTGGCCATGAAGTCTTCTTCGTTCCAGCGATAGCTTTGCCGTCCCCACATAAGCGAGCGTCCGCCTACGTGGTAACCCCGAATCCAGTCAACTTTCCGGTTTGGCTTTTCGAGGTACGGGTTCTCTTTATCATTCTCGAAGAAATGGCGGTGTTCTTCTTTTGCAGTATAGCCTGTCCGCATATTGGCCCAATATTCTTCGGCAGCCATCACCGTTTCGCGGCCCCGGTGCGGGAAATCCCAGGGGTTGTTGGTGGCAGTTGGATAACCTTCTACGTGTTTCACATCGCGGCCACGCTCCAGCATGATCACTTTCAGGCCTTTTTGGGTCAATTCTTTGGCTGCCCAGCCACCCGAAATACCCGACCCTACGACAATAGCGTCGTAGGTCATGTCTTTTATAGCGTCAATATTGAGGTTCATAGGTCTTCTTTTATATTGCCCACGCCTTCTGGCCGGGTTTAAGTGTCACACAACCATCATAGCGACCCGGAACGGCTACATATTCTAGGGCTTGCGTACAGCCAATTTCAGACGTAAAATAGCCCATCAGAGTTAGGTCTTTGAGCATAGTAAAGAACGGGGTAAATTTCTTCTGTTCTTTTGGAAGCTGAACATCTTGCTGGTTGTTTCCGCCCTGCACAGCTTTGTTCATATCCGCTCTTTGTTGCTTAGCTTCAGCTTCCAGTTTTTTCACGATCTCGATACGTTGTGCTGGTTCGAGCCCCACAAATGCTTTCCCATAAGCGTCCTGAGATAGTTTGTTGGTAGTGGCCAACCCTTCCATGAACCGTTGCTGATCTGGTTGTTTGTAGCAATCCTTCAGAACGATGTCGATAATTTCGTTCACTTTGGCCGCTTTTGCACCGGGCGTTCCGGTGGTTGGAATGATTGTTTCGGCCAGTTCAGCGACCGTAGCATCCTGGTCGGCGGAGAAAAGGACGGGTAAACCCGTGAGGGCGCGCTGGGCTGCCGAACGTTCTAATGTGTCGGCCAACGCTGGAAGCGACATGGTCGTTCCGACAAAGGTGGCCACACGGAGAAGGGCGTCTCTTCTGTTCATGATAAGTAAATATTAACCGTTAAGAAATAAACGGATTCGGAGTGTACAAATGTATAAAAATTAGGGGTTCATTTTGCAGGATTTTGTTAAGATCTGCTGTCTAATTTATTGGATCTTCTCCTGAACGGCTTTAACTACAAAAGGTGTTACATTGTTACTCCAGAACTCTTTTTTTGTGACTCTGTGGATTTACTTTCTACACTGCGCCAATTTCCAAATTTCATTGATGTCCCTTCCGAACAGCTGAAATGGTTCCTCGACCGGGCAGAGGAGTACCATTTTGCCGAGCAAACGACAATGACGCGGTCCGGTGAGCCGATCGACTACCTAACGGTATTATTAAGCGGGAAAATACGGATTGATGGTGGTGCTGCCGACGATATAATTGTCTATGATGTACCCGGTGCTATTCTTGGTATCCTGCCTTATTCAAGAATGAAAGCAGCCACCTTTCCGATAATTTCCGAAGCAAACACAACGGTTCTTCGACTGCATCGCGACCACCTTCGAAGTATGGCCGAACACTGTTACGAACTCACAGAAGTAATGGTTCGGCAAATGACAGATCGGGTGCGGGACTTTACCCGACAAATTCAGCAGGGCGAAAAAATGGCCTCTCTGGGGCGACTATCCGCAGGGCTTGCACATGAGTTGAATAACCCGGTTTCGGCAGTGGTTCGCTCGGCTGATGCCTTGAAAAGCCACATGAAAGCAACTCCTGAACGTTTCAAGGCAGTCATGGCCATCAACTTATCCGAGGATGAAGTCGATTTGGTTAATGAGTTGATGTTTAGGCGATTAAAGCAATATTCTCCGACCCTATCCATGCTTGAACAGAGTAGCCTTGAGGATGATTTAACCGACTGGCTCGACGATCATGCTATTGATAACACGGGCGAACTAACTGAGTCTTTCGTTGAGTTTGGGTTTACTCTCGACGATCTGGATGAGATAGGAGATCACGTTTCTGAGGATAATTTAGCCGCTGTGTTAGGGTGGATTGTGAATAATTAAAGCTGAACGGTTAAGCTATGGTAGCACTCGTGCTTCCGTTTTTACCCTTAATTCTGGTCAAAATCACTTGTTTTTGGCAGAGCTATTGGCCTTTTAGACCCTAAAAAATGATGCCATAGCTTAGCCGTTCAGCTTCAAATACCCTGCTGCTAACAATCAGTTCGACAATCGCTTCAAATGCTCCTCCAGTTGCTGGACATCGTGGAATAGAACGTCGCGGGCTTTGCTGCCAGTGAAGGGGCCAACGATTCCGGCCACTTCTAACTGATCGACAATGCGCCCGGCCCGGTTATAGCCGAGTTTCAACCGGCGTTGAATGAGGGAAGTGCTACCCTGCTGGTGAAGCACCACCATGCGGGCAGCTTCGTCGAACATCGGATCGCGGTTTTCAAAGTTGACATCTTTGTCATCATCGCTGTTACCACTGTCATCACCAGCGAATTCGGGGAGGGCATAAGCTTCGTCGTAGCCACGCTGATTACCCACAAAATCGCAGATTTCTTCAATCTCATTAGTATCTACAAACGGGCATTGGAGCCGAATAATATCGGAGTTAGACGACAGCAGCATATCGCCCATACCTACTAATTGCTCGGCACCACCTGTATCTAAAATGGTGCGGGAGTCGATTTTAGAGGTTACTTTGAACGACAACCGGGCGGGGAAGTTGGCTTTGATCAAACCCGTAATCACGTTTACCGAAGGCCGCTGAGTAGCTACTACAAGGTGAATACCAATAGCCCGCGCCAACTGTGCCAAACGGGCAATGGGTTGCTCTACCTCTTTGCCAGCCGTCATCATCAAGTCGGCCAACTCGTCGATGACCAGCACAATGTAGGGTAGAAAACGATGGCCTTTTTCGGGGCTGAGCCGCCGATTTACGAACTTAACGTTGTATTCTTTGATGTTGCGGCAATTGGCATCCTTGAGCAGGTTGTACCGGTTGTCCATCTCGATACAAAGCGAGTTGAGCGTATTCACCACCTTCTTGGTGTCGGTAATGATTGCCTCCTCGGTATCGGGGAGCTTAGCCAGAAAATGCCGTTCCAGCCGGTTGAACAGAGTAAGCTCAACCTTTTTGGGGTCAACCAAAACGAATTTGAGTTGGGCGGGGTGCTTCTTATAAATCAGCGAGGTTAGCAATACGTTCAGACCCACCGATTTACCCTGACCCGTTGCTCCAGCCATGAGCAGGTGAGGCATTTTAGCCAGGTCGGCCACGTAAATTTCGTTCGAGATCGTTTTTCCCAGTACAATGGGCAAATCCATGTTGGCACGAGTGAATTTCTCACTCGTCAACACCGACCGAATCGACACCATCTCCCGATTCTTGTTAGGCACCTCAATTCCAATGGTTCCTTTACCAGGCATCGGAGCAATGATACGAATTCCGAGGGCCGCCAAACTCAAGGCAATGTCGTCCTCCAGATTTTTGATCTTGGAAATCCGAATACCATCTGCCGGAATAATTTCGTACAACGTAACTGTTGGGCCAACTTCAGCAAAGATTTTTTTGATACCAATACCAAACTTCAGCAGGGTATCCTCAATCTTATTTTTGTTCTCTTCCAACTCAAATTCCGACACTTGGGCTTTGCCTTTGTTTGGGTAATCGGTGAGCAATTCAGCAGTCGGATACAGGTAGCTTGGCAGGTCGAGCGTGGGGTCATAAAGACCGTGAGTAGCTACTAAATCAAGGTCGTCTTCGGCCACATCTACATCGAAAGTCGGAGTAGTACTGGGTGGCTCATCTCCATCAACGGGGGTACTTTTTACAATCAGCGTGGTACCCACCGTTGACTCTTTCACGCCGGTAATTTCGTAGGAATCAGTTCCGTTTAATGCCGGTTTTTCTTCGACAATTGAGGACTCAACGAGTTTTTCGACTACATGTCCGTTCGATCGAGGTATATTGTTTGTTACTGGCTGAGCCGGTCTGGCGGTTGTGATTTCTGACTCTTTATCATAGTCGTCCTCACCATAATCAGCCAGTGTCTCATTGGCACTATTGTCTTCTGACTCAGTACGAGTTCCTAAATTGTTGAGCCATGGCAATGAGGTAACATTGAAGAAAAAGACAATAAACAGAAATAGCATGAAGCCGATAATGGCTAAGCTACCCCAGCCCAACAAGCCCTGTAGCAAGGCGTTCAGTTCATAACCAATGCCCCCGCACCAAACACTTCCTGCGGCCACCGAGTCTGTCGCCAGCACAAAGTAGCCAGTGAACAAGCTGATCCAGAGCATTCCGAATAGCGTAGCTTTGGTGGTTCGGGCCAGCGGAAGCAACTCTTTACCAATGGCCAGTTTATAGCCCGAAAGAAATACAATCAGCGGTAATCCCAAGGCACCAATGCCAAACCAGCGAAAAATAAAAACATGTCCGATGTAGGCGCCCAGCAGTCCCAACCAGTTTTTGGCTTCGGCACCGTTTGTGCGTACGGGTACATCGAGCCCAGCATCAACCACGCTCTGGTCTGCATTACCACTGAGTAGGTACGAAATAAACGCAATAAAAAGCCCTAGGCCCATGAGCATCATAAACACACCAAGAGTAAGAGTGGAGCGTTGGTCGGTGAGCCATCGGTCGAGGGCTGCTGCCCAGTCGAACGATGGTTCGCTGGTTGCTGTGGCCTTAGATCGTCGGCGATTTGTATTTTGTCGGGAACTAGCAGTCGATTGGGCCATTGGGTCAGGGCTGTGGCTTCTGGTGTAAATTTCCGCGTTTTTGATGGAATGCCGAATGGCTAACGATAAAAATATAGTGGAAGGTATAGGAGGTATAAACGGCAACTCCTCACTTATGGCTCTTCAATTCTAACTCCTCGAGTATGCCTTTGCAAATGCGTTTGGCCATAGCTGGACCCTCGTAAATGAAACCTGTATAAACCTGAACCAGACTGGCTCCGGCCTGGAGTTTTTCGAGTGCATCGTCGGCGGTGAAGATCCCCCCTACCCCAACAATTGGAAACGTTCCTCCTGACTTCTGGTGCAGATAGCGAATGACTTCCGTAGACCGGTCGCGAACAGGTTTTCCACTGACACCACCGGCGCCCATATCGGCCACTGTTTGTGCATCGGTTCGGAGGTCTGCCCGGCTGATAGTGGTATTGGTAGCAATAACTCCCGCGATTTTAGTTTCGGCCACAATTGCCACAATATCATCCAACTGTGAGTTGGTGAGATCAGGAGCGATCTTAAGCAGAATAGGTTTTGGCGAGGGTTTGGCATTATTGTCCTGTTGCAGGGCCAGCAGCAAACGGGTGAGCGGTTCCCGCTCCTGTAGATCACGCAGACCGGGCGTATTGGGTGAGCTAACATTGACCACAAAATAATCGACCGTATCGAACAGGTCGTGAAAACAACGCTGGTAGTCATGTAGGGCTTCTTCGTTCGGCGTGTCTTTGTTTTTACCAATGTTTCCGCCAATAATTACTTTCTGGTTCAGGCTCCGAAGCCGCCCGGCCGCTGGACCTGCTCCTTTGTTGTTGAAACCCATTCGGTTGATAAGTCCTCCGTCGGTTTTGAGCCGGAACAGGCGGGGTTTGGGGTTGCCGGGTTGAGGACGGGGGGTTACGGTCCCAATCTCCACAAACCCGAAACCAAGTGCGCTCAACTCCGTTACCAGTTCCGCATTTTTATCGAAACCTGCGGCCATGCCCACCGGATTGGGAAAGTCGATACCGAAAACAGTACGACGCAAACGCGGATCATCGACCACAAAAAGCCGACGCGCCAGCCAGCGCGTACCCGGAATAGCAAAAGAGATTTTAAGCGCCGATGTGGCAAAATGGTGAATGGTCTCAGCGTCGAAGCGGAAGAGAATCGGGAGAACGATACGCTTGTACATACCGCAAAGGTACGATACCAAACGTGTATTCGGTCGTACTGAAAGGCGGATG
>Ga0209181_10005724_pt1 | contig 17766 bp, 15 predicted proteins | sample MAT05_FD_187208 | JGI IMG/M metagenome (GOLD analysis project Ga0209181, IMG submission 187208) | Freshwater microbial communities from Lake Fryxell liftoff mats and glacier meltwater in Antarctica - MAT-05 (SPAdes) (version 2) | ecosystem: Environmental > Aquatic > Freshwater > Ice > Liftoff...
ATGTGCCCGTTCGAAGCTGGCCCCTGTTCCGAGCGCGGGAGGTGATGCCAGCGCTGATCAAGTCACTCAGACAGGAGCTGAGATCATGAGCCAAGTCCATCCGCTGGCGCGCACCACGCCGCGTACTCGCACCGAAATCAAAGCCTCGTCAGCGCCGTTGACCGTGCTGGCGGAGCGCTACAACATTACGGAGGCTACCGCTCGCAAGTGGAAGCACCGCGAGGATCCGCAGGACCGCTCGCACCGACCGCACAAGTTGTCGACGACGCTCCACCCCGCCCAAGAGCTGCTGGCAGTGGAACTGCGGCGCACCCTGCTGCTCGCCCCCCCTGGATGACCTCTTGGTCGTGATACGCGAGTTCATCAATCCCGACGTCTCGCGCTCCGGCCTGGACCGCTGTTTGCGACGCCATGGGGTGTCTGACCTCAAGAGCCTGCAGCCCCTGCTCGAGGGCACAGCCAAGCCGGTGAAGACCTTTACAGTAATGTCCGCTTGATCCCGTTCTGTGCATCCATCCACAACGATAGGAGATGTGATCGGAAACGTTCAGCGGTCTATTTTGGTAAAGGGCAGGGCTGGCCCACTCGTCCCCGGTGCGTCAAGCAAGCGCCGGGGCGTCGAGAAGCCGCTGCAGGTCGTCTTCCGTGTTGTAGGCCTGCACCGACACGCGGACGAAGGTCTGGCCGGCGTGCTGCGTCACCGGCACCTCGATGCAACTGTCGTCGAACAGACTGTGGCGCAGCGCATCGGCATCCTGGTGCGGCACCGGGATGGCGACCATCTGCGCCCAGTCGTCGTCCTGGCTGATGGGAGCCAGGCTGTAGCGTTCGAGCAGGCTGCGCTGCGTGTGCAGCGCCATCCGGTGGCAGCGTTCGCGCACGGCGGGCCAGTCGTGGCGATGCTGGAAGTCGATGGCCGCCGGCACCGACAGGAAGGCTGCCAGGTCGCGTGTGCCCTGCCACTGGAAGCGCCGCTCCAGCAGCGTGCTGCCGGTGTAGGCGTCGAAGCCGGTATGGCCCTGGTTGGCCGCCGAATCACCCGCCACGTAACCCCAGCTCACCGTGGTGGCGTGCAGCGCCGCGTGCTGCTCGGGCCGCGCATGCAGGAAGGCCGAACCCTTGGGTGCGCACAGCCACTTGTGGCAGTTGCCGGTGTAGAAATCCGCGCCGATCTCGTCCAGGTTCAGCGCTATCTGGCCCGGCGCGTGGGCGCCGTCGATCAGCGTCAGGATGCCGTGCCCCCGCAACTCGCGGCACAGGTGGGCGACCGGGAAGGTCAGCGCGGTGGTCGAGGTGATGTGACTGACGAAGACCAGCCTCGTGCGCGGCGTCACTTCGGCCAGCAGACGTTCGACCCAGTTGCCGCGGTCGAAGGGCAGCGGGATGGGCACGTGGCGATAAGACGCGCCGGCTAGCTCGCAATGGCGCTGCCAGGTGGCGTCGCAGGCGCCGTACTCGTGGTCGGTGGCCAGCACCTCGTCGCCAGGCCGCAGCGCCAGCGATGCGGCCACCGCATTCACGCCGGTGGTGGCGTTGGCGATGAAAACCAGATGCTCGGCCGAGGCGCCCAGGTATGCCGCCAGCCGCTCACGTGCCACGGCCAGCAGCGCCGAGGAACGGCGGCCGAGGAATTCGACCGGGTTGCGCTCCATCTCCAGTTGCCAGCCCTGCAGCACTGCAAACACCTCGCGCGGGCAGGCGCCGAACGAGCCGTGGTTGAGGAAGACCACGTCGGGGGCCAGCAGGAAATCGTCTTTCATGCGATGCAGTGTAGGGGCCGCTCCCGAGCCCGCCGTGGTTGCTGCGGTGCACAATGCCGGGTCAAAACAACCTTGCGGGAACCTCCATGCGGCGAGTCGTGTTCAACCAGAAGGGCGGCGTCGGCAAGTCGACCATCACCTGCAACCTGGCCGCGATGGCGGCCAACGCGGGCCGGCGCACCTTGGTCATCGACCTCGACCCGCAGGGCAACAGCACGCGTTACCTGCTCGGTGAAGGCGCTGATCAAACCATGGCCGGCGCCGCCGAATTCTTCGAGACCACGCTGAAGTTCAGCGTGCGCACCCCGAAGACGAGTGACTTCATCGTCGAGACGCCCTGGGAGAACCTGCACCTGATGCCGTCGAGCGCCAAGCTCGATGAACTGCACAGCAAGCTGGAAAGCCGCTACAAGATCTACAAGCTGCGCGACGCGCTGGCCGAACTGGAAGACGAGTACGACGAGGTCTGGATCGACACGCCGCCTGCCCTGAACTTTTACACGCGCTCGGCGCTGATCGCCGCCGAGGGCTGCCTGATCCCCTTCGACTGCGACGACTTCTCCCGCCGTGCCCTCTACGGCCTGATGGAAAGCGTGCAGGAGATCCAGACCGACCACAACCCGGGTCTGGCGGTGGAAGGCATCGTGGTGAACCAGTTCCAGGCGCGTGCCAGCCTGCCGCAGCGCACGGTGCAGGAGTTGATCGACGAAGGCCTGCCGGTGCTGCAGCCCTACCTCAGCTCCAGCGTGAAGATGAAGGAATCGCATGAACTGGCGCGGCCGATGATCCACCTCGACCCGCGCCACAAGCTGACTCTGGAGTTCCAGGCGCTGTACGACGGCCTGGCCGGCTGACAAAACGGCGAATGCCGTCGGGTCGGCGTCGGGGCCTGTCCGACCGCGCTGTAGTGTTTCGTCCGACACCGACAAGCGATGGGCGCCGACAGTGGGCGTGGGTGCCGGCCGCAGGCGCCGGCGCGTCGCCGCGCCTATCTTTATGTGCATGCACCGCCGCCCTGAAATCCTCATGCACACCTTCATCGACCTTTCCCCCCACGCCCTGCCCAGCCCGCCCGCCATCGGTTTGTGCCACTTCGAATTGCGCTTCGAATCGCTTTTCCATCCCGGCCGCGCGCTGGCATTCCCGTGTGACGACAAGGGCTGCGTTCCGATGGACTCGCTGAGCGACAAGGCGCGGCGCAACTACCTGTACGCGCGCGCCGTGGTCGGCCGGGAATATGCCACCCCGGCTGTCGTGCGCGGCGGTTGATGGCGCCGCGCCCGGTTGGCGGGCACCTTCCGGGCGTGCGTCAATCCAGTCCGGCCAGCCGGTGCACCTCGGCCGCGTCGACGCCCAGTTTGCCTGCGGCCGCCAGAATCTCCTGCCAGGTGGTGCCGTCCACCGGCACGCCCTCGGCCGTGCGACGGGCGCGTGAGGCACGTTCGGCGTCGCCACCCACCTGCACGGGACCGAAGCCCTCACGCGGTGGGGATGCGGTGACCGAGGCCAGAAAGGCCAATGACTCGGCCTCGAAAGCGGCGCGATCGCCCAGCGCGGCGGGATCCACCAGCACGCTGAACATGCCGTTGAGTACGCGGCGCTGGCTGGTGTCGCCAGGGGCCTGAGTCAAACCGGCGGAAAGCGCGCCGCCGAGCAACTCGCACATCAGCGCAAGCCCGTAACCCTTGTGGGTGCCGAAGGTGAGCAGCGCGCCGAGCGGCGGCACCACGGCGTAATGCGGCTCCTGCGTCGGCTGGCCTTGGTCGTCGATCAGGCAGCCCGGCGCCAGCAACTCGCCCTTGTTCATCGCCACGCGCGTCTTGCCCTGGGCGATCATGCTCGTGGCGAAGTCGAGGATCACTGGCGCCCGACCCGTGAGCGGCACGCCGGCGCAGAACGGGTTGGTGCCGAAGCGCGCGTCGCTGCCGCCATGCGGCGCCACGATGGCGCGTGCGATCACGTTGACGAAATGCAGGCTCACCAGGCCTGCCGCCGCCGCCTGTTCCGCCCACGCGCCGATGCGGCCCAGGTGGTGCGAGTTGCCGAGCGCGATGATGCAGCTGCCATGCGCCAGCGCGCGCGTGATGCCCAGCGCCATCGCCTCGGCGCCGATCACCTGGCCGAAGCCGCTGTCACCGTCCAGCCGCAGCAGCGCGCCGCCGTCGAGCAGCGTCCTCACGTGGGCGTTGGGCTTCAGCCCGCCTTCCAGAAAGGCCTCGGCGTAACGCGGCAGCATGCCGACGCCGTGCGAGTCGTGGCCGGTGAGATTGGCCTCGATCAGATTGGCGGCCACCGCCTCGACCTCGGCCTCGCCGCTGCCGAAGCCGCGCACCATGTGGCGCATGGCGGCATTCAGCCGGGGCAGGGGGATCAGATGCTTGTCGCTCATGGCGGTCTTTGCTGAAGGTTGCCGGTGGCGCCGATGCTAGTCGCCCCGCTCGCAGAGCGCCGACTCCCGCTCAGCGTGCCGTGCTGCTCGCAGGTGCGGGCGCGGGCGCGGGTGCGAGCAGGATCACATCGGCCTTGCCGCCCAGGCAGCCGGTGTCCTGGCCGGTGGCGCAGAGCGGCGGCGTGGCCGCTCTCTGCGCCGTGGCGGCCGAGGCCGCCTGCTGCTGGGAGCCTTTCAGGCGCGACATCGGGTCGAGCATCGTCGTCACGACGACGATTGCCGTGCCGACCGCCACCAGCAGGATCAGCAGGCGGCGCCTGCGCGACACCGGTCGGTACTGAACTGCCTCTTCGACCGAATGGTTGCGGCGCGGCGCCGTCATGCCGGCAGTTCGCCGTTGCAAAACTCGTGCGACGATCTTGAGGGAGGGGGCACGTGGCGCACGGTGGCGTCAGTCATAGGGAGGGAACGGTTCATCCCGCGATGTTGCCTGCCGACCGCCGGGTGGTCAAACTGCGCTCGAAGCGGTCGCGTCAACCTGCGGTGTGTGGAGCGTGATTTGGTCGAATGGACGCGCCGCGACGGGCTGATGAAACCGCCCTTGCGCCGAGCGCTCATCGAGTTCGACTCTTCAACCTCGAAGCAATTCGGCCTAAGCCGAATGGCACTTACTTTGGCCTCTCCGCCATCGCGAACGCGCGTAGGCCCTTGATGGCAAAGGGCGAGGTGGCTGGGGAACGGCTGTACCCGCCCACGACGACGCTGTCGATGTTCATGCGCCAGACGCTGGGAGCCGATGCAACGTGCCAGAAGGCGGTCAATGGCTGGGCAGCGCAGCGAGCCGCCGATGGCCTGCGAGCTTGCAGCGTTCGCACCGGCGGGTATTGCAGAGCGCGTCAGCGCTTGCCGCTGGAGATGGTCAGTGCGCTGACACGCCACACGGGCCGCCTGCTCAGCCAGAAGGCGCAAACGCGCTGGCTGTGGCGGGGCCGGGCGGTCACGCTGGTGGATGGCACCGGGCTGTCCACGCCCGATACGCCCGAGAACCAGGCTGTCTGTCCCCAGCCCAGCACGCAGGCCACAGGCGTGGGGTTTCCGCTGGCGCGGCTGGTCATGTTGATCTGCGTGGCCACCGGTGCGGCGCTGGACGCAGCCATCGGGCCACACCTTGGCAAAGGCAGTGGCGAACTTGGCCTGGTACGCCAGGTGCTCGGGAGTTTGCGCCCGGGCGACGTGATGCTCGCCGACGCCCTGTACTGCAACTACTTCCTGATCGCCACGCTGATGGCTGCGGGCGTGGACGTGCTGTTCGAGCAGAACGGCTCTCGCAGCACCGATTTTCGTCGAGGCCGGTCGCTGGGAACGCGGGATCACATCGTGCGTTGGCCCAAGCCAGCGAGCTGGCCGCAGTGGATGACAGATGAGCAGTATGCGAATGCGCCCGACGAAATCGTGTTGCGTGAATGCAAGGTGGCCCATCAGGTGCTGGTCACCACGCTGCTTGATCCCCGGCGGGTCAGCAAGGACGACTTTTCGGAGTTGTGCGCGCAGCGCTGGAACGTCGAGTTGGACCTGCGCAACCTGAAGACCACCACCGGCATCGATGTTCTGCGTTGCCAGACGCCACAGATGAACGACAAGCAATTGCGGGTTCACCTGCTGGCCTACAACGTGATCCGATTGCTCATGGCTCAAGCCGCCAGCAACGCCGACGTGGATCCGCGCAACCTGAGCTTCAAGCACACCGTGCAGCTGTGGACGCAGTGGGTGGCGTGCGGTCTGTCGGCCACGCACGACAGTGGGCGGCTGTTCGTGCTGATCGCGCAATGCCAAGTCGGTCATCGGCCCGGGCGAATCGAGCCGCGAATGCGAAAACGAAGACCTAAACCCTACCCTCGGCTCAAGACGCCGAGGGCTCACTCTCGCAGACAGGTTCAGCGACACGGGCATGCCTGGGCCACAAAGTAAGTGGTCGTGAGGAAATAACTTGGACATTTGGCCGCTGGATTGGGATGCGATGCAAGGCTCGAAGTGCGCCGTGTGGCGAGCCACACAAGCGATTCGCAACGCCGCAGCGCCCCCAAGACCAGCGAGTCAAATGTTCAAGTTATTCTGGAACGAGCCCTAAGCCGGCGTGCTGCGCGAAAACTCCTCGAAGGCGGCGATGGCATTGGCCGCGTACATCAAGGACGGGCCGCCGCCCATGTAGGTCGTGACGCCCAGCGTTTCGTCGATCTCCTGCCGCGTTGTGCCGAGCTTGACCAGCGTCTGCACATGAAACCCGATGCACGGGTCGCACCGAGCGGCCACGCTGATGGCCAGCGCGATCAATTCCTTGGTCTTCTTGTCGAGCACACCGGCGGCGGTGGCGGCGCGCCCGAGGTCGCTGAAGCTCTTCATGACCTCGGGCGTGCTCGACCTCAGGCTGGCCAGCCTGCTCGACACGCCGTGCGTCAGGTCGCGGTATTCGTTGGCTGATTGGGACAAGTGCAACTCCTTGCTGCGCGCTCAGCGCCGCGCCTGTTCGGCGCTGGCTGCGTCTTCCTTCATGTGCCGGAAGAAGTAGCGGATGAAGAAAACGCCCATGCCGAGCATGAAGACGATCCCGGCCACGCTCATCAGGCCGACGTCGGTGGTGAACAGTTCTTTCAGAGCGTGCATTTGGGTTCCTCGTTGTTCGCTGCCGATTGGGCGCGCAAGTCGGGGGCGGGTCTTTGATATACCTCAATGGGTACAGATCGACTGACCGCGAAGCTCCGTCCTGCTTCGCGGGCGCAAGCCCCCGGCGTCGGGTTCGTGCCGGGGCACGGTAGTTCGCCCCGGAATGGCCAGACTTTTTAGATGGCGGTGGCAACAAAGGTTTGCGCGCTAGCGCACATTCGAATCAATCGCTGCTCACTAGACTCGATCGACCGAATACTCTTGAAGCGCTCGCCGCCTTGGCACCCGATAACATCCAACGGCCGCGCATCGTGGGCAGATCCGGCCGGCGACTGGCCAGGATGGTCGGCCTGGTCTCGCTGCTGCCGCTTTGCGCCTGCACCACCCTGAAGCTGCCGTCAGCCGCGTTCGAGACGGTCGAGCCGCCAGTGCGCTGGGAATCGGCCGATGCTCTGGCCACCAACGTGGACTCTGCGGGCACGGGCGCAGACACGGGCACAGGCGCCGGTGCGGCCACGGTCGACGCGGTCTCGCTGGTGTCGTGGTGGCGTCGTTTCGACGACCCGCAACTCGTCGCGCTGGTCGAACTGGCGTTGGCGGCGAATGCCAGCGTGCTGGGCGCGCAGGCCGCCTCGAGCCAGGCGCAGGCGCTGCGTGTGGTGGCGGCCGCCGCGCTCTGGCCGCAACTCGGCAGCTCGGCCTCAGCCAGGCGCGCCACGGTGGACGGTGACAGCACGGGCAACAGTTTCCAGGCCGGCCTGGACGCCATCTGGGCGCCAGACGTGTTCGGCGCCGCCCGTGCGACGGTCGACGCCAGTGACGCCGCCGTGCGCGCCAGCGCCGCCAGCCTGGGTGACGTTCAGGTGCAGATCAGCGCCGAGGTGGCGCTGAACTACATCCTCTTGCGCAGCGCACAGGCCCGCCTGGTGATCGCCGGTGAAAGCCTCTCCAGCCAGCTGGAAACCCTGCAGATCACGCGCTGGCGCGAGCAGGCCGGGCTGGTGACCGCGCTCGACAGCGAGCAGGCGCGGGCCGCTGCCGCGCAGACACGCGCCGCGCTGCCGGTGCTGCAGACCAGCATCAGCCAGACCGGGCATGCGCTTTCGCTGCTTACCGGGCAGCCGCCTGCGGCGCTGAAGGCGCAGCTCGCCGCGGCCGGGCCGCTGCCGCAGACGGGCGGTGCGCTGGTCATGAGCATCCCCGCCGAAACCCTGCGCCAGCGTGCCGATGTGCGAGCGGCCGAGCTCCAGGTCGCCGCCGCGCTGGCTCGCCTTGGCCAGGCGGAGGCGCAGCGCTGGCCGACATTCTCGATCGGCGGTTCGCTGTCCTTGAGTGCGCTCACGCTGGGTGCGCTGACGAACGGCGCCTCGGTGCTCGGCTCCTTGCTGGCCAGCGTGAACTGGCCGGTGATCGACGGCGGCGCTGCGCGGGCCCGGATGTTTGCCCAGCAGGCGGCGCTGGCGCAGGCGCGGCAGGTCTACCGGGCGGCGGTGCTGGGCGCGCTGCGCGACGTGGAAGACGCGCTCGCCGCGTTGCAAGGCGACCGCCTGCGGCTGGCCAGCCTGGACGAGGCGGCGGCCGCCGCCAATGTGGCCGTGCTGCTGGCGCGCCAGCGCTACAGCAGCGGGCTGGTCGACTTCCAGGTCGTACTCGAAACCCAGCGCGCCCAGATCACCGCGCAAGACAGCCAGGCCCGCGCCAGCGCCGATGTCAGCGGCGACCAGGTGCGCCTCTTCAAGGCACTGGGCGGTGGCTGGCGCGTGAAGTCTGTTGTGGCTGTCGCCACGCCCGTCATCCACACCTTGGCCGACACCTCGGCCGACATCTCGGCCGCCACGACCGTGCCGCGCGAAGCCACCCCATGACCTCATCTTCAACCTCCGTGCCAGCCGCCCCGCAGGCTCCATCCGTTCCGGCGCCCGGGCCGACCGCCGAGCCGCAAGCGGGCGGTCCGGCGGGCGAGCAAGCCGACCTGAAGGCGCTGCTCGGCGACACGACCGCACGGCCCTGGTACCGCCGCGGCTGGCTCTGGGCCGGCCTGGCGCTGCTGCTGGCGGCCGCTGGCGGCGGCTGGTGGTGGTGGTTGGCGCGCGCGGCGCAGGCGCTGCCCGGGTTCAGCACGCAGGTGGTGGGCCGCGGCGACCTGACGCTGACCGTCACCGCCAACGGCACGGTGCAGCCGACACGTTCGATCAGCATCGGCAGCGAACTCTCGGGCACCGTGCTGAAGGTGAACGTCGACGTCAACGACCGCATCAAAAAAGGCCAGGTGCTGGTGGTGCTCGACACCGCCAAGCTGCGCGACCAGATCCTGCGATCCGATGCCACGCTGGCGGCCGCCCGCGCCAGGCTGGCGCAGACGACGGCGACCATCCAGGAAGCGCGCACCACGCTCGGCCGCCTCGAAGAGGTGGCGGTGCTGAGCGGTGGCAAAGTGCCGTCGAGGGCCGAGCTCGACGGCGGCCGCGCCACCCTGGCGCGCGCGCTGGCCGACGAGCTCAGCGCGCGTGCCGGCATCGCCGATTCGCAGGCCGCGCTGTCCACCGATCAGATCAACCTGTCGAAGGCGTCGATCGTTGCTCCGGCGAACGGCGTGGTGCTGACGCGCAACGTCGACCCCGGCAATGCGGTTGCGGCCTCGCTGCAGGCGGTGACGCTTTTCACCGTCGCCGAAGACCTGGCGCGGCTGCGCCTGTGGGTCTATGTCGACGAGGCCGATGTCGGTTCCGTCAAGCTGGGGCAGGACGCCACCTTCACCGTCAGCGCCTACCCGACGCGGCAGTTCCCGGCGCGCATCACGCGGGTCGGTTTCGGCTCGACGATCACCGACAACGTCGTCACCTATCTGACCTATCTGGACATCGATAACAACGACCTCAGCCTGCGCCCGGGCATGACGGCCACCGCCTCCATCGTCGCCACCCGGCGCAGCAACGTGCTGCTGGTGCCCAACACCGCGCTGCGTTTCACGCCCACCGCCGCTGGCGCGGACGGCGCCGGGAAGAAGGGCATCACCTCGGGCCTGCTCGTGGGCCCGCCGCGTGCGGCCAAGCGCTCGGCCGCCTCAGGCGCCAGCACGGCCACGGCGCGACAGGTATGGGTGCTGCCGGCCGACGGCTCCGGCATACCGCAGGCGGTGGCCGTGACGCCCGGCATCAGCGACGGCCGCCTGACCGAGATCATCGGCGGCGACCTGAAGGCCGGCATGCAGGTCATCACCGGCCAGAAGGCGGCGTCGAAGTGAGCGTGGGCCTGATCCATTTGCGCGGCGTCACCAAGCGCTACGGCAGCGGCGAGGCCGAACTGCTGGCGCTGAAGGGCATCGATCTGGACATCGCGGCCGGCGAGTTCGTCGCCATCATGGGGCCGAGCGGCTCGGGCAAGTCCACCGCGATGAACATCCTCGGCTGTCTCGACACACCCAGCGCCGGCGAGTACCTGTTCAAGGGCGGGCACGTGGAGGGGCTGTCGCGCGACCAGCGCGCCCGGCTGCGCCGCCGCTTCCTCGGCTTCGTCTTCCAGGGTTTCAACCTGCTGGCGCGCACCTCGGCGCTGGAAAACGTGGAGCTGCCGCTGCTCTACCGCGGTGACGCCGCCGGCGCGCGAAAAATCGCCGCGATGAAGGCGCTGCAGTCGGTGGGCCTGGGCGGCTGGGAGGGCCACACGCCGGCCGAACTGTCGGGCGGCCAGCAGCAGCGTGTGGCCATCGCGCGGGCCATCGTCACCGAGCCTGCGGTGGTGCTGGCCGACGAGCCCACCGGCAACCTGGACACCCAGCGCAGCCACGAGATCATGGGCCTGCTGCTGGCGCTGAACCGCGACCACGGCATCACCGTGTTGATGGTCACGCACGAGCCCGACATGGCGGCCTACGCGCACCGCATGGTGCAGTTCGTCGACGGCCGCATTGCGCGCGACATGCCCAACCCGCATCCGGTGACGGCCGCGCCGGCCGCAGCGGCCGAGGTGACGGACGTCTGATGCTTTACAGCGTGCTTTTGCTGGCGCTGCGATCGGTGCGTCGCAACCTGCTACGGTCGTTCCTCACGATCCTGGGCATCGTCATCGGCGTCAGCGCGGTGATCACGATGGTGACCCTGGGCAATGGCGCCACGCAGGCGATCCAGACCCAGATCACCAGCCTGGGCACCAACCTGCTGATGGTCAGCCCGGGCCAGCGCGGGCCGGGCGGTAGTGGCGGTGGCGGCGTGCCGCAGTTCACCGAGGCCGACGCCGAAGCGATCCGCACGCAGATCGGCGGCGTGGCGGCGGTGGCGCCGGTCGGCCGCACCGGCAGCACGGTGGTGGCCAACGGCCGCAACTGGGCGACCAGCGTCACCGGCAGCAGCAACGACTGGTTCGAGGTCGGCAACTGGAAAGTCAGCCAGGGCCGCATCTTCGAAGCCGAGGAACAGCTCAGCGGTGCGGCCGTCTGCGTCATCGGCGAGACCGTGCGGCGCGAGATCTTCGGCGGCACCACGGGGCTGACGGGCCTGGGCGAACTGCTGCGCATCAAGCAGTTTTCCTGCGACGTCATCGGCATCCTCGCGGCCAAGGGGCAGGGCGGCATGGGCGACCAGGACGACGTTGTCGTGCTGCCGCTGCACACCCTGCAGCGCCGCGTCACCGGCAGCCGCAAGGTCAGCATGCTGCTGGTGGCGATGGAAGAGGGCAGCGACAGCGCGCCGCTGAAGGCCGGCCTGCGTCTGCTGCTGCGTGAACGCCGGCAGCTCGGCGACATCGATCAGGGCGGCGACGACGACAACTTCAACATCTTCGACACCCAGCAACTGGCCGAGACTCTGAGCAGCACGATGGGCGTGCTGACCAGCCTGCTCGGCGCGGTGGCCGCCGTCAGCCTGCTGGTGGGCGGCATCGGCATCATGAACATCATGCTGGTCAGCGTCACCGAGCGCACTCGGGAGATCGGCCTTCGGCTGGCGGTGGGCGCGCTGGAAAGCGAGGTGCTGCTGCAGTTCCTGATAGAGGCGGTGGTGCTGTCGGCGCTCGGCGGCGTGGTGGGAGTGGTGATTGCGACCGGGGCTTCTTACGTGTTGTCGGGCGTGATGGGCGTGCCCTTCGTCTTCGACCCGGTGATCAACCTGCTGTCGCTGCTGTTCTCCGCGGGGATCGGCGTCATTTTCGGCTACTTCCCGGCGCGCCGGGCCGCGCGCATGGACCCGATCGAGGCCCTGCGGCACGAATAGGCGATTCAGGCCGCCGTCGTCAGCGAGCCGGGCGGCGCCTGCTTCAGCGCCGAGAGGACGGCTTGCATGCGCTCACGCTGCGCCGGCGTCATGCCAGCTTGCTTCAAGCTCGACTTAAACCACGCGGCGAGGCGCGCCGGACCCTGCGCTGCAGCTCGCCCTTCCATGCTGTCTTTCAGCGCCCGCAGCTTCAGCGCACGCCGGGCGGCCTGCCACTCGGGTGCGGTCGGCAGGTCGAGCGCAGTTTCCAGCTGCAGCAGCAGTTCGTCGACCTCTGATTCGTCCAGCGGCCCGGGCTGCGCGCCGGACGCCCAGCGCTGCGCGAGCGCCTGCTCCCACGGTGCCGGCAGGGGAGCCAGGCCGCTTTCGATGGGTGAGAGGCCGTCCTGGATGGCACCGCCTTCCCTGGCTTCGCACAAGGCCAGCCGGGCCGACAGGCTGTCGAGCTGAGCCAGCCAGAGCCGGCGGGCGCTGCTGCCGAGCAACTGCATCGCGGCGGCATGCGCCGAGCGCAGGCGCTGCTCCATACGCTCGCTGGCGGCGCGCGGCACCTCGCCGGCCAGGCGCCATGCGCGATCGACCTCGTCCAACGTTCGTTTGATGTCTGCCTCTGGCGTGTCGGCACCCAGTGCCTCCAGCCTTTCCAGCAGCGCTTCACGAGCCGACACATTCGCCTGCAGTTCGTCGTCGCGCGCGGCAAAGGCGGCCTGGCGCTGCGCGAAGACGGCATCGGTGGCGGCTTTGAAGCGCGTCCAGAGAGCGGTTTCCAGGCCGCGCGAGAGCGGCAGCTGGCGCGTCTGCTCTTGCCACAGTGCCTGCAACTCGCGCACCTGCCGGCCGGCGTCGGTCATCGGCAGGCCTGGGAGCCGGCCCGGCGCCGGGCGCTGGGCTTCCGGCAGCAATGCCTCGGCCTCGACGATCAGCGCCTCGCGCGCGCTGGCCGCGCCGCGCCGCGCATCCTGCAGCGGTGTTTCGATGCGGGCGACGGCCCGTTGAAACCGTTGTTCCAGTGCCGGTCGCGCGCGGTTCGGCACGGTGTGTTCGATCGGGCCCAGCTTGCGCCAGGCGAGCTGGAAACGGTCCAGTTCCCGCACCAATTCCCGCCAATCCGCGTTGGCGCCATCGGCGGGCCGGTGCAGATGGCCTGCGTCACCCGCCGCCGGTGCGGCGTCCGGCAGCGCCAGCGCTTCTAGCGTGTCGAGCAGCGCCTGGCGCGTCAGCAGGTTGTCGTCGCGTGCAGCCTTCAGCGCGGCCTGCTGGGCGGCCAGTGGCTGGAAGGCGGCTTGCAGCGCGGTATCGAACCGGTGCCGGAGTTCCTGGCTGGCCGCGGCACCCAGGCGGTCGAGATCCTTCCAGCGCTGGCGCAGCGCCTGAACGGCCTCGGCATGCAACTTCAGATTCAGTTTCGGCCCGGCGGGCGGGCCGGGGTCGGCGGCGGCCAGCGTCTGCCGGGCCAGCGTTTCCGCCTCGTCGGCCAGATCGTCGCGGGCGCGCTCGCCGCCCCAGCGTTGCCAGTCTCTCAGCCGGCTTTGTTCGGCCCACAGCGCCTGATGGCGGCTGCGCAGACCGTCGCGCAGGGCGGCGGCGTCGAGGCGTGCCAGAGCAGAGTCCAGGGCCGAAAGTTGCTGTTGCAGATCACTGAGCCGGCCTTCCGCCAGCGTGGCCTCGGCCTGTTGCAGCAGGGTTTCGATGTGCAGGCGTTGCGCTTCGGTCGGCGGCTCCAGGCGGTTGGCACGCCTTGGTTTGGGTGCCGCAGCAGGTGGGGTGCTGACGGACGCCATGGCGGGCCGATGAACCACCAGCCACAGTGCATGGCGCTGCGCCAGCAGGCGGCCGAGTTCGCCGTCGTCGACGGCTGGCAGGTCGTGCCACGCCTGTGCGCGCGCAGGCACTGGCGCATCGGGCCCGGCCAACGCCGTGATTGGATCCGCACCTTCGTTGGATAAGGTGTCCGCTGCGGCTTGCGGGGGCCACTCTGCGGGAGCATGAAGCTCTGCATCGATCGGCGCTTCGGGCTGCGTCACGGCGACCGCGTCAGCCATCTCTTCGCGCATCTCCTTGGTTCCGGCGTCGGTTGCCTCAGGCGGCTCCGGCGCCGCCATGGGCTCGGACGGCGGCGCCACGTCGTCGACCTGCGACGTCTCCAGCCAGACCAGCCGGGCATTGACCAGCGCGCTGGTTCGCAGCGCCCGCGCCAGCGCCAGGTCGAGCTCGGTGGTGGCCGGCACCTCGGGGCGCGTATGAAGCAGCGCGTCCAGCGCCTGGCTCAGGGCCGCCACATCGGCGCTGCCACCCTGTTCGGCCGCCGCGGCGATGCCGACTTGCCAATCGGCCAGGCCGCGCCCGGCGTCGGCGGTCCAGCGCTGCAGACGCTGCTGCGCCTGGCCATGATCGCGAATGGCGGCGTCGAGGCGGCTGCGCAGCGCGACAAAACGCTCACGCTGGCTGTTTTCCAGCGCGGCCGCCGGCAACGCAGCCCATTCGCGGTCCAGTGCCACCACGTGGTTGATCGGCAAATCGGGCTCGGCAAGCAGTGCTTCCGTGCGCGCCAGCAAGGTGTCGGCGGTGGCCCGGGCTTCGCGCTGTGCGACCGCCGCTTCCAGCCGCTGCTTGGCGATGCGGTGCACCTTGCGGTCATGGGTGCGGAACTCGCGTTCGGCCTGCTTCAAGCCCTGTTCGGTGGCCAGGGCCTCGACGGCAGCCAGTTTGACGGCGAGCGGCGCCGCAGATTGCGTCAGTTTCAGCAGCGCGGCGTCGTCACCTTGCGCCGCGCGCAACTGGGTTGGCCAGTCAGCCGCAGCATCCTCGACCAACCTGGCTTTGGCGGTAACCGCGTTGGCCTGGCGCGGGCCTGGCGCCGGTGGGGGCGACGCCGGACCGGCTGGCATGGGGGCTGTGGTCGCAGTGCCACGTTTCTTGAAGAACCAGCTCAGCATGGGGTCGCCGTCGAGAGTGCAGTTGCGGTGGGGAGAGGGTCAGGCGGAACGGTGCGCCCAGATTTCCAGCGCGGGCCGCAGTGTAGGCGCCCTCCCGGGCGGCGCCTGCGGCTGAGCGGCGCATGTCGCGGGAAGTGTTCATCCTGCTATGGTCGGTGGCCGATGCGTGTTTCAATGCCGCTAGCGCCACGCTGCCGGTGCGGCGTGCCACTTCACCGTTAGCAGGCCGTGCCTTGACTCCGAACCCGACTTCATCATCGCCGGCGCCCGCCGTGCCGCGCGCCGCCGCCTCGTTGATCGTGCTGCGCGACGCGCCACGCGGCCTGGAGGTGCTGATGCTGCGCCGCGCCGACCGCCCGGGCGATCAGAACAGCGGCGCCACGGTGTTCCCCGGCGGGCTGCTCGACGCCACGGACCGCGGCCACTACAAACGCTGTGCCGGACTCGACGACCTGGCTGCCAGCACCCGGCTCGGCTTGCCGGAGCACGGCTTGCACTACTGGATTGCGGCGGTGCGGGAATGTTTTGAGGAAGCCGGCCTGCTGTTCGCTGCGGAGGGCGGCGGCGAATTGGTCGACCTGAAAGATTTTGCTGCCGCTGAACTCTGGCAGATGCGCCGCTCGCTGCATGCCAATCAGACCGGTATGGCCGAGGTTTGCGAAAGGCTCGGGGTGCGGCTGGCGGTGGGTGAACTCGCCTACTTCAGCCACTGGATCACCCCGCTGGGCATGCCGAAGATCTTCGACACGCGTTTTTTCATCGCCCGTGCGCCGGCCGGGCAGGTCCCGCTGGCGGATCTCACGGAGACGGTTGAACTGATGTGGCTGACCCCGGCCGAGGCGCTGGATGCCGCGCGGTCGCTGAAGCTGATGAACGTGACCGAACTGACGCTGCGTCAGCTGGCGCGCCATGCAACCGTGGAGGCCGCAATGAACGCCGCGCGTGCACAGCTCTCGGTGCCCGTCACGCGGCCGCGCATGGCCATGGGCGCGAAGGGCCGGGTGGCCGTCAATCTGGGCGAGCCGCCCTTCGCGGAGATCGGCCGGCTCGACCCCGCGGGCCGCGGCGACGTCGGCACCGAATTGTCGCCGGGGCGGCCGGTATGGCTCTCGCCGCGAATCCTGCGCGTCACCGCGCCCAACGGCAGCATCATGACCGGGCCGGGGACCAACAGCTATTTCATCGGCGAGCCCGGGAGCAATGAGTGGGCCCTGGTCGACCCCGGCCCCGATGACGCGGTGCACGTGCGGGCCCTGCTCGACGCGGCGCCAGGGAAGGTGACGCGCATCCTGGTCACGCACACCCACAAAGATCACTCTCCGGCAGCGGCGGCCATGAAGGCGGCCACCGGAGCCATCACGCATGGCCGGCTGGCCGATCACCCCGAATGGCAAGACAGGGGCTTCGTACCCGATCATGAGCTGCAGCATGACGACCGGCTGGTGTTGGGTGAAGGCGTCACGCTGCGGGTGGTAGCGACGCCAGGCCATGCGAGCAATCACCTGTGCTACCTGCTGGAGGAAGAAAAGCTGCTGTTCACCGGGGATCATTTGATGCAGGGTTCCACCGTGGTCATCAACCCGCCCGACGGCAGCATGGCGGTCTATCTGGAGTCGCTGCGTGCCTTGCTGCACATCGAACTGGACTGGCTGGCGCCTGGGCACGGCTTCCTGATCGACCAGCCGCACGAGGCAGTGCGCAGGACCATAGCCCACCGCATGAGGCGAGAGGCCACGGTGCTCGCAGCGGTATCTGCGTTGGGCCCGGCTGACGAACCGCGCCTGCTTGCCGTTGTCTATGCAGACACGCCGGCAAGGCTGCACCCGGTGGCCGCCCGTTCACTTCGAGCCCATCTGTTGAAGCTGCAGGACGACGGCGCGGTGCGGTCGGGGCCGGATGGCCACTGGAATGCGGTGAGTGCGGCGCGATGAGCCTGGAACGTTGAGTCGGGGCTTCTGACGCTGGATGTCCCGGCTTGCCGGTGCTCCGTGCGGGATCGGGAGCCAGTGAGGAGCAGGGTGAACGACCGGAGCGATCTTGTCTGCCATCGATAGCCACGTGAGACGATTCGCCTCAAGGCTTCATGCCAGAGGCACCGCAAATGATCGTAGATCCTGTGCTACAGTGTTAGGCTGTGCTGCTCGGAGACGTATTCTGAAGCGGCCGAGGCGAAGGCCGAGGTTGCAAGGAAGTCAGCAAGCGGTGCAGGGACTACGGTGTTGACAGAGTTTCAAAACGAATGTCATAATCGTGGGCTGCGCTGACGACAAGTTGGTGCTGCTGAGAAGCAAAGCTCTTTAACAACATACAGCCGATAAGCGTGGGCGTTTGAAGGCGAGTGCCAGATGAGCACGGAACTGCAGTGATGCGGTGAAGTGTGAATCAGGTCTTCTGACCTTAAACGCTCACAGATAGAGAAGTGGAGACACTTCAATTTCTTAGAGCAAAACAAGATCGAACTGAAGAGTTTGATCCTGGCTCAGATTGAACGCTGGCGGCATGCCTTACACATGCAAGTCGAACGGTAACGCGGGGCAACCTGGCGACGAGTGGCGAACGGGTGAGTAACACATCGGAACGTGCCCAGTAGTGGGGGATAGCCCGGCGAAAGCCGGATTAATACCGCATACGACCTACGGGTGAAAGCAGGGGATCGCAAGACCTTGCGCTATTGGAGCGGCCGATGGCAGATTAGGTAGTTGGTGGGGTAAAAGCCTACCAAGCCGACGATCTGTAGCTGGTCTGAGAGGACGACCAGCCACACTGGGACTGAGACACGGCCCAGACTCCTACGGGAGGCAGCAGTGGGGAAT
>Ga0209181_10005727_pt1 | contig 17761 bp, 17 predicted proteins | sample MAT05_FD_187208 | JGI IMG/M metagenome (GOLD analysis project Ga0209181, IMG submission 187208) | Freshwater microbial communities from Lake Fryxell liftoff mats and glacier meltwater in Antarctica - MAT-05 (SPAdes) (version 2) | ecosystem: Environmental > Aquatic > Freshwater > Ice > Liftoff...
CGCGGCCTGTTCCTACATTGCACACCAGGCATTGTTGTATGCCACATTCAAATATATTTCCCTTCGAAACAACGCATATAGGCGCATATTCCTATCTGTAGGAACAGGCCGCGGCCTGTTCCTACATTGTACACCAGGCATTGTTGTATGCCACATTCAAATATATATCCCTTCGAAACAACGCATATAGGCGCACATTCATATCTGTAGGAACAGGCCGTGGCCTGTTCCTGCATTGCACACCAGGCATTGTTGTATGCCACATTCAAATATATATCCCTTCGAAACAACGCATACAGGCGCACATTCCTATCTGTAGGAACAGGCCGCGGCCTGTTCCTACATTGCACACCAGGCATTGTTGTATGCCACATTCAAATATATATCCCTTCGAAACAACGCATATCGGCGCATATTCCTAGGATACCGCCATCGCACTAACGAAGAATTCATGAACGTTACCAAAATCCGCAGAGTGTTTGCCAACCTCCCTCTTTAGGGGGCCGGGGGGGTCACAGGGGTTTTGCAGACCTCCCCTTTAGGGGTTGGGGGCCAACACCACCTCCTCAATCACCTTCCCCACACATCCATTGGGCATTTGTATTTGTAGCATTGCGGCCAGTGTGGCGGCAATATCCGTCATGTAAATTTCCCGATTGGTTTTGCCGTGCTTTACGTTCCATCCAAAAAACAGCAATGGAATATGTGCATCGTAGGGATTCCACAATCCATGGGTAGTGCCTTTGGTGCCGCCATCAAAATAGCCAGGCTTAAAAGTAAACATGATATCACCACTTCTTTTTGGATTGTAGCCATTGTTGAACATGTGCTTTTGTGGTTCAGGCAATCCGGCCGAAGCAATATCATCGGTTACTACGGCATTTACAATATTGGGCTTCCTTTTCAGCATGCGGATGACCAGTTTGGAAATATCTTTTACCTCTTTTTGTTGCTTTTCTATTTCATCCGTGTTTAAATATACCTGGTAGTTTTGTACCGACAATACTGCTTTTTTAATATTGAACTGCTGCTCGATTGCCTGGTTCAGTTCTTTCATCAAATCAAAATCGCTGATGGTGCCGCCAGGTATTTTATGTTCGGCTAAAAAACCCGGAATATGCGCCACGCCATGATCGGCGGTTAAAAAAGTAAGGTAATTCCCTTTACCCAAAGTAGCATCCAGGTATTGTAAAAAATCAGCAATGTCTTGATCAAGGCGCAAATAGGCGTCTTCCGATTCAATTGAGTTGGGGCCAAAACTATGTCCAATATAATCAGTCGAGGAAATACTAAGGGCTAAAAAATCGGTGACTGAACCTGTACCCATTTTTTCATTTTTGATGGCAGCTTTTGCAAAATCAAAGGTGTAGGTAGCTGCAAAAGGCGTGGTTCTGAATGCCTCATATTTCTCCGCATTGATCTGGGACGTTTTGTGGGGAAACGTGACTGTTTTCTCTCCACGGATAGGTGCTTCGTAGGGTACATCATCCGCAGTACTTAAGTCATATTGTTCAATAGGTAGCAATGTGTTCCAGTCCTTACTCATGTATTTACCGGGCAAATCTTTTGCATTTTCCTGGTTTACCCATTGCGGCAATTCGTTCATATAATGCGTGCTCGTGATCCATTTGCCATTATCATACCAGTAAGCTGCATTGGCACTATGGCCAGCAGGCAGAATGGACCCCCTGTCTTTCAATGCAATACCAATCACCTTGCTTTTAAAATTATTGCTCAACCGCAGTTCGTCTGTAATGGTAGTAGTCCACATATTTTTAGGACTCATTTTACCCGCATTGGAAGTACTTCCAACCGTTTGCACCGTAGTGTCATCGGTGCAATACACATTAGTATTAGAGGTTTTATCATACCAGTTATTTCCGATGATACCATTTATGGCGGGCACGCTGCCAGTGTAAACACAAGCGTGTCCGGGAGCGGTATAAGTTGGCATGTAAGGGATGAAAGTATTATCACAACTAAAGCCACTTTTTATCATCCTTTTAAATCCATTGGCCGTGTATAATTTACTAAACCGAACCAGATAATCCCAACGCATCTGGTCTATCACGATACCTACCACCAGTTTGGGCCCATGGTCCATTACAGACTTTGCGGCTGTTATTTTTTTGGGTGCAGCAGACAGCTTTTCGCCAGAAGTTTGTGCAAACGAACCAACAGCAATCAGCATTAAAAAACAGGTAGCAGCATAAATTCTTCGAACCATAAATATAAAATTTTGGCAAAGGTAATTGTATGCACCCTGATATAAATCATTGGCGGCTGTTACCAGAATGTTATTCATTTGGCGTAAAGCGAACTGCGGCAAAAGTTATAAAACCTGGCAGCCTTATTTAAAAATTTGAAAACATTCACAGCACGACTAAATGATTGACGTGCTGTGAGAAGAGCACTATCTATTGCGAAAGTCCGATGGAAAAATTAGTAACCCTATATAAGAATTTGAATACACTCTATTCATTTTTGCAATCAATGCCTTAAATTTGCCCATCTATTTACAGGCTGTTTAATGAAATCCTGTACACGAAGCTTATCAGGATAACATACATTATAAGTACCTGTAATAACAAGTAACAAACAACCCAATAATTTATGGCAGACGTTTTTGAAAAATTAGTAAAAGATGGCGGACCCCTTGGTCAGCACATGGACCGGGCACATGGTTATTTTGCATTTCCAAAACTGGAAGGAGAACTGGGGCCAAGAATGCAGTTCCGAGGTAAAGAAATGATCGTATGGAGTCTCAATAATTATTTAGGATTAGTGAATGATCCGGAGGTAAGAAAAGTGGACACAGACGCAGCAGCAAAATACGGAATGGGTAACCCGATGGGCGCAAGGATGATGAGTGGCAACAGTGCCAAACACGAAGAACTGGAAAAAGTAATCAGCAAATTTGTAAACAGGGAAGACAGCATGTTGCTCAACTTCGGCTACCAGGGTATTATGAGCTGCATTGATGCATTGGTAAACCGCAGGGATATCATTGTGTACGATGCAGAAGCACACGCCTGTATCATTGATGGCATTCGTTTGCACATGGGTCATACCTACGCCTTTAAACACAACAATATTGAAGATTTTGAAAAGCAAATGCAACGTGCCGAAAAGATGATCGAAAAATCGGGCGGTGGCATTTTAGTAATTACAGAAGGTGTATTTGGAATGGATGGCGAGCAGGGCATTGTAAAAGAAATTGTGGCTACCAAATCAAAATACCAATTCCGTTTATTGATTGATGATGCACATGGATTTGGTTATATGGGACCAACCGGTGCCGGTGCGGATGAGGCGCAAGGTTGCCAGGATGGGGTGGATCTTTACTTCAGTACTTTTGTAAAAAGCATGGGAAGCATTGGTGCATTTATCGCAGGACCAAAAGCGGTCATGAAATATTTACGTTACAATACCCGCTCTCAAATATTTGCCAAGAGCTTGCCATTGATGATTGTAGAAGGAATGTTGAAGCGGATGGAAATGGTTATTACCATGCCGGAACTGAGAGAAAAATTATGGCACAATGTAAGCCGTCTGCAAAATGGGTTGAAAGAAAGAGGTTTTGATATTGGTGATACCAACTCACCCGTTACCCCCATTTACATGAAAGGGGATGTGCCTGAAGCTACTCAAATGGTAATGGACCTGCGGGAAAACTATCATGTATTTTGTTCGATTGTTGTTTATCCGGTAATTCCAAAAGGGGATATTATTTATAGGCTCATTCCAACAGCAGTACACACCGATGAGGATATTGATATTACACTGGAGGCATTTGCCGCAACCAAAAAGAAATTGGATGCAGGGGACTACAAAGCCGTAGACATCCCGGATATGGCGGATATAGCAGTTTAGCATAAAAACAATTTATAATAAAAATCCCTGCTTATAGCGGGGATTTCTATTTGTACAAAGTTGCTGCATTGGACTGCAATGTGCACTATCCGGAAACAGGTTTTCGCAAACAAGCAACAAACACAATACTGATACCTGTTAATAAAATCATCGCCGCAAATAATAACAAAAGATCAATATGAGGTATGCTGGTGTAGGACATTCCGCCTACGCCTTGTATCATCAGCAACAACTCGTTGATGACGATACCTGCAACAAATATAAAAACACCTGTAATTAAAACTTTGGTTACCGGTACCAATTCAAAAGAGACGATATACCCAATTATAAAAATGCTGGTAACCGCCAATAAAACGAGGTGGAGATACCCAATGATGATGGGTCTGAAACCATAAGACAACTGGCTTAGGGCCGGATGGACTGAACCCGTTTGCAGTAACAGCTTTATTGAAAAAGCAATGGCTGAAAGCAACAAAAGAGTTTTTCCATATTTTGAAAAATTATTGTTGATAAACATACGGCACCGAATGAATTCCTTTACCATCAGCCACCAGCCAGCCAGTTGCGCTGCAACAGCAGCTACCACAATAAAATAAATGAATTGTGGAATGGGAAGCCACAAAGCAGACAAAAGATAAGCCGGCACACAAGCAACACAAAAAAACCCGAAAGCCATTCGAAGCTTTTTAACAGACACATTGCTATATTCTAACTTAGCCACCAGCAAACCCATGCCGGCAAACAGGAACCAACCGTTGTATTGAAAATGCAAAAAGAAATAAACGGCTGCCAGGTACCAGTTTTGTACCGCTATTTTGTTGGCCATCATGTAGGCCAATCCAAATGCGCCGATGGAGGATACCACATTGAATACCAGCGCAGCTTTAAACCACAAATGGCTCACCCTTTTCTCATTTAACCGGGCAAGATCTTTCCAGTAAAAAACAGCAAAAATATAGCTTACAAAAATTGACAAGGTAGAAAAACTGATGGAGAAAAATGCATAGCCTTGTAGTATGAAACTGATCAGCATGCCATAAGACGCAAAGAGATTGGCATATAATAACCAGTTGTACTTCTTAAAAACAGCTTCCCCGTTTTTTAAGGCCAGGTAATGCACCAGCAATACCATCAGGGTTTGTGTAATCCAGCCGGAAAAGGCGAAATGGGAATGGCTGTGTAATACATGTTTTTGGTCGATGAATGGCAGGGAATAGGCAATTTTATATCGCATCAGTACACCTAACATTGCTACCAGCAACAAATTAAAAAAGGAAATGGTGAGCCACTTACGGAGCAATTGATTCATGAAATTTTTCTCAAAATAAAATCAAAGCAGTTTAAGCTGTTATGACTTCAATCATATCGCTACAATACACTTTTCCCCTGGAAATTTTTAGCCCGCCCTTTTCGTGCATGTTCCGCATGGTTCTTATAACAGTTTCCACCCGTAGTCCGGTCATGTCCGCAATTTGTTGCCGGGTAAGTTTAAGCTGGTTGCATTTACTGCAAAAATTTTTATTCTGGGCTTTAAGGTTATTCAGCAGATTGGCAATTATTTTCTCGGGGCAATGAGAACCGAAAGATTTTATAATTGAAAGTTTAAAACGTAGTCTTTTTGACAACATTTGTGTAAAGGCAAAATTCAGTTCATTGTTTTCTCTAATCAATTGCAAAAAGGTGGGCTTGTGTAATCGGATGATAATACAATCCTTTTCCGCTACCGCAGTGGCAGCATAAGGGCCATCATCAAACAAAGGATATTCACCAAAAGATTCACTTGGTTCAATCATTGACAGAACGCAATCTTTTCCTTCATCCCCAATATTTACCCACCTTACATTTCCACTAACCAGTTGATGATAAAAGGAACAAGGTTGCCCTTCCCGAAATATAATTTCACCGGCACTTACTTTTTTGTAGGCACCTCCCCATGCAAGCAGTAAATCAATGTCAATCACTGTTAATTCGTTATAAGATTAAAGAGAGAAAACAAAGCTAAAATCTATTACGAAGCTTACTGATGATACCGGCCCATCGAATACATGATCCTGATCATACTTTCTGGCTAACGAGCCATTGCTTTAGAAGGCATCTACGATACCAGCTTGATAAACAGGGGGAATTCTGCCCCCATCAAGCTTCCTTCTACGCCCGTTTTTTTTGAATATGATTATACGCATAAAAGACTATCGTTACCTGGTTTAATCTTGTGCAATCAAATTTCATTCATCAAAAAATAAAAAAAATATGAAAAAACTGATTGTAATTAGCCTGGTCTTAACTTCTATAGTCTTTGCAACCTCGTGTGGTGATAGCAAAACTGCTGACAACGCAGCTAAAGATGCCGGCAATACTGCAACAGCAGAAGAAAACAAAGCGACCGAAAACCCATCGTACGATCCCAAGAGAGGGGAAGGTAAGTTTACAACAGTAGAATTGGGTGCTACCCTGGATGCAGCCAAAGCAGGGACCGGTAAAAAGGTGTATGATGTAAAATGTGGCGCCTGCCATAAACTTACGGATGAAAAGCTGGTTGGCCCGGGTTGGAAAGACGTTACCAGCCGCCATGCCCCAGAGTGGATCATGAATTTCATTACTAACCCGGATGCCATGATTGATAAAGACCCAAAAATGCAGGCTCAGCTTGAGATTTGTTTGGTGCGTATGCCCAACCAAAGCTTAACGGATGACGATGCAAGAAACCTGCTTGAATTTATGCGTGGAAACGACGGCGTAAAATAGCGTGAATGGTCAATGGTCAATGGAAAAGTCGTGAATGGTGAATCGTGAATGGTGAAAATGCAGTAGCTCCTTTTGAAAACGATATTATTTCGCTGGATGAATATTGAAAATATCAAAGCCATTTCAAATTCGTAAATCAAAAGAAGCGAATGAAAAGCAGCTATAAAATATTCTGACGACTCAAAAATTAAAATCGGATAACCCGGCTCACCATTGACAATTCAAGATTAAAGTTTCAAATTTCTTCATATTTCATACTTCAGTTTTCAATCATTCACCATTCACAATTCACCATTCACCATTCACTATTCATCATTCACATTTCATCATTCACAATTCACCATTCATCATTCACATTTCATCATTCACAATTCACAATTCATCATTCATCATTCACCATTCACTATTCACTATTCATCATTCACCATTCACCATTCACCATTCACCTTTCACTTTCCTCAACATACAATCTAAAAACAACCAATAATGAACCTGATAAAAAAATATGCAACTGGTTTGGCAGCCCTTGCATTTATCTGTTGCACGAATTCATGCAAGCCAAAAAATGTAGGATCTGCTGTTAGTGGCGATGCCGCTGCTAAAACCTACGTAGCCCCTGGTAAATACGATGAATTTTACAATTTTGTTTCCGGCGGCTTTAGCGGACAAATGAGTGTTTACGGTATTCCCAGTGGCAGACTGCTGAAAGTTGTTCCGATTTTTTCTGTGGATCCCGAAAAGGGCTACGGCTATTCTGAAGAAACAAAACCGATGTTAAATACATCTCATGGCTTTATTCCATGGGACGACCAGCATCACCTGGATTTATCGCAAACCAATGGCGAAATTGATGGCCGCTGGATATTTGCGAATGCCAATAATACACCCCGTGTTGCAAGAGTTGATTTAGCCACTTTCCGCACAGCCGAAATCATTGAGTTACCCAATAGTGGTGGTAACCACTCCTCTCCTTTTATCACGGAGAACACAGAGTACATTGTTGCCGGCACAAGATTTAGTGTACCGCCGGATGACAAAAATGGCGATGTCCCCATCAATACCTACAAACAAAATTTTAAAGGTACCATCAGTTTTATCAGTGTAGATAAAAACGATGGTAAAATGGATATTGCATTTCAATTGCAATGCCCCGGTGTAAATTTTGATCTGAGTCATGCAGGAAAAGGCAAATCGCATGGTTGGTTTTTCTTTAGCTGTTATAATACAGAACAGGCCAATACTTTGCTGGAAGTAAACGCCTCCAAACGTGATAAAGATTTTATTATGGCGGTTAATTGGAAAAAAGCAGAAGAGTATTTAAAAGCAGGCAAAGGAAGAAAGCAATCTGTAAAATATGCACACAATGTGTATGATGAAAAAACACATACCGCTACTTCAGAAATAAGAACCGAGGTTACCGTATTGGATGCAAAAGAGTTGAAAGACATTTGTTATTTTATTCCCTGCCCAAAATCACCGCATGGTTGCGATGTAGATCCTACTGGCGAATACATTGTTGGTAGCGGAAAACTAGCTGCATTAATTCCTGTATTCAGTTTTGATAAAATACAAAAAGCAATTGCCGATAAAGCATACGAAGGCGATTACGAAGGTATCCCTGTAATAAAATACGAGGCTGCATTATATGGTGAAGTGAAGAAGCCGGGCCTTGGACCCTTACATACAGAATTTGATGGTAAAGGCAATGCGATCACTTCCTTCTTTGTTTCCTCTGAAATTGTTAAATGGAATATCAAAGACCTGAAAGTAATTGACAGGGCACCTACTTATTATTCTGTTGGTCACCTGTGCATACCGGGTGGCGATACCAAAAAACCCAATGCCAAATATGTAATTGCCTACAACAAAATTACCAAGGACCGCTACCTGCCAACTGGTCCGGAGCTGGCACAGAGTGCACAGTTGTATGATATCAGTGGTGATAAAATGCAACTGATATTAGACTTCCCAACTATTGGTGAACCGCACTATGCACAGGCGGTGCCCGCAAGTGTTATCAAAGACAAATCTGTTAAGTTCTTTAAGATAGAAGAGAATAATAACAAGTATGTGGCCAAAGGCGAAGGTGCTACCAAAGTGCTGAGAGAAGGCAATAAAGTACATGTGTACATGACCGCCATCCGCTCTCACCTTACACCGGATAATATTGAAGGCGTTAAAGTGGGCGATGAAGTGTATTTCCATGTAACCAACCTGGAGCAGGATTGGGATGTACCACACGGCTTCGCCATTAAAGGTGCAGCCAATGCAGAATTGCTGATCATGCCGGGCGAAACCTCTACGTTGAAATGGGTGCCTGAAAAGATGGGTATGTACCCAATGTATTGCACCGATTTCTGTAGTGCATTGCACCAGGAAATGTCGGGATACGTAAGGGTGTCACCAGCAGGAAGCAGTGTTCCAATCAGTTTTAGTACAGGTACCAATGTGCCTAAAGCTGATAGTGCAGCAAAAAAATAATTTTGATGTAAGAGCGGTGATGAGAGGCTTGAGGTTGAAAGTTCAAAGTTGATGGTTGATGGTTGATCGTTCAAGCAAAAAACTTCCACCATTCATCATCGCTCTTTTTATTTCAAATTAATAGTATGAAAAATAATAAAATCACCACACTTACCAGGGCGTTACTTTTTATTTGCGGACTTGGTTTAATCGTAGTATTATTTGTACCGATGTGGCGGATAGAACTGGATGCGCCGCAATATCCCGAAGGATTGATGATGCAGATTTACGCCAATAAACTGGCGGGAAATGTAGATATCATTAATGGCCTCAACCATTACATTGGAATGAAAACCCTGCATACGGATGACTTTGTGGAGTTTAAAGTATTGCCGGCAATCATTGTATTTTTTGCATTGTTTTTTGTAGTTGCAGCCATTGTAGCCAAAAGAGGTTTGATGAATATTTTATGCATATTGTTTGTAACTTTTGGAGTGGTAGCCATGGTTGATTTCTGGAGATGGGAATATGATTACGGACACAACCTAAACCCCGAGGCGGCCATCATTGTACCCGGCATGGCTTACCAGCCACCGCTCATTGGATTTAAACAATTATTAAATTTCGGAGCCTATTCAATCCCGGATATAGGTGGTTGGATTTTTGTTGGAGTGGGCGCCGTTTTATTAGGGCTTGTTGTATTTGAATGGAGAAGAAAAAAAAGCAACACCATACCAATGAGCGCAATCCCTGTATTTTTCGTAAGTTTATTGGCACTGTCGCTGAGTGGCTGCAGCACTACACCACAGCCCATCCGCATTGGACAGGATAATTGCGATTTTTGTAAAATGACCATTAGCGATCAAAGATTTGGTGCAGAGATCGTCACTAAAAAAAGTAAAATTTATAAATTTGATGATGAACATTGCCTGGTTGCTTTTCTGCATTCAAACAAAGTGGAAGCACCCAATATTTCAGGCATCTACTTTACCAACTTTAGTAGTCCACACGATTTAATAGAAGCAGAGCAGGCACATTTCCTGCAAAGTCCCGCTTTAAAAAGTCCGATGAATGGCAACATTGCAGCCTTTAGCAATGATGACAGTCTCGTGAAAGTATTTCAACAAGTGAACGGCAATAAAATTACCTGGGAGGAATTACAAAAATGAAACCCTGCATTTTTATTTTTTTGGCTTTTTGTTGTAGCGCAGGATCTGCTACCACCATCCATGTGGGTGCCAACCGCATCTACAAAAACATCACTGCCGGTATCAATGCCGCCGTTGCTGGTGATACTGTGCTGGTAGATGCAGGGAATTACAAAGAGAAGAACCTGGTTGTAAAGAAAAGCATAGTGTTAAAGGGAATCAACTATCCTGTACTGGATGGCGAAAAAAAATATGAGATCATTTCTATCACTGCCAATGGAGTGATACTGGATGGGTTCAGAATCATTCATTCGGGTATTTCCAGCCTGGAAGATATTTGCGGTGTAAGAGTGTATGACTGCAAGAATGTAGTCGTGAGAAACAACCGGTTAGAGGATACCTTTTTTGGAATTTACATTCAAAACGGACTCAACTGTTCTGTTGAAAATAACCAGCTTACGGCAATTGCAAAGGAAGAGCAACAGAGTGCCAATGGTATTCATTGCTGGAAGAGTGACAGCATGCGCATCATCGGAAATAAAATAACCGGTCACCGGGATGGCATCTACTTCGAATTTGTGAAAAACTCCATCATTTGGCGCAATACTTCTGTCAATAACATCCGGTATGGACTACATTTTATGTTCAGCAATGATGATACTTATGTAAGCAATGTTTTTAGCAACAATGGCTCAGGTGTATCTGTGATGTTTAGTAACCGGATAAAAATGTTCAGCAATTATTTTGAAGAAAACTGGGGTGATGCATCGCATGGGATATTGCTAAAAGAAATTTCTGACGGCTACCTGCAAGGCAATTATTTTAGTAAAAACACAAGTGCCATTTTTATGGAAGGTGGCAACAGAATTAATATGACCTACAATACTTTTGCAAACAATGGCTGGGCATTAAAAATACAGGCCAGTTGTATGGATGTGGTATTGGAGCACAACAATTTTATCGGCAACACTTTTGATGTTGGCACCAACGGATCGCTGGTGCTCAACAAATTCAACAACAATTATTGGGACAAATACGAAGGCTATGATTTGAATAAAGATAAGATCGGCGATGTGCCGTATCGTCCGGTAAGTATGTATTCCATGATCGTGGAAAAATACCCTCCGGCCATGATTTTATTCAGAAGTTTTATTACCACCCTGCTGGATAAAACCGAAAAAATATTACCCAGCATTACACCGGAAAACCTGAAAGACAATGCACCGTTGATGAAAAAGGCTTTTTGATTTTAGAAAGCTTTAAAAAACTTTCTAAGAAAAGTCTACACCTTTCTAAAAGGTTTATGCCTTCACAAAAAGTTTACACCTTTTTAAAAAGGTGTAAACTTTATACCATCCGAAAATATGATGGAGGATGTGCCGCTTATAATGCGGGCATTTTGCATGGGTGGATAGTTGAGTTGTTGGATTGTTTTGTAAAGTAAGTCTGAGTGAACGTTCCTTATGATCAACTGAATAAATGAGATTATTGATTCTTTGTACTAAAAAGAATAATTAACAAAATCATATTTACCAATAAACTCAAATACTATGGGTTAAAAACCCATTGGTTTAAGAAGGACTGAAAGTCCATATGGAGACTTCGCCATTCTTCTTATTCTATTATCAAAGAGATTGTTAGAAGTTTGTAGAAGCTAAAGCCTTGGACTAAAGTCCATAGCTTGAACTAACGTGTTGTGAGCAGTCAAATAGTTGTACTTCAGCCTGGTTAAAAAATAATTAAAAGATGATAATTGCGAGCAACGTCACCAAACAGTTTGGAAAATTAAAAGCACTGGACAATGTATCTACCACCTGCAACAAGGGGGAATGCATTGCCTTGATAGGACCTAACGGCAGTGGTAAAACGACTCTAATAAAATCAATACTGGGTATGGTGGTACCGGATAGTGGCTTTATTACTTTTAAGGATAAAAATATTTTACACCACTGGCAATACCGGGATGAAATTGGCTACATGCCGCAGATAGGCCGTTATCCTGATAACATGACGATTGGGCATGTAATTGATATGATGAAGGATATCAGGAACAAAAAAACTGCACTGGATGAAGATTTAATTCAATCTTTCCAGTTACACAACCTTGTTAATAAAAGAATGAGAACGCTATCAGGCGGCACCCGGCAAAAAGTAAGCGCAGCGCTGGCTTTTTTGTTTGACCCGGCAGTGCTGATACTGGATGAACCAACGGCAGGGCTTGACCCGGTGGCATCAGAAATATTGAAAGAAAAAATTATCATGGAAAAAGAAAAGGGCAAACTGGTTTTAATTACCTCGCATATTTTAAGTGAACTGGATGATTTGGTAACGAGAATTATTTATATGCAGGATGGCAAACTCCTTTTCCATAAAAGTATTGAAGCCTTGAGGCAAGACACCGGCGAAAACAAACTTTCAAAAGCCATTGCAAGCGTAATGACAAAATAAACGATATGAAAAAGATTGTAAAATATGTGATCACCGATATACTCCGCAATAAGATTGTGTTGGTGTACACGTTGTTTTTACTGGCATCGTCTTTTAGTGTGTTTAGCCTGGAAGACAACAGCAGTAAAGGCTTGCTAAGCTTGCTAAATATCATCCTGATAGTGGTACCACTGGTAAGTATTATTTTCAGCACCATTTATGTGTATAACAGCGCAGAGTTTATTGAACTGCTGGTGAGTCAGCCATTGAAAAGAAAAACAATCTGGCTGAGTCTTTTTACCGGCCTTGCTACCTCCCTTTCCATTGCATTTTTTATTGGAGCAGGCATCCCTGTATTAATTTACCAGGCCAATATGATTGGCTTAACCATGATACTAATTGGACTTTTGCTGAGTATTATTTTTGTGGCCATCGCCCTGTTGGCCACGGTAAAAACAAGAGACAAAGCCAAAGGCATTGGTGCAGCCATTATGCTTTGGTTGTACTTTTCTTTATTGTTTGATGGGCTGGTATTATTCCTGCTTTTTCAGTTTGCAGACTACCCGATGGAGAAGCCGATGATTGCATTGAGTGCATTGAACCCCATTGATCTTAGCCGGATATTGATTTTACTGCAACTGGATGTTTCAGCCATGATGGGCTATACCGGTGCAGTTTTTAAAGATTTTTTTGGCACTACAACCGGCATTATATTTTCGTTTACAACATTGGCTCTATGGATCGGATTACCGGTTTGGTATTCAACCCGTAAATTCAATACAAAAGATTTATAAATATGAAAAGACACCCAGCACTTGCGCATTTATCCAGAGACCATCATGGTGCATTGTTACTGGCCAGGTTATTGCAAAAAGATGCACCTGCCTATACGGGCATGCCAACCGATATTGCGGGCAAAGCAGCGTATGCGTTAAAATTTTATAACGATGAGTTGATCAAACATTTTGCATCGGAAGAAGCCGCATTAAAAATAGTAACCGGCATCAATGCAACGCTGGATGGATTGATTGCAACTATTTTTCGGGAACACCAGGATCTGCATGTTTCATTCCAATCAATTGGCGATCATCCCTATTTACAAACTCATCTGGATGAACTAGGAAAAGCACTTGAAAACCATGTGAGAAAAGAAGAGCGGGAACTATTTCCCTTGATTGAAACAGTCAGCAATGATAAACTGCTTGAAACAATCAATCAATTGTTATCCCCTCATTTATAAAAAAATGAAAAAAGATATTACAAACCGGACTGATGTAGCATTGCTTGTAAATGGATTTTACGCTAAAGTAATTGCAGATAAGGAGCTGGGCCATATCTTCAACGAAATAGCCAAAGTAAACTGGAACACTCACCTGGCGGCGATGGTTAATTTTTGGGAAAACATCATTTTATTTACCGGCAGCTACGAAGGCAACCCAATGAATTTACACCAGCACCTGCACCACATCGTGCCGTTAAATGAAACGCATTTTGCACAATGGAACTACCTGTTTATAAAAACGGTAGATGAATTGTTTGATGGCACTAAAGCCAGTCTGGCAAAGCATCGGGCACTTAGCATTTCGTTGATCATACAGAAAAAATTATTGGCCTTCCAGCGGGAGCAGAAAGAACAAGATTAAGTTTTGCCAACCTTACAGAAAAGAACGACCCATTTCCGCATACTGACAGGAAGGTTGGCAACCTTACGCAATAAAAATAAGACACCCGAATGGAAGATACCGTGGGTATAGGTTGCCAACCTTACAGAAAAGAACCACCCATTTCCGAATACTGGCAGGAAGGTTGGCAACCTTATGCAACAAAATTAAGACACCCGAATAAAAGACACCGTGGCTGTAGGTTGCCAACCTTACAGAAAAGAACGAACCATTTCCGCATACGGCAGGAAGGTTGGCAACCTTATGCAAAAACTAAAGGCACCCATCTGACGGTGCCTTAGTTGTATGGAATCCAATTCAGTTTAATAACCTGTCCTCAACTTCCTATTACTGGGTTTGCATTCTGTTTCAGATTGAACGATCGGATATTTCTTTGCAGGATCAATTATTTAACCGCTGGCGGTGGAGGTGGTGGCAGCAATACCCCATCAATTACATGGATGATACCATTCGATGCTGGTATGGATGCAATGATGGTAGCTGTTCCGTTTACCATTAATTTACCATCCTTTTTGGTGATGATGATATTACCGCCATTTACCTGGCCAATTTCCTGACCTTCAGTAAACATTTCCGGTTTAAACACTCCCAACGAAACATGGTATTGCAGGATATCAACCAGGTCATCTTTCTTTTCGGGTTTCAATAGATTATCCACCGTACCCGCAGGTAGTTTATCAAAGGCTGCATTGGTTGGAGCAAATACGGTAAATGGACCGGCATTGCTCAAAGCATCTACTAATCCTGCGGCCTTTATGGCTGCTACAAGGGTAGTATGATCAGCGCTTCCTACCGCCACCTGCACTACATTTTTTGACGACATATCGTCTTTTACGGCAGATTGTCCGGCAGAACTTTCAGCGGGCGAATCGGCTGTACCAGCAGTTTTTTCCGGTTCAGTGCCACTATTGCAACTCATAATAACACTGCTACAAATCAGCAGTGCAGCAAATAAAATCCTTCTCATAATTTTTAGGTTTTAAATTGTAAATATGATCGGCAAAGTATTTACTTATTACCCATATAATTATGACTGTAATCACATTTGATAAAATAGTTGTAGCCAAAAAAACGGATAAGAAAGCTTATCCGTTTATAAAATACTTCGATCAAATAAAATGCAATTTCCTACTACTAAAAGACGGTATAAATAAAATAAAGTGTCACCGACCTTAGTTCCCAGGGGCTGCTTCTAATACAGTCTTCTAACCTTAATGGTCTCCTTCACATTCCTCAATAATTCCAGTGCATTTTTACTAAGTCCTTTATCTACATCCAACACTACATAACCGATTGTATCATTTGTTTTAAGATACTGTCCGAGGATATTGATTTTATTTTGCGAAAGGGTGGTATTGATCTCACTCAAAACGCCCGGCACATTGTTATGAATGTGTAAAATGCGGTGAGCACCTTCCTGTGGTGGTAAACTCAAAGCAGGGATGGTATGCGATCCATAACTGACTCCTTTTTCGAGGTAATTAAACAATTTACCGCTCACATCATCTCCAATATTATGCTGTGCTTCCTGCGTGCTTCCGCCAATATGAGGAGTAAGCAATACATTGCTCAATCCCTGCAACGGAGATGTAAACTGATCGCCATTCTTTTCAGGTTCCCATGGAAAAACATCAATGGCGGCTCCGCTCAACTGCCCTTCTATCAACGATTTTGCGAGTGCATCTATATCCACCACTTCTCCCCTGGCATAATTAATCAGGATACTACCTTGTTTAAAATTTTTTAGCAGGTTTTTACTGATCAGGTTTTTGGTTGAAGGTAATTCAGGCACATGCAACGACACAATATCAGATTTACCAACCAGCTCCTTCAGCGTATTGCAACTTTCTGCATTGCCCAATGGAAGTTTTGTTTCCACATCATAATACATCACCTTCATTCCAAGTGCTTCCGCTAGTACACTTACCTGGCTGCCAATATTACCATATCCTATCAACCCCAATGTTTTGCCTCTCAGTTCATAACACCCGCTGGCATCCTTATTCCAGGAGCCTTCATGAGCTGCTTTGTTTTTATCCAGTATCTTTCTTATTAAAATAATAGATGACCCAATTACTAATTCTGCCACACTTCTGGTGTTGCTATAAGGTGCATTAAAAACTGCGATCCCCTGTTTGGTAGCGGCTTTCAGGTCTACCTGATTTACGCCAATACAAAAGCAACCGATGGCCTGTAATTTTTCAGCCGCCGCCAATACTTTAGCTGTAAGTTGCGTTTTACTCCGGATGCCTAACAGGTGTACATTTTTGATTTCTTTAATCAACTGCTCTTCACTGATAGCACCATTCAATTTTTTCACATTCCCGTAACCTGCTGCATTAAAATACTTTACGGCTACTTCACTAATGTTCTCTAAAAATAAAATATTGATTTTCTCTTTGGGATAACTTGTTAAATTTTTGTCTGCCATGATTATTACGCCTTATTTTGCACAAATATATTCTATCTAAGTCTTAATATTTTTATGAACCAATTTTTTTGTTCTTTTTGGGGCACCGTCTTAGCATTCATGTCGGAGTGTTGCAAGCAGTTTGTGTACACTTCTGTGATCGTTCGCTATGCAGCATTATCTACGATGCTTGTTTTAGCAGCCTGCAATTCAACTACCAAAGGCAAATACAACAACAATGATTCGACGGCTGGCATTATACAATTACCTGCTCCCTCTTCGCTTACAAAAGCCGAAAGCGAACGCCTGCGCATTGCCTGCGAAAAATGGTACGATAGCGTTTTAAAAAGAAGCGGTTTTAATGGTGGAATTGTGGTGGCAAAAAAAGGCACCATCGTTTTTGAAGCCTACAATGGAAGTGAGCATGCCGGTAGTACAGATAGCATTTCAAAAAGTACTTCTTTTCACATTGCTTCTGTTTCAAAAACATTTACTGCCATGGCTGTATTAAAACTTTGGCAGGAAGGTAAATGCAATATTGATGATGAGTATAGTAAGTATTTTCCAACTTTTACTTTTCCGGGTGTCACCATCCGTACTTTACTCAATCACCGCAGTGAACTACCCAACTATGTTCACTTTATGGAGAATATGGGATGGAACAAAAAAGTAAACATTTCTAACAAAGATGTATTTGATTTTTTAATCAACCGCAGGACAGATATGAAAGATATTGGCACACCCAATAAAAGATTCAATTACTGCAATACAAATTTTGCCTTGCTGGCATTGCTGATAGAAAAACTAAGTGGCAAAAAATATGGTGCATATTTACAGGACAGCTTCTTTACACCGCTTCAAATGAAAAATACATTCGTGTATGATAAAAGTGATTCGGGAAAAGTAACGCTCAGTTATGATTGGAGAGGACAAGTGATCAACATGAATTTTTTAGATTTGGTCTATGGAGATAAAAATGTGTACAGCACGCCACGTGATTTGCTAATCTGGGACCG
>Ga0209181_10005730_pt1 | contig 17759 bp, 12 predicted proteins | sample MAT05_FD_187208 | JGI IMG/M metagenome (GOLD analysis project Ga0209181, IMG submission 187208) | Freshwater microbial communities from Lake Fryxell liftoff mats and glacier meltwater in Antarctica - MAT-05 (SPAdes) (version 2) | ecosystem: Environmental > Aquatic > Freshwater > Ice > Liftoff...
TTTCAATACGGGCCGTGATCTTATCAAACTTTACGGACTCCCGATGTCCGTCACGTTTTAGTACAAGCATTATTTAGTAGGGTTGTGTTGGTAAAAAAGAAAGTTTAAAAAATGTGACCGAATATATCAAAAATCTTCGTTTAGCGAAAACTTTGGAGAGGAATCTTTATCCATACTATTCATCACACCCGCTTTTTGATATTCGGCCACCCGCTTTTCAAAGAAGTTGGTCTTTCCGCGAAGCGAAATCATATCCATGAAGTCAAATGGGTTTTGGGTGTTATAAATTTTCTGACCCACAAGTTCATTTAGCAAGCGATCAGCAACAAACTCGATGTACTCGCGCATCTGAGGTGCGTTCATACCAATTAAATTTACTGGCAACGCATCCGTTACAAACTCCTTTTCAATTTCAACGGCATCCTTAATAATATCAATCACCTTTTCCACTGGCATTTTGCCAATCACGTGTTTTGTATAGAGGTGGCAGGCAAAATCGCAATGGAGACCCTCGTCTCTGGAGATCAATTCGTTAGAGAACGTTAAGCCCGGCATTAAGCCACGCTTTTTCAACCAGAAGATTGAACAGAATGAACCAGAAAAGAAAATTCCTTCTACAGCCGCAAAGGCAATCAGGCGCTCCTGAAAATTTCCGTTGTCAATCCAACGCAAAGCCCAATCTGCTTTTTTCTTCACGCAGTCCATCGTTTCGATGGCGTGAAACAGCTTGTCCTTTTCTTTACCATCTTTTACATAGGTGTCGATTAATAGCGAGTAGGTTTCAGAGTGAATATTCTCAATAGCGATCTGAAATCCATAAAAGAACTTTGCTTCGGTGTATTGAACTTCACCAACAAAGTGCTCGGCCAGGTTTTCGTTTACTATACCATCGCTGGCGGCAAAAAAGGCAAGCACGTGCGTGATAAAATGACGCTCACCATCATTTAGGTTTACCCAATCTTTCATATCCTGACCTAAATCAATCTCTTCGGCCGTCCAAAAACTAGCCTCCGCTTGTTTATAAAATTTCCAGATGTCGTGGTGGGTGATCGGAAAGAGGACAAAACGGTCTTTGTTCTCTCTCAAAATAGGCTCTACTTGTAAAGATTGACTCATTGAAAATATTTTTTATTGGTTGACTATAAATATGTTAGCAAGCAAAAACGGAGTTCATGCTTACATTGAATACAATTTTCTAGTGAGTGAAGATTGTGAGTTAGGTCAGCGATCTAAACAACACCATCGACAAATATTCGAAATGATGAAGGAAAAACAAAGCGTGATTTTGGATCAAAATCTCCGCACTCGAATGTACTTTCGATGTAAGTGTTTGGTAGATAGTTCATTTAAATTCTTTAGTCAATTGAATAGATGAGATGAAAAAAAAATTAAATTTTTTCGAGGTCATCTTTATTAGGAAGAGACCGAAAATTTACTATTTACATCTGCATAGATTTTTAATGAATCGGTGACGCGATCGTTTATAGTCGAGACTCGCATTACCTTTTGATGAACGATGTCACTTCAAAAAAGCTGCTGGCGACTCAAAAACAGCATGTTTGGCTAAGCCAAAGCAATTTTAAAGGTAGCTTTTGGTTTTCAACGACTTTGATTTACCTTTGCAGTCCATTTTTAAAATCAATAGGCATGTACGCAATAGTAGACGTTGCAGGAAAACAGTTCAAAGTGGCTAAAGATCAATATATCTATGCTCCCAAGATGGAAGGCGAGGCTGGATCAGACGTATCGTTTGATAAAGTTCTTCTTTTAGATAATGGCGGAAGTGTGGAAGTTGGCGCCCCTACTGTAAAAGGTGTTATGGTATCTGGTAAGATAGTAGAGCATGTTAAGGGAAACAAAGTAATCATCTTCAAAAAGAAAAGAAGAAAAGGGTATGCTGTTAAGAACGGTCACCGTCAGCAGTTCACGAAAGTACAAATCGAGAGTATTGGATAAGTATTAAATCTTGAATGTTAAATTTCAAATCTTGAATTAAGATATGGCACATAAAAAAGGTGAAGGTAAAGTAAAAAACGGTCGCGAATCGGAAAGCAAACGCCTGGGAATTAAGGTTTTCGGAGGCCAGAAAGTAATTGCTGGAAATATTATTGTTCGCCAGCGCGGTACCAAGCATAACCCGGGTCGCAACGTAGGTATAGGTAAGGATCATACCTTATTCGCTCTTACACCGGGCGTGGTAGTTTTTAAGAAAGGTAAAGAGAATAAATCTTTTGTTTCAGTTCAAGCGGAAGCCTGAACGTAGAAAATAGGCATAATTTTTTGTAAAGCATCGCTCAATTTGGCGGTGTTTTTTTTTGATACCAATCCGTATTTAGGCTGCTTTGCAGGAACCTCTGGGGCAACCGAAAAGTATGGACCTAATCCTCCAGCTAGTAATTGGTATGGGCCTTATGACCTTACGTTGGTTCAGGATAAGGATGATCCAACTAAATTTTCAATGACAAACTTTTATGGCGCTGGAAGAGGCGCATATGTTAAAGTTGATCTAGATGCTGGAACGATTTATTTTCCAGATCAAACCCCAACAGGAAACGCCAACAAATTGACTAAATCGTCAGGGACTTTTACTATAACTCCTTGTGGAATTGAAGTAGAAATAGCCCTTAATTACGATGGCGAGGATTGGGTTTATGGCTGGACTTTAGAAAAAACTAATTAGGCCAGGTCGTCAATATTGATTTTATTTTTGAGAGCTGACCCATCAGGGTCAGCTCTTCTTTTTTAAAGCGAGCTAACTTAATTTCAGTAAGATGGATAAGAAAAGAGTGATCTTAAACAAAGGAGCTACCATGCAGCACATTCTTCGCTGGCAAAAATTATTATTAGTCCTACTTTGTCATGTTTCGAAATTTGTTTCGCAGCATAAAAAACAAATTGTTATCTGTTCTGGAAATACGATGATCTTATCTTTTCTCACTTTTTATACTTTTAAAAGGAAAATTGCCTTTGACAATATTTTCGCGTTGCTATATATCTATTTCATTTAATCCTGTCAAAGTCCCGTTAGGAACACAATTCTGGTAGAAAAAGGAACAATGAATTTCAGAAAGTGCCGTCAGGCACGATGTAATCAACCGGTTTAAACACAAACCGTTCATCGTAATCAATTTCAAATTTCTTTAACAGGTCTTCCAATTCTTCTCATTCCAAGCGGACTCTCCCGCCTCGGGGAATTCTATGTTTGAACATTCTAATTCGTTTACTAACTATTCATTCCTGCCTTTGTTTTGCGAGTCCCTTGCAGGAGACTCCGCTTGGAAGGGCTTTTATCCCGCATTATGCAAATGCATTTCTATTGCATAGTGTGGGTTTAATTGGATTGCAAAAACTCTTTAATTCCTAAAAAACCCTTTTTTAGGTTCAATGCAATCGAAGGTTGTTACACGACAGTATTTATATCCCCTATTTTGGGGGATTGCGTGTTAAGAAACCATTAAATAATTTACACGCTTATTTTAAACCTAAACATTAACCTATGAAGAAGTTTTTACTAGTGTGCTTCTCATTCGCGTTTGTGCTCAGTGCCTGGGCACAAGATCGAGTGGTTTCGGGTAAAGTGACAGCCTTGGAAGACGGCTCCTCTTTGCCCGGAGTAAACGTAGTTCTTAAAGGAACTACAAACGGAACAGTTACCGATACAGACGGTAACTTCAGACTTACTATCCCCTCGACAGGCGGTAGTCTGCTGTTTTCTTTCATTGGCCTACAAACTCAAGAGGTGCCTATTGGAGAGCGCACCACGGTTGACATTGGCCTTGGTCTGGACGTTCAGCAGTTGAATGAAGTAGTTGTAACAGCGCAGGGTGCTGCCAAAGAAAAGAAAGCACTCGGGTATGCAGTCTCCACAGTTGGGGCCGACCAACTAGGAGCCAGGCCTCAGCAAGATGTGGCGCGCATTCTTCAAGGCAAGGTTCCAGGTGTCAACATCTCGCCAACCGGGGGTACCTCCGGCTCAGGAAGCAGCATTAACATTCGCGGCTACAGTTCGTTGAGCGGAAGCACCCAACCACTATTTGTTGTTGATGGTGTTCCCTTTAATTCAGCAACTAACAATGGTTCGGGATTTTCAACGGGCGGGGCGGCAGTAACCCCCAGCCGATTTTTGGATTTAGATCCAAACAACATAGAATCGCTTACTGTATTAAAGGGTCTTGCAGCAACGGTGCTTTATGGAGACCAGGGACGGAACGGAGTTATTTTAGTAACTACCAAATCGGGCAAAGGAAAGAAAAATGCTGAGGTAACCTTGCAACAAACGGTGAACATAACTGAGGTTGCTTCTCTGCCAAAATTTCAAAATAGCTGGGGAAATGGCTTCCAGGGTTTGTATGGAGCTTTCTTTAGTAACTGGGGTCCTGGTTTTGGAGAGATTGATTCGGTAGGACACCCTTATCAATTTTTAGGTACGCCTTCACTTAGAGATGCTTATCCTGAATATATTTTTGATAGAATTGCCTACGATCCAGGCGAAACCATCAAGAAGTTTTTTAGAAAGGGAGTTGCATCAAATACGTATGTGAATTTTACTGGAGGAACCGACAAAGTCGGATTCAATTCTTCGGTTTCTTATACAGATGAGCAAGGCTTTGTACCCGGAAATGATGTTACCCGATTGAATGTTAGTTTAGGTATTAATGCGGCCATCACCAAGAAGCTATCAATACAAAACACCATCATGTTCTCCAAAACAGACGTGGAAACTCCACCTCTAAACGGTGCAACGGGCGGTGGCGGAACTTTCGGTGGTGTGCCTTCACTCTATGGTCAGTTTTTATATACACCAAGGAATCTGGACATTTTTGATTGGCCTAGCGCAACGCCTGATAACAGAAGTATCTATTACAGGGGCGGAAATGACATCGCGAACCCATTGTGGTTGGCGGCTAATTATCGCGAATTGAACTTTACTAACCGCGTTTTCAATTCAACAACAATATCGTATGACGTTACAGACAACCTGAGCGTAAGCTACCGGGCTGGCTATGATACGTACACAGAAATTCAAGAGCGCAGATTTAACAAAGGTGGTGTGCAAGGGCCTAACATTATTAATGGGGTGTTTCAAACGCAAACAATTCAAAATACCATCTTCAATCAAGACTTTATTGTAGCCTTCAATAAACAATTAAACGAATCAATTAGCTTTTCGGCACGGGGTGGTTTTAATGCACGAAACGACAAGTTTAGACGTGATGGTTTGTATTCTGAAGGGCAGGTAATTGGTGGGTTGTACAGACATTTCAACTATACTACCGCTTCATCGCGAAGCATTGGTTTTGGAGGTCGTATTTTCAACCGTGAAGAAGAAGAGCAACGCATGGGTGTTTATGCCGATCTTTCATTCGACTATAAGCAGTTCCTATTTTTTAATGTTGCTGGCCGAAACGATTGGACTTCAACCCTTGAGACAGGTAACAATACCATTTTTTACCCAAGTACTTCGGTGTCGTTTCTTCCTACCGAGGCCTTCTCAAGTCTGAAATCCAATACCTTGAATTTCTTGAAAGTGCGGGTAGGATATGGAACATCAGCCGGTTTTGCACCCTTTACCTATGGAACCCGCTCTGTAGCGAATTTAAATACGCGTGGGTTTATTGATCTTGCAGGTTCGCCAATCACGACCAATGCAATTTCTAACTTTTTAGGAAATCCAAACCTGAGGCCCGAATTGCAACGAGAAGTAGAGGCCGGGTTTGAAGCCAAATTATTCAATTCGAAATTAGGTATTGATTTTACCGTGTATGATAGAAGCACGCGTAATTTAATTACAGAGGCTCCGCTTGATCCTGCAACAGGCTACACCAGCACCTTGACAAACGTTGGAAAATTACAAAATCGCGGTCTTGAAATAGGTTTAAACGGAACCCCTTTGGTAAGAGGAGACTTCCGTTGGGATGTTACACTTAACTTCAATATTGTGCGACCAGAGATAATTGAGTTAGGTGGTGGTCTCGAAGAAGTTGTAATTGCCGGATTTACCACACGTGGAAATTTCGCAATCCCTGGAAGACCGTATAATATCATCAAGGGCAATGCCGTTCGCAAGGCTCCAGATGGTCAGCGTATTGTTCGAGCAAACGATGGCCTTTATGTTGTTGATCCAATCATTCGCGAAATTGGTAATCCAAACCCTGATTGGTTGAGTTCTTTATTCAACACGTTTACCTATAAAGGATTTACGTTAAATGTGCAAATGGATTATCGCCAAGGTGGCGACATGTATGCCTCAACACCTTCGGCTACTATAGGCCGTGGAGTTGTAGCTACTGACGTTGAATATGGCTATGATCAAACATTTATTCTTCCGGGAGTATTGGAGGTTGATAACAATGGTGATGGCGTGGTAGACAGTTACCGCAAAAATGACAAGCAAGTAACCGCTGCAGATTATGGATTCAATGTGCAATTCAATGGTACAGATGACACCTCTATTTTTGATGGCTCATTTATTCGGTTGCGAGAAATTTCATTCGCCTACGAGTTTCCAAAATCATTGATGTCAAAAACCCCTTTTAAGGCGGCATCTTTCCAGTTAAACGGCAACAACTTGTGGTTTAATGCTTTCAACGTACCTAAAAATGTAAATTTTGATCCTGAGGTGTTAAGCACCGGGGTAGGAAACGGAGCCGGTTTCGACTATTTGACGGGGCCAAGTGCAAGGCGATATGGTGCAGTGCTAAGGCTTACATTTTAATTCTTAAAATCATTTGCTATGAAATTGATAAAATCTTTATTTCTATCGGGATTAATAGTTTTGGCTACTTCGTGTGAGCTCAACTTATTAGATGATCCCAACGCGGTTAAGCTCAATCAAACTGACCCGAGCTTGCTGTTAAATAACATCCAGATTGGCTTGGCTGGTTTTTTTAATACAGCCAGCACCTTTGGCATGCAGGTAACGCGCCTTCAAAACTCAGGCGGTTCTGTTTACGAAAATTTTGCTAACCCGCAGGCTTTTGACGGCATGTGGACGGCCGCCTATGCAAACGTGATCGTAAACTCTGAAAATGTAATTGAGCAAGCAGATGAAAGTGGCTTTACAGTTCATGCCGGCATGGCGCGAATTATGGAAGCTTATGCATTATCTGTGCTTGTTGATTATTTTGGTAATGTTCCGTATTCGGAAGCAAATGCAGGAGCAGTTAATTTTAACCCAAAGGTTGATAATATGGATGTTTTGTATCCACAAATTATTGCGCTGCTTGATCAGGCAATTACTAACCTTGGCACACCCGCAAGTGCAGTCGCCCCGGCAATCACAGACTTTTACTATGGCGGTAATACGGGTCGCTGGATAAGGTTGGCAAACACGCTGAAGCTCAAGATGTTCTTGAATCTGCGTAATGTTAATGCTGCGCAGGCTACAGCTGGAATAACGGCTGCATTGGCAGGTGGCGTTATTACTACCCCGGCCGAGAATTTCATATTCAGATATGGTACTAATAATGCCGATCCCGATGTACGTCATCCGCGCTTTGTTGGTAATTATATTACAGGCGCTGGGGATTACATCGCCAACTATTTAATGTGGCAAATGTTTTATGGCTACGACCGTAACACGGGCGTTGCACCTTCGCAGGGAGATCCTAGAATGAGATTCTACTTCTATCGTCAACGCGCTGCCAACTCTTCCGATCCGAATGAAATTAGATGTGTTGCGCAAACTGCGCCTCCTCATTATCCATTTTCAACGGGTACAGCAATTATTTATGGCAAGCCCGGTGTTCCTCCTGGAATATCGACTGACCCTGCAAGTGCAGCCTGGTCAAGAACTTTTTGTTTTCCAACCCCGATTGGGTATTGGGGTCGCGAACATGTTGATCCACAAGGAATTCCGCCAGATAACTTGGCAAGATCTACGTGGGGTGCTTATCCTGCGGGGGGTCGCTTTGATGCAAACGTAAATGCAGGTGTAAATAACCCTAACTTAGGTATGCGTGGTGCGGGTATGCAGCCAATTTTGATGCGATCTTTTGTGAACTTCATGCGAGCAGAAGCAGCCTTATTTTTAGGTGTGGGTGGCGTTGCTGCCGATCAGTTCGATCTTGGCGTTAGAGCTTCGCTCGCGGACGTTCGGGATTGGTCAGTTAATGGTACGCTGGGAACTGCGGCTGGGGCAGCTCCTACCGAGGCTGCAACCATCAACACGTTCTATCCTGCTGCCACCTATACTACCGATGCCAATAATTATGCTACGGCTGCGTTGGCAGCCTACAATGCTCAAACCGATAATGACGGCAGGTTGAATTTCATTGCCCGTGAGTATTGGATTGCATTATTCGGTTCAGGAGTAGAGTCTTACAACTTGTACAGAAGAACAGGAAGACCGACCGGAATGCAACCAACTGTAAATCCAGATCCAGGTGCTTTTCCAAGATCGTTCTGGTATCCCACTTCTTTTGAAACCAGAAACTCGCAAGTTGAACAGAAGGCAGACCTTACAGGTGCAATCTTTTGGGATACTAAAACTGTAAATCTTGACTTTTAAGCCTTAACGACAATGAAAATGAATTTTAAAAAATATTCCTTAGCGATAGCCCTGTTCCTGGGTGGAATGGGCATTGCCTGCCGTGATGAGAGTTTATATCCCCTTCCTTATGATGATAGGGAGGTGGGCGCCTACATGCGCATTTATTCGCAAACGTCTAACGTAATAGATCTAAATGATCCGGCTAATACCGGACTAGATGCAATTTTTGAAGCTGTTGATGGTAACAAAGGTAATAATCTGTCGGAGTTTAGAATTTTTGTGAGTCACAGACGCGGCACAAGTGTTTCCAGCGAAGTTGCTGTTAAAACAATCCCAGCGTCTGCCTTTACTGCTGTTTCTGAACCAACATTTTCAGACTATAAGCGGGCTAAGATTCGGGTGACTGCAACTGAAACGTTGGCTGCTTTGGCTACCGCTACCAATTTTCCTGGATCTTTCGCGGCAGGGGATCAAGTAAATTATAGAGGTGTAATGGTTCTTAATGATGGCAGGGAGTTTACAAACTCTAACACCACACCTAACATTGCAGGGGGTCAGTTTTATTCTGCATCTTTCCTCTATACGTTAACAGTTAGGTCTCTTACAGCGGCTACCTGGGTAGGTGATTTTAGCTTAACACAATCATCCATTTGGTCTTTTAATCACTCGGCAGCACTGCATGCGGGTGCTCAGTTTCCAAGTTATATCAATCAGGTTTTGTTTCCTAACCAAACGGTTACGCTAAGTATTCCTGCTGGTGGGTTATCTACCGAGAGACAATTTTCAGTTTCTTACCGTGGCCAAACTGTGCCTTTGCGTATTAATTTGGAGAATGGAACTGTATTTGTTCCCCTCCAAAACTCAACGGTAGATTGCACCTCAGAGCGTGAGTTATATTGGACGTTCCCTACAACAGGAAACTTTACAGTTGCCGCTGGCTTGGTAATGCCAGCGGGATTGCCGCAAGCGACAACGGCAAACCGGGGTTCGTACAACGTTGCACAGGGTGCAGCAGTTGGCAATGCGCTCACTATTGGTATAGATGATGACGCTGACGAATACGGGCGGAGAAATGGTTATTGCACCTGGACGCGCAGGGCAAGATTGACGCTTACGAAGTTGTAATTATTTTAATTAGTGTTTAAATGTCCACCCCTGCCGAAGGGAAGAGGTGGACATTTATTTCTATATGGGCAGGCGTTTTCACATTATCATTTTGACTTTTTCTAAAAAATCTTGATCACAAAAAAAATCTAATATTAAATTTTAGGCATTTCAAACGTAGGATATTTGGTTTTTGACCAGTTGGCCAATATAATATTCGCTTCGCTATTTCCTGTTAAGGAATTATTAATTAGCTTAGCGTTCATTATAAACTTAAACCTTAACCTATGAAGAAGTTTTTACTAGTGTGCTTCTCATTCGCGTTTGCGCTCAGTGCCTGGGCGCAAGACCGAGTGGTTTCGGGTAAAGTAACAGCCGTGGAAGATGGCTCGACTTTGCCTGGAGTAAACGTGGTTCTTAAAGGAACCACAAACGGAACCGTTACCGATGCAGATGGTAACTATAGATTAACAGTGCCTGCCGCAGGGGGTAGTCTCATGTTTTCTTTTATTGGTCTGCAAACACAGGAAGTTGCTATTGGAGAGCGAAACACGGTTGACATTGGCCTTGGCCAGGATGTTCAGCAGTTGAATGAAGTAGTTGTAACCGCTCAGGGTGTTCAACAAGAGAGAAGAGCATTGGGCTACGCGGTGTCTACTGTTGGCGCATCTCAGATTTCAAATCGGCCCGAAGCAGACATAAGCAGAATATTGCAAGGAAAAATTCCTGGTGTTAATATTACTTCTACAAGCGGTGTTTCAGGAACTGGAACCAACATTATTATTCGTGGATACTCTTCTATTTCAGGAAGTAATCAGCCACTTTTTGTTGTTGACGGAGTGCCATTTAACTCTAACACTAACTCTCAAACTGGTTTTGCAGCGGGTGGTTTAACTACCTCAAGTCGGATGCTAGATCTTGATCCAAACAGTATTGAATCGGTAAGTGTGTTAAAGGGTTTGTCTGCAACTGTTTTGTATGGTGACCAAGGAAGAAATGGAGTTATTTTAGTTACCACTAAATCTGGCGGAAAGGCAAAAAAAGGTTCTGAGATAACCGTTTCGCAATCCTATTTCCAAAATACAATTGCTTCGCTTCCAGACTATCAAAATACTTATGGTGGAGGGTTTCAGCAACTAACACCAACAGCATGGTTTTTTAGCAATTGGGGTGCTAATTTTGCGGATGTGCCTGTGGTTAAAAACCCTATTGGCTTGTCAAACGTGGCTAGTATTAGAAATGCGTTTCCAGAATTCGCTATTGATCCCACTCAGCCTTGGGGTCAAGCTAATGCAGCACAAGTAGCCAATGTTGTGGACTATCCAAACAGGGCTTACCCAAATATTGGTGAGTCTTTTTTTAGAAAGGGAAATGTTTATAACACTTCTGTTCAGATCGGAGGAACATCCGGTAAAACCGGATATAACGCAAGTGTGGGATACTCAACGGAAGAAGGATTTACACCAAACAATGATCTCAAAAAACTAAATTTGAGTTTAGGGTTAAATTCTTCTATTTCTGATAAGATGTCTATTAAGTCTTCATTCCAATTTTCAAATACTGACTTAACAACGCCTCCACTAAACCCTAGTTTTGGTAGCGGGCCTAATGGTGGAGTTCCTTCTACTTATGCAAACGTAATGTACACACCGCGAAATGTTGATTTAGCAGGACTTCCTTTTGAGAATCCTATTGATAAAAGTTCTGTTTATTATAGAGGGGGAAATGATATTACAAATCCACTTTGGTTAGTGAAAAACTACGCCAATACAAGTATTGTTTCTCGTTTCTTTAATTCAACTTCATTGAATTATGACCTTAATGAGAATTTTTCGTTAACCTACCGCGTTGGTCTTGATACGTATACTGAAAATCAGGAAGTTAGATATAATAAAGGTGGTGGCGCTGGTGTTAACCTGAACATCCAGAACGGTATTTACAATAGTACTGCTATTAAAAACACTATTTGGAATCACGATTTTATTATTAACTATAAGACAAAATTGTCAGAAAAAATTTCCCTTAGTGCATTGGCTGGGGCAAATAATAGATATGATAGTTACGAGCAATTTGGTGTGTCGAGCGTAGGTCAGGTTGCCTTCGGATTGTTTAATCACTCCAACTTTGCAACTAGCTCATCAAGAAATATTCTTGACAATAGCAGAATGAATTATCTTGAAGAACAGAGGAGAATTGGAGTTTATGCCAATGCTACACTTGAATATTCTGATTTCCTTTATTTGAATTTATTGGCTCGTAACGATTGGACTTCTACTGTAGAGCCGGATAATAGAAGAATTCTTTATCCTGGAGCAAGCGTTTCATTCATCCCTAGTTCTGCCTTCGATTTACCAGAAGTAATTGATCTTCTTAAAGTGAGAGCAGGGTTTGGAACTTCTGCTGGTTTTCCATCCCCATACAGCACAAGAAACATCCTTTCGCAAAATACAAGGGCGTTTTCAAACGCGACCGGAGCTGTTACTATAGGCCAGACTATCAGTGACCAGCTTGGAAACCCAAATTTGAGTCCAGAACTTCAGCAAGAGTTTGAACTTGGCGTTGAAAGCACGTTGTTAAAGGGCAGACTTGGTGTTGATCTTTCGCTTTATCAACGGACAACGAAAGATTTGATAACAAATGCTCCAATTGATCCGGCAACTGGTTTTGCGGCAACCCGTATAAATATTGGTAGCCTTGAAACTAAGGGGATTGATCTTGTTTTAAGAGGTACTCCTTTGAAAACAAGTTCTGGGTTTACCTGGGATGCAACTTTCAATTTTGGACTTTACAGATCCGTTGTTACCGAGTTGAGTGCAGGACTTGATGAAGTTGTTTTTTCGGGATTTTCTAGTCTTGGAAACTTTGCTATCGCAGGTCAGCCTTACGGTATAATTAAAGGTATTGGTATCGAGCGAAATGCTAATGGCGAAAAAATTGTTCTTTCAAGCGGTCGCTATAAGGAGACTTCAGATCTGGTGATTTTAGGCGACCCTAACCCTGATTTTACATCTTCGTTAATCAACTCTTTCAGCTTCAAGAATTTCACATTATCATTTATGTTTGAGTACCGCCATGGCGGGGCAATAGTTAGCAATACGGTTAAGGGCGTTTTGGCCAGAGGGTTAAGCACAGACACTGATCAATTAGATCGTTCGTTGAGCCTTATCTTACCTGGTGTGTTGGAAGATGGCACTCAAAATAACATTCAAGTTACCGCTGCCAACTACTTCTTTGATAATTATTTCTTTACCGATGAGGCTATCACCTTCGATGGCAGCACGGTGCGGCTTCGTGAGGCCTCGCTATCATATAGTTTGCCAAAAAGTATTTTAGGTAAGTCGCCATTCAAAGGCATTTCGGTTTCTTTAACCGGTTCCAACCTTTGGTTTAGGGCGCTAAACATGCCTAGGGGTGTAAACTTCGATACCGATGTGCTTAGCACGGGCGTTGGCAACGGTTTGGGATTTGATTATATAACAGGCCCAAGTGCCCGAAGAATGGGTGGCACAGTAAGTTTGACCTTTTAACTTAAACTAAAATTTAACAATGAAAAATATAGTTAAAGTATTTTTGTTTTTTGGGGTATTCGCAATGAGCTCTTGCGAGCTCGATTATTTGGACAGCCCCAATGAAGTAACGTTGGCCAGTGCGGATCCGAATTTCTTGCTGAATCGTATTCAAATCGATTTTGCCGATTTCTTTTCAGGCACAAGTTCCAGGGGCGGTAGGGTGGTACGCATGTATCATCAAGCTTCAGACACGTATGAGATCTCGCACCAGGCCGTAAATCAAAATGGCACCTGGGATGCCTATTCGGGGATGTTGCAAGACATTAAGAGTTTGAAGTTACTGGCTGAGCCAGCGGGTTTTAGGCGGCATCTCGGAATAGCCAAAACGATGGAAGCCTATATACTGATGACTCTGGTTGATACGTTTGGAGATATTCCTTTTTCAGAAGCTCTGGACCCTCAAAATTTTAATCCAAAAGCAGATGACGGCAAGAGTGTTTATTCAGCTGCATTGGCGCTATTATTGTCGGCAAAAGATGATTTTCAAGCTACCAGCATCGGTACGCCCAACGATTATTTTTATGGAAATAATGTAACAAAATGGATTAGGCTTATCAATACGTTGCAGTTAAGGTATTTTCTAAATTTGAGGCTTACTGAAACGGCTGCGGCAACAACCGCCATTCAAGCTCTTATCACGGAGAATAACTTTTTGCAAACTGGTGACGATTTCGTTTTTACCTATGGAATTAGTGCTTCGGACCCGGATAGCCGTCATCCAGACTTTGCCGATCAGTTTCCGAATGGCGGAGGCGACTATCAATCTGACTTTTACATGTGGCATCTTACCGAAGGAAAAAAAGCTACTCCAGGTGACGCCACGGATTCTCCGGATCCTCGTGCGAATTATTATTTCTATCGTCAAACAGGAACTAACCCAACGCTTGAGGCTGAATTACGCTGTATAGGTGAATTTTTGCCGGCACACTACCCAATTGACATGCCATGGTGTTTGCCTGGTTCGCGTGGCTATTGGGGTCGCGATCACTTAGACCCGCAAGGCATTCCACCAGATGGATTGAGACGCACACTTTATGGCATTTACCCTGCCGGGCATGCATTTGATAATAATACACCCGGGCCGATGTCATCAGCAAGGGCTGGGCACGAGGGCGCTGGTATTGAACCAATTATGCTTGCGGCCTTTGTAGACTTTATGTTAGCGGAAGTTGCACTTGAATTAGGAATTGGTACCGCCAAAACTTTAATGATTAGCGGAATTACAAAACATATCAACTATGTAAGAAGCTGGTCATTAGCCACAAAAGAAGGGGCTAGAATAACTGCATTTAGCTCAAATACTGCGTTTGCTACCAAACGTGCCGCGTATCTGACTATTGTAGGTAATCAGTTTGATGCAGCAGCTACAGCTAAAGATCGATTGCGGGTTATCGCAAGGGAATACTGGATTGCACTATATGGAAATGGCAACGAAGCCTATAACTTGTATAGAAGAACAGGATTGCCGGATAATATGCAGCTAGGTCAGATTCCTAATTTTGGTTCTTTTCCAAGAAGCTTCTTTTATCCGAATGACTACGTTGTAAGAAACAATAACATAGTCCAAAAGGCTGATCATAAGGTTCGGGTTTTCTGGGATAATAATCCACCTAATTTTATTAATTAATTCTAAACCAGAAATAAAATGAAAAACATAAAATATATTTTGGGGATTTTGATCTTATCGGCCTATTCGTGTGCTGATGTAGACCCAGCAATTCCGTTTTCCGATTTTAATACCGGGGCGTATTTGAGAACAATAAAGGCTCCTACCACTATCAATTTCTTCGACATTCCTTCGTACAATTTTGTGCTTGAGGTAGAAGCCGTTGACGCGCAGGATGGCAGAACAGTTCAGCAAGTAGATGTTTTTGTAAAGCGTAGACGAGGAGCAACGCTTTCGCCAGAAGTTAAATTAGCCACGGTTCCTGGCTCTGCTTTTGCGACTAATACTACTACTAAGTATCTTAGGGCTACCATAAATATTCCTATTGCCACTACATTAGCGGCAATGGGTTTTACTGCGGCAGATATTGCTGGTGGTGATTTCATAGAATATCGGTTAGCTATGCTTGATACCCAAGGCAGAGTTTTTACGAATAGCAATTTATCTCCTGACATTGTAGGAGGGCAGTTTTACAGATCACCTTTCTTCTATCGGGTGGCTGTTGTTTGTCCGTCTGATTTGGCTGGTAGCTATAGTTATGTTACCACCAATATACAATGCGCCAATTGCCCTGGATCTGTGCCAGGGCCTGCGGGATGCGGTCCATCTGTAACAGGTAATGGAACTTTAACCGCAACTACAACTCCGGGCAGATTTGCTGTGTCAGACGCAACGTTCGGGCAATATGGTTGCGCATGGAGTGACAATCCAGCAGCTGGGGTGTTTTTCGTTGATGCTTGCCTCAAGGTGAGCACCGCGGGTTCCGATGGATATGGATTAATTTATACGTTCACTCTGGTTGCTAATACCGGAACCGCCCTAACTATTAATTGGCAAAATGACTACGGAGATGGGGGTAGATCAGTACTAACAAGAACAGATAGTAAAACTTGGCCTGCTGGTTTAACTAATTAAATTTTTAAACAATGAAAAAGGGGGTGGGTGCCCCCTTTTTTTTGTGCGTTATAAAAACTAAAATTTCATGAACTCTAAACGAAAACTGTATATAATCCTATTATTTAGTTTATTAAGCGGAGCTGCGTGGAGTCAAAAAATAGCCGGTATTTTGCAGAATAAGACTGGGGTTGCGGCTGGGTTTATCTTATTTTCACCATTAAACTCAAAACAGACTTATTTGATAGATGAGTGTGGTAGGGTAGTGAATGAATGGACTAGTAATTTTTTTCCTGGCAATACTTCCTATCTGTTACCAAATGGAAATTTGGTAAGAACTAAAAGACTTGAAAACAACATCATTAGCGGAGGCGGAGGCGGAGGTGGTGTAGAAATCTTTGGTTGGGGTTCTAACCTGATTTGGTCTTTTGAACTAAATACCAGCGTAAATCGGCTTCATCATGATATAGCTCCTCTTCCGAATGGAAATATTTTAATGAACGTTTGGAGTATTAAAACAGAAGCTGAAGCTCTGGAAGCTGGTAGGAATTCTGCGCTTATTGGAGCTGAAAGGGTAGTTTGGTCCGAGCGAATAATAGAAGTTAGACCAATTCCTCCATCTGCTTTTGAAATAGTATGGCAATGGTCACTATGGGATCATTTAGTTCAAGATTTTGATGACGAAAAGCAGAATTACGGAGTCGTACACGATCACCCGGAGCTAGTTGATGTTAATTTTGTGCCGCAAGGGGTTATTTCTAATTGGATTCACATGAATGCAATTGATTTTAATGCAAAACTTAATCAGATCGTGGTGAGTTCGCCATTTCTGAATGAAATCTGGGTTATAGATCATAGTACAACAACTGCGGAAGCTGCATTACATTCTGGAGGTTCTTCTGGAAAAGGAGGTGACTTATTATATCGATGGGGCAATCCGCAATCCTATGGAGCGGGAATGCCATCTGATCGTAGATTGTTTGGACAGCATGACGTAAAATGGATAGCAGAAGGTTATCCTTACGCACAGAGTTTCATTTTATTTAATAATAATAAGGGAACTGATTATTCCAGTATTGAAATAATTACTCCACCGTTAAGTGGCCTCAATTATTCTCGGCCGGAACAAGCTTATGGCCCTGCAAACCCGACATACACATTTGAATCAACACCCAAAAGCAGTCTTTATTCAAGAATTATGGGGGGAGTCGAGATGTTGGCAAATGGCAATCTTTTGATTTGCTCATCTCTACAAGGAGTTTTGGTTGAAGTGGGTGCCGCGGGTGACACAGTATGGCGGTATAAAAGTCCAGTTACTGCAAATGGAATTGTGGGAAGGGATTATTTTCCTACTGAGCCAAATTTTGCTAGTGATAACAATTTCAGAGCTAAAAAATACCCACCATCTTTTTCTGGATTTAATGGAAAAGACTTAACTCCACAAGAACCCGTTGAAGGTGAGCCGTGGGCGTGTGAGACTATAACAAGCTTAACGGCAGTTGAAGAAATCTACTTAAACATCTATCCAAACCCAGCAAATGATTTCATTACGGTTCAAGCGACATCAAATGAAATGTTACTACATGTAGTCATTACAGATGTGTTAGGCAGAGTGATGGGAAAATCCTTAGGAGTAGGAGAAATTACTATGAATTTATCAGGATTTCAACCGGGTATATACTTTTTAAGTAATGACTTGAAAAGGTATAAGATCGTAAAGCAATGACAGACTATTGAATCATCTTCAACAAAGTAGTCAACCGAGTCTTCAAACTTCTTCTATCAATAATAAAATCAAGGAAGCCGTGATCCAATACAAACTCGGCACTTTGAAAACCTTGTGGTAAATCTTTGCCAATTGTTTCGCGAATAACGCGCGGGCCGGCAAACCCAATAAGTGCGTTGGGCTCAGCAATATTAAAATCACCGAGCATAGCGTACGATGCAGTTACTCCTCCTGTGGTAGGATCTGTAAGCAAGGAGATATAAGGAATCTTCGCTTCGTCCATCAACGCTATTTTTGCTGAGGTCTTAG
>Ga0209181_10005732_pt1 | contig 17752 bp, 16 predicted proteins | sample MAT05_FD_187208 | JGI IMG/M metagenome (GOLD analysis project Ga0209181, IMG submission 187208) | Freshwater microbial communities from Lake Fryxell liftoff mats and glacier meltwater in Antarctica - MAT-05 (SPAdes) (version 2) | ecosystem: Environmental > Aquatic > Freshwater > Ice > Liftoff...
CCAATCACCAATCCACCAATCCACCAATCCACCAATCCACCAATCACCAATCACTAAACAACCAATTCACCAAATAGATCAAATTCTTCTGCTCCGGTGATACGTACTGCTGCGAAATCGCCTAGGCGCACGTAATTGTTTTTCGCAGGCACCAGCACTTCATTGTCCACCTCTGGCGAATCAGCCTCGGTACGGCCAATGTAATATTTGCCCTCCTTTCGGTCGAACAAAGTGCGGAAAACCTGCCCGATTTTTGCCCGATTTTTTCGCAAGGATATTTCTTGTTGCAATTCCATGAGCCGCTGGGCGCGTTCGGCCTTTACTTCTTCTGGAATATCATCGGGCAGTTCATAGGCACGAGTGCTCTCTTCGTGGGAATATTGAAAAACACCTACACGCTCAAATTCCTGGGCGCGCACAAAATCCAGCAAACTTTCAAAATCGGCCTCCGTCTCTCCAGGATGGCCGACTAAAAAGGTAGTTCGTATGGCAATTCCCGGCACTTTTTCCCGGATTTTTTTAAGCAGTTCTTCTGTTTCGGCACGGGTTATTTGGCGGCGCATCAGGTTAAGTACGTTGTCACTGGCGTGTTGAAGCGGAATGTCGAGATAGTTGCAGATTTCTTTTCGTTCAGCAATTGCATCCAAAATCTCCAGCGGAAATTTGCTCGGATAGGCATAATGCAGGCGAATCCATTCGATGCCTTCCACATCGGCGAGCGCATGAAGTAGTCGGGGCAGTTCGCGGGTTTTATACAAGTCGAGACCGTAATAGGTCAATTCTTGCGCAATAAGCAGGAGTTCTTTCACGCCTCGTTTTGCCAGATTTTGGGCCTCCATTACCAATTCTTCCACGGGACGACTCACGTGCTTCCCACGCATTAGCGGAATAGCGCAAAAGGCGCAGGTTCGATTGCAGCCTTCGCTGATTTTGAGGTAAGCGTAGTGCGGGAGTGTGGTGATTTGGCGAGAGCCAAGGAGTTCATGTTTGTAGTCGGCTTCAAGGCGGGCCAGTAATGCCGGCATTTCCATCGTCCCGAAAAAAGCATCCACCTCCGGAATTTCCGTTTCCAAGTCCTCCTTGTAGCGCTGGGAAAGGCAACCAGTTACATATAGTTTGTCTATACCACCCGCTCGCTTGAGATTCGCATATTCTACGATGGTATCAATGCTTTCTTTTTTCGCCACATCAATAAAGCCGCAGGTATTGACAATCACCACATTGGCATCACTATCGTCCTTCTCGTGCGTCACTTCATAGTCGTTGCCACGGAGTTGCGTGATGAGGTTCTCGCTGTCTACCAAATTCTTGGAGCAGCCGAGCGTGATCACGTTTATTTTGTCTGGTCTGAATGTTTTTGTCTTCATAAATGTATCCCGGAACTCAGTTCCGGAAAAATTAGATTATCAAATATTGCTCAATGACGTCCCGGAACCGCATTCCGGGATACAAAAAAGGGCCGCAAAGGTCGGCAAATAATAGGAAGAAGGAGTCATAGGAACGCGGCAGCAATAACTTAGTCATTTTATGCTACCCTTTGTTCCATCATACGGCCCCTATTTTTCTTTAAATAGCCCCACTTTTCGCAGAAAAATAGGGTTGTCTGATGAAAAAATGGTTAACCTAAAATGACTAAGTTATTGGTGCCGCGTTCCTTATACGGGAATCAATGGTGGCATCTGTCAAATTTTGTTTGGTTGGGGGGCTTTATTCACCGGGTGACTTGAAGTCACCCGGTGAATAAAGCCCCCCAACCAAACAAAATTTTAACCCACAGGGCTGAACCCCACTTATGGGACATCCTGCTGGATCCGCTCCCTCAGAAGCGATGAAAACTTCGCTTCGCCAAAACTCCCAGGGTTCACCCGACCCATTTTAGCTGCGGAACACGCATCCTTTGCGAGGTATATTTTCCCGTCCAGCTTCCACACGAGCGCGTCTAGTTTTTTGACCAAATCAAAAATCCCAGGCGTTCGCGGGAAATCAAGGGCCAGTGAATAGCCGCGAATTGGGAAAGAATGCAATGCTTCGGGCACACGTTCGCCATGGCGTTTCAAGACGGAGAGAAAAGGCACTTCCGGGCTTTCGCGTATGGTTTTGAGCACTTGTTGCATACCTTCAAAGGCGTTGTTTTCAGGGAGGCAAAACTGATATTGTACAAAACCCCGCTTTCCATAAAAGCGATTCCAGTTTTGAAGTGCATCCAGCGGATAAAAATATTTATCCAACGTGACGTTCTCTTCGGCTGCGCGCTTTTTGTTGAAAAAGAAATGATTGTGGGCGCGAATGCTCAGCGAGTTCAAGAACCAGGATGGGGCAAAAAAAGGCACATTCCGTTTGGGGCCCTCTGAAACAAGCAGGGCTTTTCCCGGTTCCATGGTTTCATGATGTGTAGCAAACAATACCCAACCACGCCAGTTGGCACTGGTGCAATCAACCCAGCCCGCTGCATAAGGCCATTCATGGTTTTCTTCAAATGTCTGAAAGAGCTCTTCCAAATTATTGACTTGCACGTTCTTCTGCCGCATCATGGGGGACGTGATTTTCAGCAGGCTGAATTTTGCCGAAAGTATGACGCCCGTCCAGCCCATACCACCACAGCTTTGCCAGAAAAGGTCGGTGTTTTCCTGGCGCGAACAGGTCTTGACTTCTCCATCAGCCACCATCAAGTCAAAGGAAATCAAGTAGTTAGAAAAGCAACCTGCTGTTGGGTGGTTCTTGCCGTGTACATCTGAAGCGATGGCCCCGCCTACCGTAATAGCCTTGATACCAGGCGTGACATGGAAAAACCAGCCTTTGGGGACGATAATTTTTAACAGATCACTGAGCAGAATACCGGCCTCGCATTCCACTACGCCATTGTCCGCGTCGAATGCCAATACTTGAGTGAGCCTAAGGGTGGATAATAATTTATGAGCAAGCGCCGCGTCACCATAACTTTTCCCATTCCCTCTCGCAATAATCCGTTCATTTTCAACCACAACTGTACGAACCCCTACCCTATCAAGGGGTTCAAAAACTTCGGCTTCGAGCTGGGGATAATTGGCCCAGCCGGCCATGATTTGTGTCATTTTTTTCATTGCTCAAAACGGTCGGCAGATTTGTCGCAAAAGCGAAGTGTCGGATAAGGCAAAATAGTTGGTTGGGTACTGGGAAAAATACAACACATAGGGTGCAAACAGGCTGCGGTCTAGGGGTTTATCGGGCATTTCTTCGGGCAAATTCGTTGTCTTGAACCGGTAAATCTTCAAGTTTAGCGGTGCGGTTTGACCTCCTAATCCGAACTTTATTTCAGTAAAAAAGGTCTTGTTTGCATGACTTTCATCGTACAAATCTGCGAAGGGCAATTTTTGGAGGCTGGCAATTTTTACCAGCCATTTCTGAACACTAGAGTCCGAGACGGTTCGACCAAGCAGCGGGGAGACCCAAGAGCCCAAAGCATCGTTTTTTTGAAAACAAAGACTGTCTAGGTTTTGACCATAAATGGAAAAATTTCGCACATCAGCGGTATTGAACTTGATTGCGGCAGCATTCCGAAAATCCTTCAGTGTTTTTGAAAAAATCGCCCGTAATTGATTTTCGGCGAGGTAAATGCCCTCATGCCTTCGCAACAGGACGAAGGTTGCAGGTTGACCGTTTTCAATCGTTTCCCAGCCAATACTTAGAAAATCGGTTTCTTTATTGGAGTAATAAACTACCATTTTAATGGCCGTGCCTTGAGAAAACCCCAGTGTATCGGGCCGATCTGTTTTGACAATACGAATGGACCGCAATGCACCAAGTTCGGCCAGGATCTTTTGCGCAATGTCTGGAGGCACCCTCGTACTGCGCCCCTGTTGTTCTGCTTCCCATCCCCGCTCATTACGCATCAGGATTAGCCCATGATGCCCTGGGCTTGCAATATCTATACGCTGCACCGCTGCCGTATCCGCCTTCAAAAGGTTGGCCTGAAAAAACGCAGTATCTCGCCAGGGCGCACGGCGCACGGCAAGCCCGATCAGCAAGGTGAATAAGAAAAGGAAAACGAGGTGCTTGTTTTTCATACGTCATGGCTAAGGAACGCGGCACCAATAACTTGTTAGTTTCATCTGCTTCCATAGAAAGTTCATTGATAAAAACCTACATGCTCAAACGGCATTCGCCATCACTCCATTGCATATCTACTTTCCCGCCTTTACCCATCCATTTTACCAATTCAGCGCCCATCAGTTCAGCACGCCAACCTTTGAGCAGATCATGGTCGAAGTCGTCGCTTCCTGCTTTGAGGCGATTGAAATCACCTTTAGGAAAAAGAAGGGCCGCGCTGATTTCGTGTTCAAGGCACTGTTTTTTCATAAAATGGTAGAGCAGTTCCATCGTCCATTCGCGCTCCGGGTCTTCGGGCAAGGGCCTTGGAATCGAGTCCAGCACCGCGCGTTCGGCCTCTATAGGGGGTGCTTTCCAGAGTTCTTGCCAAGTATCGAGATGTTTTTTCCACACACCTTCAGGCATCGTGCGATTTGATTTAAACGCATTAGGCCCCCCCTTGGTAGACCGCAAAACGGTGCTGATGTGGCGGCTTTGCAACACCGTCTCTCGTGGAATATTACTGCTCTGGGCGCGTTCGATGCGCCAACGATAAAGCCGCATTAGAAACACCTTCTCTCGAAAATCAATCTGGTGCACCAAATCATTGGCAAACAACTCTTTATGCAGGTCAACGACATAAAAATCGGGGCTTTCCCATTTGCGGTTTTCCTCGCGCGCCCAAGATTCACGCTTGTGTTTGCGAAGTTTGTTCGTCAGTTTTTCGTGGAGCGCAGGGAGATATTTCACGTCCTCAACAGCATAATCAAGTGCTTTGGGATCAATGGGTCGGGCCTCCCAATTGGCCACCGTGTGGCTTTTGGCAAGGGTGACTCGAAGCTCTTTTTCGACGATTTTGCCAAATCCGGCAGGGTAATTATAGCCCACAAACCCGGCAGCGATTTGGGTGTCAAAAGTGTTGCTGGGCACGGTGCCGAAAAGCGTGTAGAGCAGCCGGTAGTCGTTGTCGCCCGCGTGGGTAATTTTCAAGATGGCGGGGTCGGTTATTATGTCGAGCAACTTGCCAAGTTCTCTGATTTTTAGCGTGTCTATTAGATAGATGTCCGCTTCGGACACCACTTGGATAAGCCCGAGCACTGGGATGTAATATTTTTCGCCGACAAACTCGGTGTCAAAGCCAATCCAGTGGGCGGTGGCGAGCGCGTCCATAACGCGGTCGAAGTCGGATTGGTTTTCCAGGAAGTGTATTTGATGATTCATAAGGGGGGCAAAGGTAACAACGCTACCAACAAGAAATGAAAATGTAAATTACAGAATGTAAAATGCAGAATGTTCGTACTTATCTTTGCAAAAACTTGATTACCTGATGGCAATGGAAACGCTCACCGTTAAAAATTTTGGCCCGATTCGAGAGGCGCACCTTGAGTTGGGGAAGGTGACGGTGTTGATTGGCCCGCAGGCAAGTGGGAAAAGTGTGTTGGTGAAGGTGCTGGCAATTTTGAGAGCATCCGATTTTTTACAAGACCTGTTATGTTGAGTGAACTTGAAAATCAACTTTCTCAGGTTACATTCGAGACAGAATATGTGCCAGCAGAAAGAATCATAGCTTCTATAAGTGAACCTTGGTTTCTTTATCCAAATTATTTAAAGCGCCTTATCGAATACCTCATCGAAAAATGTACTAAGGGCGACAACCGGCTTATCAACACAACCCACAGCGCGTATATCTTGACGGCTTTGAACAACTGCATCCAAGCCAGCAATGTGTTGAAAGTCAACCCAGATGCTAAAACCGAGGTAGATATGCTTGTACCTCCCGGAAGTGAGATCTATTTTGAGGACGTATCTACCTATTTTGTCGCAAACGGTACGGCAAAATCAATTATGAATGCCGAAAACAGACTTATTGATGCAAATGCACTTGATGAGATTTCAGATGAGCTGGGCGAAACCTTTGACCGTTTGCTTGACCTTGAATTAAAATCTGCTTGATCCCTCAGATACTTAACCAATGTGTTGTAACGAAATTCAAAAAGCCTTTAAACGCTGTAGCAATTCTGACTACTATTTTGTTGAACTAAAAGGCAAAAGAGTCAAAAAAGGCTTCGATCAAATAGTAGCAACGATCGAAAGCCTCAAAACAACCATGAACTTAGAAAAAAAATCTATTTATGGATTTATTGTAGCTAGCGAGGTAAAGTCTCCGAAAAATAACGCCACCGAGGCCAATTTGAAAAAGTCTTTTGCAAAAAAACATGGTGTAGCCTTGCGTATCGAAAGCACAAAATTGTTTCTGAAACTATGACTGTTGTGTAAATAACCACCCAGACTCATCGTTACCTCTTATACCTGCAAAACATCCAATCCAACACGATTCACAATTCTACCATGAAAAAAGTCCTTTTTGGCATCGCCATCTTCATTTTCCTGCTTCTTGCCGCGCTCGTCGCCATCCCTTATTTATTCAAAGACGAGATCGTAGCACAAGTCAAAACCGCCGCCAACGAAAGCCTGACGGCCAAATTGGAATTTTCCGACGTTGATATTTCCATCTTTCGGCATTTCCCACAACTTTCACTCGGCCTCGAAGGATTGGAAATCACCAATGGCCCTGGCCCTTTTGAGGGGGTGAAACTCGTGCAATGCGAGCGACTCGACGTGGCTGTTGACCTATGGTCGGCCATTTTTGGTGACCAAGTCGTTATCAAAGGTTTGTTTTTCAAAAAACCTGACATCAAAGTGTATGCGTTGAGCAATGGTCAGGCGAATTATGACATAACTAAACCCGATGATGCGGCAGCTAAAGCCGCCGATACTGGAGAGGCCGCTCCCGTCAAACTCGAAAGTTACGGCATCGAAGACGGCAAAATCCTATACGACGACCGGGGTCTGGACATGAAGGCTGAAATGGAGGGACTGAACCATACTGGATCTGGCGAATTCACTTCAACACTGTACGATTTGGTGATGAAAACCGCCATCGAAAAACTTTCTGTCAACTACGGTGGGGTGCAATATTTGCGCAATGCGCAAGCTGATTGGAAATCAACCTTGGGCGCAGACATGGCTAATATGAAGTTCACTTTCAAGGAGAACGACCTGAAAGTCAATGATTTAAAACTCATGCTTGATGGCTGGGTGCAAATGCCTGAGAATACGGAAGACATCCGCATGGACTTAAAATTTGGCACACCCGCCAACACCTTTAAAAGCCTTCTGAGTATTATCCCCGGCGCTTACACGAAAGACTATAAAGACGTACAGGCCAACGGCACCGTGCAGTTTGCAGGATTCGCAAAAGGCACTTACAATGAAAAAACGTATCCTTCTTTCAAACTCGATTTCAAGGTCGGCAATGCTGATTTTAAATACCCAAGCCTGCCAATGGGCGTGAGCAATATAAACGTGGATGCGTCCATCGCCCTACCCTCTTCACGGCTCAATGACCTGACGGTGAACATCCCAAAATTCAGTTTGAAAATCGGTTCCAACCCGCTCGAAGGGTATTTCAACCTGAAAACACCCGAAAGCGACCCGACGGTGGATATGAAACTCAACGGTACACTCAACTTGGGCGAACTTTCTAAGGCATTCCCGATGGAAGGTGTGCAAGAACTTGCTGGCATCATCAAAGCCAACATGACCCTGAAAGCCGCTATGAGCCAAATTGACCAGGCCAAATACGACGAAGTGAACATGGCTGGTACTTTTGGCATGACGGACATCACCTACAAATCTGCCGGAACGCCGACGGTGAAAATCAACTCCCTTGCTACCAGCATTACGCCACAACGGGTTGATATTCAAAATTTTGACGCCAAGCTTGGCAACAGTGACCTTCGAGCATCGGGTAGCATAGACAACTTGTTGGCCTATTTCAGCACGACCAAAACCATGCGTGGCAATCTCAATTTCGCGTCCACTTACTTTGATGCAAACGAGTGGATGGAGCCAGCCCCTGCCGATGGAAGCGTGGTACCAAACGACGTGGAAGAACCTGCTACCACTGCCGTTTTTGATCGCTGGGATTTTACGGTGGACGGCAAAATTGGCAAGTTGAAATACGACACTTACGATATTTCGAATCTGAGGGCGGTTGGGCATTTTACACCCAACAAGATGGACATTTCTAGCTTTGGGTTAAAGTTGGGGGGCACAAGCGACCTGAGCGGTAGTGGCCAAATTCTCAATGCATGGAACTATCTTTTTGACAATCAAACCGTTGCAGGTGTGATTAACCTGAATTCATCTTATTTTGATCTGAATCAGTTTATGACCGAACCGGTAGCCACCACCACTGCAAAGGGCGTTACACCTACTGCCCCACCCGCTGAATCGGTCATTCCAGTGCCGGAGAATATGGACATGACCATCAATGCAGATTTTGCTAAAATCAAATACACAACTTATGACCTCACTAACCTCACAGGCCAAATCGTGGTAAAAAACAGCATAGCAAAATTGCAAGACTGTACTGCAGATGTAATTGGCGGACAAATTGGCCTCACGGGCGACTACAACACGCAGAACCTCGCCAAACCAACCTTCAATATGGACATGGCGCTGCAAAACATGGGGTTCAGGGAGGCTTACCAAACTTTTGCTTCCGTAAAGGCCCTGGCTCCGGTGGCTCAATTGATTGATGGAAAATTCAACACCAAAATTTCAATGTCTGGTGGGTTGGGTAAAGACATGATGCCCGATTTCAACACGCTTTCGGCGGCGGGTTTTTTGGAAACAATTTCCGCGATTTTCAACAATTTCAAACCGATGAATGCCATCGGCGAAAAGTTGAATGTTAGCGCCTTGAAGCAATTTTCGTTGAAAAATACCAAGAACTGGTTTGAAATAAAGGAGGGCAAGGTAACCGTTAAGCCCTTCAACACAACGGTAAGTGATGTGGCCATGCAAATCGGCGGTTCACACGGCCTTTCCAGCGACATGGAATACCAGATATTGACCAAAGTTCCACGTAAATCAATCGGGAGCGCAGCCAATGCCGGGATTGATTTCCTCTCCAAAGAAGCCTCTAAAGCCGGAGTGAACCTTGGACAAGGAGAGTTTATCAACGTCCGCTTTGATTTGACGGGCACACTTTTTAGCCCAAAAGTGGCCATGAAAGTCCTCGGCTCCGATGGTCAAAGCACCCTCAAGGAAGAGGCTGCGGGGGCGGTTACAGCGGTGGTAGATAAAGCCAAGGACTCGCTTACCAATATGGCAAACCGTGAGATTGACAAGGCGAAACAAAAAGTCCAAGAGGCTGCCGACAAAGCAACTGACAGCCTCAAACGATTGGCCGACAAGAAGTTACAAGAAGCCACCGACAAAGCGACTCAGCAAGCCAAAGACAAAATCGGTGAAAAAGCAGGCGACGTGCTCGGCAATCAAGGCCAACAAAAAGTGGACGAGGTGAAGGACAAACTAAACAATTTCGACCCATTCAAGAAGAAGAAAAAGAACAATTGATTGTGAAGATACCGATTTGGAAAAAATGGCTCTCGCATTTCACACCAGTCATGCTGGAAGAGACGGCCTCAGAGCAAAACCCGGAACTAAGTGTAGTGCTCTCCCGAGGACGCGTGCAATTGCTGAGTGGCGACGCCATTTACTCTTGGGATGATCTCTACAAGAATTTTCTGGTGGCTTTTGACCGCCTGAAAATTGACGATCGAAAAATTGACGACGTATTGTTGCTTGGCCTGGGCCTTGGCTCGATACCCTACATTTTAGAAAAGGTTTTTCATCGAAAATACCACTACACGGCCATTGAATGGGACGAAACAGTGGCCCATTTGGCAGCCAAATACACACTTTGGCGGCTTGAAAGCCCCGTTGAAATCGTCACAGCAGATGCTGAAGTTTTTGTGCAAGTGACTGAGGAACAATTCGACATGCTCATTGTAGACATTTTTGAAGACGAAATTACCCCACCACAATTTTGTACTGAAGAATTTCTGGAAAGCTGTGCCGACCTGCTGCGCCCAGGGGGCCTGCTGCTCTTCAACCGATTGCATGGCGAAGATGTGAGTGTGCGTCAAGTGACTGAAAAATTTTTTGAACGTGGATTCAAAAATGTTTTTCCTGAAGCATGGGCCATTGACACAAAAGGAAATTGGATACTTTGTGCAGAGAAAGGGGTGGTCTAAAAATTTTTTCCTAAAAATTCCAGCATCACGCAGCGTTTGGCCCTAAGCCCACCGTATAGGTCAGTATATCCACAATCACTTTTATCAAATTGCAGCGCATGAAATCACTCGCACGGGTTTCAATAGCCATCCTATTGTTTGGCAATTGCCAGAAAACACATGAACCATTGATAGAAACGCCAGGGTTTTCTTTTCAGGAGATAACTGGTTTGCCAGCCGTGCTGACCCAAAGTTCTGGCATAGCAATGGCCTCCGGAGCCTGTTTTTGGTCGTTCAATGACGGGAGCGGCAAAGCAGAGATTTACGGTTTTGAGGTGTCCGGCACCCTGAAACGCAGCTTGAAAATATCGAACGCGGCCAATGTAGATTGGGAGGACATCGTCCAAGACGAAGCTGGAAATATTTACATCGGCGACTTTGCTGACGAAAGACCGCTCGAAACCCTTTGCGGGCAAAACCAAATTGTACCGCTTGCCAGGCGCTCCCGGGACACACGAAGCCGAGCTGCCTGCTGAATTTTTCACCGATACCAACAAAGACAGAGGCCGAGTTACAGCCGCCGACATTAGCCCGACTTGCTTGTGAACTCGTCTGACGAGTAGCCAACACTTATTCTCAAACAATTTAATATTCAACAACATGAAGAATTGCATCGTAATTCTAATGGCATTCTCATGCCTTTTCGCAGCCTGCAAAAAAGACCCCAAGCGGGTCATTGACCCGACATTTGATCCCAACGTCAGTCTGTCTAATTTCACCGACCCCATCAATTTTACCAATCCCTACTGGCCCCACGAAATGGGCAAAAGTTATATCCTCGAGAGCCAGACCTCCGAAGGTTTGGAGAAAATCGAGAAAGTGCGGATTGACGAGACCAAAGTCATCCTCGGCATCACCTGCGCGGTCATTCACGATCGGGTATGGCTCAACGGAATCCTCATTGAAGAGACCTACGACTGGCACGCGCAGGACAATGAGGGCAATATGTGGTACTTCGGCGAGGACGTTACGAACTACAAAAATGACGGTTCGATCAAAGACCATGCCGGTGCCTGGGAAGCGGGCGTAGCTGGGGCAAAACCAGGTATCGTCATGCTGGCCGACCCACAGGTTGGCATGAAATACCGCGAGGAATACTACTTCAACGAAGCAGAGGATGAGGCAGAAGTGGTCGCCACAGGGGAGGCTGTGAGCGTTGCATTTGGTTCCTTCACCAACTGCATCAAGACCCGCAACTGGACAGAACTCGATCCTGGTGCCGAGGAATTCAAATGGTACGCCCCGAAAGTCGGCGTAGTCAAAGTTATCAAAGTGAGCGACAATCAAGTGGAGGAATTGGTGCGCACCGAAGGCGGGTATGATCCCGGTATCAATCTCGCCAATTTTTCCAATCCTACCACCATCACCAACCCATATAGACTTTTCGAGCCTGGAAAAACTTACATCTACGAAGCGCAAACCGCCGAGGGGCTACAGCGTGTGGAGGTCAAACGGCTGCCCACCAACCGCGTCATCATGGGCATCAACTGCGTGGTAGTACTCGACAAAGTTTGGCTAAACAATATCGTCATTGAAGAAACCTGCGACTGGTTTGCGCAGGACAACACGGGCAACCTCTGGTACATGGGCGAAGACGTGGACAACTATAACCACGACGGTACTTTCAAAGACCATCACGGCGCTTGGGAAGCGGGGGTAAACGGCGCCTTGCCGGGCATCATCATGGGGGCAAACCCACAGGTGGGCGACCATTTTCAGGAAGAATATCTCTGGGGCGAAGCCGAGGATGAAGCGGAGGTCGAGGAGGTCGGACTAACGGTAACGGTGCCTTACGGCACATTTACAAACTGTATCAAAACGTACAACTTCACGCGGCTGGACCGCGACGCGGACGAGTATAAATTTTATGCGCCCGGTGTTGGGTATGTGAAAATCATCCACGTCGAAGATGGAGAGGAGTTCCTTTTGATTGATATTCAGTAACAGTTGCTTCATACTTCTGGATTGAGGGGAAGGCGGGCTTGTCTTGCCTTCCCAATTTCCCCGGCGCACATCAGTTCAGCATTGCAATAGATTTTTTCTAACCAACGAAATTTTTAAAAAAATGAAATTCCTCCTCACTCTTTCGTTTTTGGTATTTTTTGCCCTTGAGAAAAATATAGCTCAAGGGAATGCCCCGATGGGAACGATCAAAGGCATCGTAATGGATGAAAAAACACAGGAAACCATGCCTGGTGTCACGGTCGCCGTTGACGGCCTTAAAAAGGGAGCGACGACGAATATGGAAGGGGGATTTATCATCACCGACCTATCGGCTGGCGAGTACGGTCTGACGGTTTCGTTCATCGGGTACACCTCGAAAAGCCTGATGAAACTGACCATTGACCCCAATGCCGTGCTGGATGTTGGTAAAATAGGGCTAGCGGAAGCTGGCATTTCGCTGCGCGAAGTGACCGTGTCGCCGGGCAATTTTTCCATTCTTGGCAACAACAATTTGTCGCGGCAGACTTTGACCGAAAAAGATCTGAAAAATATGTCTTGGGCCGAAGACATCACGCGGGCGGTGTCGCGGCTGCCGGGCGTGTCGTCCACCGATTTTTCTTCCAAATTCACCATCCGGGGCGGCGAGGCCGACGAGGTGTTAATGACCTTGGACGGCATGGAACTCTACGAACCTTTCCACCAACGCGATTTCGTAGGCGGCTTGTTCAGCATCGTGGACATTGAAACCATCCAGGGCATAGACCTGATGACGGGCGGTTTTTCCGCCGAATTTGGGCAACGCCAAAGCGGCGTTTTCCAAATGCGGACCAAACATATCAAAGATAACGAACAGCACACTTCCGTAGGCCTGAGCGTAATGAACGCCCGCCTGTACACGGATGGGACTTTTGCCAAAAACAAGGGCTCGTACCTTTTTTCGGCGCGGCGGGGGATGCTCGATTTATTGTTCAAAGCCATTGGACGAGACGAAAGCCTGCCCAGTTTTTGGGATGCCATGGGAAAGGTCGAGTACAAACTGAACGAGAAAAACGTGCTGTCATTCCATGTCCTGCAAGCGGGCGACAAGGCCGCTATCCGGGACATAAAGCCCGACAATTTTGACATCCACGACACAAAGTACAACAATTCTTACGGCTGGCTTACGCTCAAAACCACCCTGAACCGGGATGTTTTTGTGCGTTCTATGCTCTATTCGGGCTATATCACGCACCACCGAAAGGGGCAGTATCACAAACGCGACTATTCCGACAAAGGCGATTTCAACCTGCTCGACAAAAGAAAGTATGCCTTTTTCGGCGCAAAACAGGACTGGAATATTGATATGTCCAAACGTATTGCTTTGAAAACAGGATTTGACTTCCGGCAATTGAACGCCGATTACGACTATTCCAATTCGCTCACCGAAATCCGGGTGAACGCGCAGGACAGCCTTTATACTTTTTCGAGAAATGTGGATATCCAAACAAAACCGAGCGGGCAATTGGCCAATATTTACCTGACTGGAAAGGTTTTGATTTTGCCAAAACTGATTGGCGAGGCGGGCATCCGCTACGATATTGCCACCTACGCTCAGGACAAAGTGTGGAGCCCGAGGCTGGGCTTAGCGTATTCTTTTTCTAAAAGTACGGTGCTGCGGGCGGCTTGGGGTCAATATTATCAATCGCAGTTCATCAATAACCTGGATGTCAACCATAACGGCACGGCTTTCAACCCGGCGGAACTTTCGACGCATTATGTGCTGGGCTTTGAGCACACGTTCCCGAAGGGTTTGAGCCTGCGCTTGGAAACGTATTACAAAGACATTTCGCACATCAGCCCGATCTATCAAAACCTGCGCGACCCCTGGGAGGTGTTTCCCGAATCACGCAACGACGTGGTCAAATTGCTGCTCAACGGGGCTGCGGCACAGGGCCTGGAAGCATTTTTGAAATATGACATGGGCAAAAAAATATCCTGGTGGTTCAGTTATTCGCTGGCAAAAGCCGAGGACGACATCCGCGACATCGAGTTCGACGGGATTTTTATCGAAAAAACGGGCAAACAACTCCGTCCAAACAATCAATTCCACACGATTTATGCCGATGTCAATTATCGCCTGAACAACAAGTGGCATTTCAGCCTTTCCTGGCAATTTTACAAAGGCTGGCCGCGCACCACTTATACCTACGATTTTCAAAAATTGCCCGACAACAACACCTTGGGCCAAGAAACGGCGGCGCTTCTCCCAGAGGGTTCCCTTCATTTTTATCAGCGGCACGAACTGTTCAATGGTGTGCAATACCCCGCTTACCACCGCATGGATATTCGGGTCAATCGGCATTTTAAGACCACGCACGGCAGGATTTCCGCCTTCGCGCACTTCATCAACGTGTATAACCAATTCAACCTGCGCAAATTCGACCTCGGCGTGGCGAACGACACGGGCCTATTGACGCCGGACGGAAACGGCCACTATGTGATCAGCCACGACAATACGCACTGGTTTGGTTTTACGCCCGTGATAGGGGCGAGTTGGGAGTTTTGAAGTCTTTTCATTTGCGAATTCGTACATCTTCGTCACAAACTAAAATTGATCATAAATGAAGTATCTCTTGATTTTCAGCCTCTTAATTTTTACCGGATTCTGCACCAGTTCAGCTCAAACAAAACGTAAAGACGAGGGTAACATTGGCCTCATCAACGAGGAAGATTTATGGCTTGTAAAATACGGTTTTGTGAAATAAGCACCTGTCCGAAAGCCTCTATATACCAAGTACCTATTCAACTTCATCATGAAAAACAAACTTGTTTTCCTTATATTACTCGTCAGGGTTGTGGTGGCTACGGCCCAAACCCCTTTGGTCGACGAAAGCTTGCCGCAGGTAAAACACACCATCTCCGGCTCCCTGCGCGACGCTGCCACCGGCGAATCGCTCATCGGCGCCACGGTGTATGTGCCAGGCTTGGAAAAGGGCACGACGACCAATACTTATGGATTTTACTCACTCATGAACGCAGAAGATTTGAAGGCGGTTATTGAGGTATTAAAATATCGGTACGGGCAAGACATCAGCATTTTCTTGTGGTCAAAAAGTTTTGGTGGCATGGTGGCATCTGCGTTTATGACCAAAGACAATTACCAAGATTTGGTGAAAGGCTGGCTTTTTGTAGATGCTTCGCACAACTATGGCCTGAATGACAGCCTAACTTACCATATTACCTTGGGAAGACCAATGCGGCAGAGCGCAAGTTCAACGAATCGCTTACGCCGATCAAATTTTCCGATGCGCTTGCTAAGGTAAAAGGGCCTGTGCTGGTTTGTTTTGGCAAACTCGATTTTGTTTGCCCACAAGGTCTGGGAGACGATTTTTTGGCGCACATCGGCTCTACGGACAAGCAAAAGCTTATCTTTGAAAAGAGCGCTCATCATCTGGAAGAGCAAGATGCTTATTACAATGCATTTCGAAAATTCTTGCTTGAGCATCCATAAAAGTCCATCAGATTGGACACTATGCAGCGAAAAAAACTTTACACAGACTTAACCACATGATTCAACCTCCTAACTTTGAGCCGAATCTACCTTTGCCGAAAATGCAAAATAGTATGAAGCAAGGAGTCCCAACAAAGAAAATCCTCATCGTAGACGACGAGCCGGATATCCTCGAATTCTTACAATACAATCTACGCAAAGAAGGTTATCTAGTCGTTACGGCTCCGGATGGCTTGCAGGCAATTCAGGTGGCAGAACGCGAGAAACCCAATCTCATTCTGCTCGACATCATGATGCCTGAAATGGACGGCGTAGAGGCATGTCGTCTGCTTCGCTCCCGAAAAGAGTTTGACGATACCCCCATTGCTTTTCTGACAGCCAGAGACGAGGATTTTTCTCAGATCGCCGCGCTTGATGTTGGTGGCGACGACTATATTACCAAGCCCATCAAACCGCGCGTACTGGTCAGCCGTATCAATGCGCTCCTCCGCCGCACCAGTCGTGTTTCTGAAGAAGAAACCAGGACGATCAGCCTTCATGATTTGGTAATAGACAAAGACAAAGTATTGGTTTTCAAAGGAGAAAAGACCATTGAACTCCCGCGTAAGGAGTTTGAAATCCTCTGGCTTTTGGCATCCAAGCCTGGACGTGTTTTTACCCGCGAAGAGATATTTGACAAAATATGGGGTGCAGATGTTATCGTTGGCAACCGAACCATTGATGTTCACATCCGCAAACTTCGCGAGCACATTGGCGAGACCTACATCAAGACCATGAAGGGCATCGGGTATAAATTTGATTTTTAGATGTTCAAAAACCAGACACCACAACAACTTTCCTTTTTTATCGCAGGGATATCCGCAGGTGCTATCGCTCTATTGCTTCTGCTTTTGAAAGCCACTGGTTTCCTGACAGTAACTTGGCCCGAGGTTTTGGGATTGTTTGTGCTGGCTTTTGGGGTAGCTTTCATGGCGAATTACTACCTCGTACGTTATTTTATTTTCCGGCGCATCAAGTTGATTTACAAGATAATACACCGGAAAAAACTCCCCGCCGAGTTCAAGGCTGGCAATCTGGATATGACCAAAAATGTGCTGGAAGATGTTGAAAAAGAAGTGGGTGAATGGGCCGACCAGCAAAACCTTGAACTGGAAGAACTTGAACGCTTGGCCACCTATCGCCGTCGCTTTATCGGCGACGTATCGCATGAACTCAAAACCCCCATCTTCAACATCCAAGGCTTTATCCATACCCTGCTCGATGGAGCGCTGTACGACCAAAAGGTGAACCTGCTCTACCTCCAACGTGCCGCCAGAAACATAGAAAGGCTTCAAACCATTGTGGAAGATTTGGAAACCATCAACAAGCTGGAGGCTGGCCAAATGATCCTTGACCTTCAAGAATTTGACCTACATGACCTGAGCGACGAGGTTTATGCCGATCTTGAAATGCGTGCTCAGGAGCGCAACATTCGGCTCACCTACAAAGATGGCGCGAACCAAAATTTTCGCGTCCGTGCCGACAAAGAAAGCGTTCGTCAAGTGCTCATGAATCTCGTACACAACTCCATTAAGTATGGAACTGAAGGCGGGTTGACCAAGATAAGTTTCTACGACTTGGAGACTTACATCCTGGTGGAAATAAGCGATAATGGCATTGGCATCACTTCGGAGCATCTAAACCATGTGTTCGATCGTTTCTATCGTGTAGATAAGCACCGTTCCCGAGAGGCCGGAGGCACGGGGCTTGGTCTGTCTATTGTGAAACACATCGTGGAGGCGCACAAGCAGACCATCAATGTGCGCAGTAGTGAAGGCCAGGGAAGTACCTTTGGTTTTACGTTGGAGAAAGCGTAAGCAAAAAACAAGCCCTTCTACAGATTGAATCTGTAGAAGGGCTATAATTTTCAAGGAAATACGTCGTTTGCGCATGATTTAATCTCGCTCTACTTTATCTTCCACATCAGCTTCTTGCATTAGGCATGGAGAGCCCGCTACAATCCTTCGTCGCGCCTAGTCTCATCTCAAAATAATCTGACCAAACTATCAAAGACTTCGTGCCCCTGCCAATAGTGGCAGGGGCACGAAGTCTTTGACGGTTTGTTCGA
>Ga0209181_10005734_pt1 | contig 17746 bp, 13 predicted proteins | sample MAT05_FD_187208 | JGI IMG/M metagenome (GOLD analysis project Ga0209181, IMG submission 187208) | Freshwater microbial communities from Lake Fryxell liftoff mats and glacier meltwater in Antarctica - MAT-05 (SPAdes) (version 2) | ecosystem: Environmental > Aquatic > Freshwater > Ice > Liftoff...
ACAAAGAAGGAACGGCAATTCCGGTAGATATTGACCTCACTGCTTTTTTGAATTGTATGGGGTTTTAACTTTAATATTTTTCCCTGATGTTTTTTAAGAATTTTTCTACCGCCCTGCGAACAGGGGTAGCACCCGTTTGATAATTATTGGCCAATACAGAAAAGATTAGCAGCTTATTATTTTTAGTAATCAGGTATCCACTCAATGCACAATTATTACTAAGGGTGCCCGTTTTGGCATAAATAAAACCTTTCTCTGTTTTATAATAACTGCTCAGGGTTCCCTCGCCACCAGTTGGCAAAATATTTTTGATACGCTCCCAGTCAAATTCATTCTTCATTTTATTCAATAAATAAACGAAGCTTTTAGGTGTAAATAAATTGTACCTGCTCAGGCCGCTGCCATCTACCCATTTTGGTTTTTGCGGAATGTCTTTTAAATCTGTGTTTAAAAGATTAGCAATCATTTCCCCATCACTCATATAACCCAGTTTTTCGTTACTGGCCATTAATAATGTTTGCTCCGCAAAAAAATTATCGCTTCGGTGCATCATGGGTTTAAAGAGGGAGTCGGCAGGTTGTGTTTTATAATTTGTATATTTTTTTGCCTTGCCAAAATACTGCGGCATAAAATTGTATGGTAACCCCAATGTATCCAGTAAGAGTTCTAAATTGAAAAAGGAATAATTTGTAATAAAAGGGATTTCCTGTTTTTTAAATACTTCAGAGCTCTTTGTTCTAAAATTAAACTTGTTTGATTCTTTAGATCTGCTAACTATAAATTTCCCATCGCTTCCCAATAATTGTATCATTGGCTCATCAAAACATTTTCTCAAAAAATAGGAGGGTATAGATTGTATTGTTTTGCCATTTGAAATAAAGGTAACCTCATTGCCATAGATAGGGAAACTACTTCTCTCTGCCATGTAACCACTTCCATAGTCATCCCAGGCCCACCCTAATCCAAGCGCTTCAAACCGATGATTTATATCAATTGGGTAAGCAATTTTTTTCTTGCTGCTTTGTAATAGATTAAAAAAAGATTGATTAATAAAATCAGGATGTAAAAAAGTAGGATCGCCATTGGGTTTAAAATAAATACTATCAGCAGTTTCATATATTTTAAAACCATTTAAACTATCTCCTAAATATTTCATCCCTGCATATAAAGAGAACAATTTGGTATTACTGGCGGGTACAAAATATTTTTCTGCGTCATGCTCATACCAGTATTTGCCGGATGCCGGTTCGTAAATACTGATGCCGATATGCCCCTGGCGGATGGCAGTATCCTTTAATAATAATTTGCTGGCTTGCCGGGATATTTGCTTGTTTACACTGCAGGATGATATTGCAATGAGTAAACAAAAACAACCTACAAGCATGTAAACATTTCGAAAATTATTATTCATTTTACATTATTTTAAATCGTCAAATCGTCAAATCAGCAAATCACCAAATCGCCAAATCACCAAATTGTCAAATTGTCAAATCAATTCCTCTCCTGCACCCTCAGCCATCTTTCCGGAATCTCATTATTGCTGGCTTTTACATAATCGTTGTAACTGCAGGCTATAAAACTGCTATCGGGCAACTGCATCCACCAGCGGTTGGTTCTTTTGCTTTGTAAAAAAATGGTCTCTACTTCTGTAAAAGCAGTATGGTACTCGTTGAAGTTGTTTCTTTCTTTAAAATCAGCTTCCTGTTTGCAACGGTTTTTGCCATCAATAAAATACCATATCATTTGCGAAATCTGTTTGGCTGTTAGTTCTTCTATATCATCCTGCGGGCGGTAACCATAAATACCAACACTGCTCATTTGTTTGCTAAGGCCTGCAAATCGGGTTAGCATACATGCTTCAATTCCTGTAAGGCCGTTGGGACAGTTTTTGTTGGCAGGGGCATCGCTGTATTTGATGGCACTCACATCAAAGCTAAGCATATGACTGTTGCGCATCACGGGTTCCATTTCATCAATATTTTCTGTAACAGTACCCACCCGGTAACAATCAAACCGCAGTTTATCCATCGTTTCCAGCATACGTGGATGTACAAAATAACTTTGAAAAGCAATATGGTTATAGTGTTTTACCATATTAGGTTCACCGGTGAGCATTTCCATTAAAAAATTTTCGCTTCTTATGGGGCTTTCTCCCCTCAGATCAATCATGGCATCTACACAGGTGGCTTCTACCTGCTGGTTTAATTCTATATAAGCATAATATTGAGCCAGTGTAATATCATGCGATCCGCCCAATAGCAAAACTGTTTTATTAAGGCGAAGCATTTCTGTCAGTATCGTTTTAATAGCCGCATAACTGTCTTTAATGGAAGCGCCCTTTTTTACATTACCCAGGTCGGCAATAATAATATCAGTGTGCCAGTAATGGAGGCGGTATAAATGTTTGCGAATAATATTGGCGGCATTATTATCAGACTCAAAATAGCCATTGCCACGAAATTCGGTTATACCCAGTAAAATAATATCGGCATGTTCAATTTCAGGGAGTTCGTCTGTGAAAATAATAATATGTTTTGCAAGCTGGCCATCCGTATATCCTTCATCCTCGTTCAACTCATGCACAGGTACAGGTTCCAGGAATTCAATAAGATCTAACATTAAAATAAGTTTGCGGCAAACCTAATAGAATAATTGGATAATTGGTAAACCTTGAGAATCATTTTTTATTTTATAAAAAGGATTTGGGCTGACATTAAACGGATACTTAATTTAAATAATAGCAAATTTTAAAAACCGCCGCATTTATGATGATGATTTTATATAAAGAAAAGCCACCCTTTTAATTTTATGCATAGTTTTTTTATTTTCAAAAACTGACGTTACTCATATCCTTAAAAATATAACTCACTATCATTAACTTTGTCAAACCAAAAAATCAAACGGTCATGCCAGAAAATCAAAAAGTTCTTAGTGAAGTAGTGATAAAATTTGCCGGCGATAGCGGGGATGGAATGCAGCTAACCGGAAGCCAGTTTACCAATAATTCTGCCATGCTTGGATTAGACCTGGCAACTTTTCCTGATTTTCCTGCAGAAATCCGTGCTCCCATAGGCACCTTGCCCGGGGTGAGTGGATTTCAACTTCGTTTTAGCAGCGATCGTATTTTTACCCCCGGAGATGAATGTGATGTATTGGTAGCAATGAATGCGGCAGCTTTAAAAGTGAATTTAAATGGATTAAAAAAAGGAGGAAGAATCATTGCAAATACAGATGGTTTTGATACCCGTAATCTCAGGCTGGCTAATTATCCTGATGGAGTAAATCCATTGGAAGATAACAGCCTTGATAATTACGAGCTGATAAAAATGGATGTAACTAAAATGACCCGTGAGGCGTTGAAAGACATCAGCATGGGAACCAAAGAAAAAGACCGGGCAAAAAATATGTTTGTGCTGGGATTTTTATATTGGATGTATAACCGCAGCCTGGACAATACCATTTCTTTTCTTACAGAAAAATTTGGCAAAAAACCCGAGATACTGGAGAGTAATGTAAAAGCTTTGCAAAGCGGTTATAATTTTGGTGATACCACCGAAACCTTTACCCATCGGTATTCTGTAGAAAAAGCAAAGATGGATCCCGGTACTTACCGCTCTATAATGGGTAACCAGGCCCTGGCTTACGGACTGATAGCTGCTTCACAAAAAAGTGGAGTGCCTTTGTTTCTTGGTTCTTATCCAATTACTCCCGCAACAGATATATTACATGAGCTTAGCAAATACAAATCCTTTGGCATTAAAACATTTCAGGCTGAAGATGAAATTGCTGCTATTACTTCGGCTATTGGTGCCAGTTATGGAGGGTCCTTAGGATTAACCACTACCAGTGGCCCTGGTATGGCGCTTAAAGCAGAAGCAATGGGGCTGGCAGTAATGCTGGAGATACCACTGGTTATTTGTAATATTCAAAGAGGAGGACCTAGTACGGGTTTGCCTACTAAAACCGAACAAAGTGATTTGATGCAGGCATATTATGGCCGTAATGGAGAATGTCCTATGCCAATAATTTCTGCCAGCACGCCCAGCGATTGTTTTGAAGTGGCCTACGAAGCTGTGCGCATTGCTATACAACATATGACACCTGTTATATTGTTGAGTGATGGATATATAGCCAATGGTGCAGAGCCATGGCAGTTTCCTGTTTCTGCCGATTTGCCGGCCATAGACGTAACATTTAAAACTGAATTGGGTCATGGCGAAGAAAAATTTCAACCCTACCTGCGTGACGAAAAACTGGTAAGACCGTGGGTGGTGCCCGGTACTGCAGCACTGGAGCATCGTATAGGAGGATTGGAAAAACAAAATATTACAGGAAACATCAGTTATGATTCAGACAATCATCAATTGATGGTAAAAATACGGCAGGAAAAAGTAGATAAAATTGCACAGTTTATTCCTAAACAAAAATTAGATAGTGGTGAAGAGAAAGGCAAAATTCTGATTATTGGCTGGGGTAGTACATATGGTGCAATTAAAAGCGCCTGCATAGAATTGCAGGCACAGGGCATTTCTGTTTCGCATGCGCATCTACGTTATGTGCGCCCTTTCCCTGAAAACCTGGGTGATATCATTAAAAATTTTGAGAAAGTAATTATTCCGGAGATCAATAATGGCCAGTTGATAAAGATCATCAGGGATCAATATATGGTAGATGCCAAAGGGTACAATAAAATAATGGGAGTTGCTATAACTAAAGGTGAGCTAATAGAATTTATAAAACAAGAATTGTAATTTATAGAATGGAGCTATTAAAAAACCCCGGAAAACTTCCGGGGTTTTTTAATAGCTCCTGGTTAACTATCTTCTAGCCCGGCCTATTGCCAGGCCTACTTTTAAATTAAAGCTGAAAAAATTATCATTATCTTTTGTATTGCCTCTTTTTTTTCCGGGTAGTGTTTGTCTATAATCCTGCCCCAGTTGCCTGTCATGGAGTAATAGTGCATTGTTTAGTTTAGCGCCTGCAAAATAATTAGCGTAAATACTTTCATCAATATATTTTGTGCTTACATCATCCAAATAGTCAGTATTGGTGGCCCGATACAAAAACTCTGCTCTTAAATTTATCATAGGAGAGAGTTCATATTTAACACCTGCTCCCAGCGGTATTGAGATGGAGCTTAACTCATATGGTTTCCTGTCGGGATATTCTGCAAAACCCTGCCCTTCGGTACTTAATGGTTGAAGATCTACCCATTTGTTATTAAGCTTTGCCTGTGGATTAAATTTAAAATAGCCTATACCTGCCATAATATATGGAGAAAAGCGGGGAGGGTCCATTTCTTTCATATCCCAGTCTATAAAAGCAAACAAAGGATGAAACTCTGCAATTAGTGCTATCTCAGTGATATTGCTTCTAAAACTTAAATTGCGATTATAGCGTGCAATAGCAATATCCTTTACGCCAGCTAATACGCTGTCATAGGCTGATACTTTACCAAAATTGGCTTCCAGTCTCAGGCCTACCATGGATTTATAAATTGCACCAAAGTAAAGTCCGGCAACCATTTCTGTATTGCCCATATTAAGGTCTTTGAAGTATTTGCCGCCAATACCTTTTTTTCCTCCAATGTCTGTAAGGCTATTCATTGCGCCTATGGAAGCGCCTAATTCAAACATGAGTGGGGTATCGTAATAGCCGTCGTTGTAAAAATAGTATTGGGCAGTTAGTTTATTTGAAAATCCTAAGAGAATCGTCATCAAACAAACTGCAACGCTAATTTTTTTAATCCTTTTATACATGATAAGGCCGGGTTTGTAAGAATAGTTATTAATTTTATACAAAGGAAACGATTATTGTTCAATTATTAGTTCACGCTTCTTTTGTTTGTTGAAAAGTTTACACACATCGGTTAGTCCACATTCATAGCATTTTGGCTTTCTGGCCACACAGGTATATCTTCCGTGAAGAATGAGCCAGTGATGCGCTTTATGAACGTATTCTTTTGGAAAATATTTGATCAATTGTTTTTCGGCAGCTTCAGGAGTTTTTGCGCCGGTAGTTAGGCCAATCCGTGCACTTACCCTAAACACATGAGTATCTACAGCCATATTAGGTTGTTCGTCTACCACACTTGTTATTACATTGGCAGTTTTTCTGCCCACTCCCGGTAGTCTCACAAGTTCATTTACCGTCATAGGAACTTTTCCATTAAACTCATCCATTAGCATTTTAGCCATTGCAATAAGATGTTTGCTTTTATTGTTTGGATAAGACACACTTTTTATCAGTGCAAATACATCCTCTAATTCAGCTTTACTCAAACGGGCTGCATCAGGAAATTGGATAAATAAAGCTGGCGTGGTGGCGTTTATCCTTTTATCAGTGCATTGGGCAGATAAAATAACTGCTACTAAAAGCTGAAACGGGTTATTGTAAATAAGTTCTGTTTCAGCGTTAGGTGCATTTTTTAAGAAATATTCTATTAAAAAATCGTAACGTTCTTTCTTTCTCATAAAAAACCCCGGTTATTTTATAACCAGGGCAAATTTCATTAATACTGGCCGCATTTAAACATTTTCAGATAATTCTGAAATTGATTTTTCTGCGTAGTTAAAAATATTATCTAATGTTTGTTTACGTGGAGATAACATTTTGATGTTGTTCAGATCTGATTGAGCACCGGTCATTATATTCATCTTTTCACGTAAACTCCAGTCTGAATTAAGCGCATCTGTAATAGCGGCTGTTTTTTCAGGGGAAGTTTCTTTGTACATAAATTGTAGCAAATCTTCCATTGTAAAATTGTGCATAGGCAAATTTAAGCTTGTTAAAATTTAAAAATATTTCATTGTCCAATTGTATAAACGCCTGTTGTAAGTTAATATTGTATCAAAGCGTATATTTTACCTTTTCGCTTCGGAATTTACTATAAATAGATCTTCATTGTCTTTTTTCATATAATATTTTTCTCTTGCGTATTTCTCAATTGTCTGCGCATTTGTTTTAAGTAAGTCCAGCTCAATACGGGTGTCCTTTATAAGATTAGTAAGGTGTGCTTCACTTTTTTGAAGCCGGGTTAATTTATTTGTTCTGTCGGCAATAAGCCCCCAATCTTTGGGATCAAAAAATAACATCCATACTATAAACAGTACAGAAGCTATTACATATTTGTTTTTTATAACTGAAAAAGTACCTGAAATGAACTTCATATTTATTAAGTGTATAACAAAGTAAGTAAATGCAGTTGTAATAGCAATATAATAATCAATAAAAAAGAGCAGAATTAAACTGCTCTTTTAATAATATTTGAACGGGCTGAGCGATATAAATGCCCACTAAGCCTTACCAATACCTTAAAATATTATTTGCCAAACTTTATTTTTCCTGCAGGAAACTGGCCACTATCGCCCAAAATTTCTTCAATACGAATCAATTGATTGTATTTGGCTATACGGTCGCTTCTGCTGGCAGAACCGGTTTTAATCTGGCCACAATTTAATGCAACAGCAAGATCTGCAATGGTGCTGTCTTCGGTTTCTCCACTACGATGACTCATTATAGTATTATAACCTGCCTGTTGTGCCATACTCACCGCATTGATGGTTTCAGTTAAAGTACCAATCTGGTTCACTTTTACCAATAATGCATTAGCAATATTTTCTTTTATGCCTCTTTCAAGCCTTTTTACGTTGGTTACAAATAAATCATCACCTACCAGTTGAATTTTATTTCCCAATGTTTCTGTCATTAATTTCCAGCCTTTCCAATCGTCTTCGGCCATGCCATCTTCAATAGAGATAATTGGATATTGTTTTACCCAGTTAGCCCAATAATCAACCATTTTTTCGCTGGTTAGTTTTTTTCCATCGCTTTTATGAAAATGGTACACTTTTTTTGCTTTGTCATATATTTCACTCACGGCAGGATCTAAAGCAATAGCTATTTGCGAACCTGCTTTAAAGCCTGCTGCAGTTATAGCCAACATTACTGTTTCTATGGCTTCTTCATTGCTTTGAATGTTAGGGGCAAATCCACCTTCATCGCCCACGTTGGTACTATATCCTTTTTTCTTTAGCACTGATTTTAAGGCGTGAAAAATTTCTACGCCCCATTGCAATCCTTCACTGAATGTTTTGGCGCCCACCGGCATTACCATAAATTCCTGGAAATCTATTTTATTATCAGCATGAGACCCACCGTTTAAAATATTCATCATCGGGATGGGTAAAATTTTTGCGTTGGTTCCACCTATGTAACGGTATAAAGGAAGATTGGCTTCCAAAGCGGCAGCCTTAGCTACAGCAAGACTGATTGCCAGTAAGGCATTGGCTCCCAGTTTACCTTTATTTTCGGTACCATCCAGGTCAATCATCATTTGATCTATACCTGTTTGATCAGCCACATCCCATCCAAGCAATGCATCAGCAAGAATAGTATTTACATTTTTAACTGCTTTTAAAACCGATTTTCCGCCATACAATTTTTTATTGTTATCCCTTAATTCTACTGCCTCATGAACGCCGGTACTTGCGCCACTTGGCACTGCTGCACGACCCAGGTTTTCATTTTCTGTTAATACATCTACTTCAATAGTAGGATTGCCACGGCTGTCTAATATTTGACGGGCATTGATGGAGGCTATGTAGCTCATAAGCTTATTTTTTATTTTTTTTTATAATTGTTCAAAATTAAAGGATTATCCAAAATTATTAGCGTAAAAACTTATTGAATGATTAAAATCATTTATCATGGAAATATTGATCATAATACAATAAAGCATTATCAATATCTGTTATGTACATTTGTAGTTCCGTATAACTTAAATATGAATAAAAATATGATAAAAAGCATAATAGTAATGATTATAATCATTACGTCCGTATCAAATATTTATGCTCAAAGTGTGGGTATTGGAACCAGCACTCCGGAGCAGTCTGCAGCCTTAGATATTAATAGTAACAACAAAGGTTTTTTACCTCCAAGAATGAGCACAACAGAACGCAACGCAATTACTAATAAGGTAGCCGGGCTGATGATATATAATACCAGCACAGCTTGTGCTGAATTGTATAATGGTGCTAACTGGATAAATCTTTGTTCTTCCCTGCCATCTTCAGTATTAACCAAAACTTTATTGGGAGGCAATCAAAATGATTTTGCCAATAATATTCAACAAACTGCCGATGGAGGTTATATAATAGGGGGAGCCTCCGAATCATCATTAAACGGGGATGTTACCGGAGCCAATAAAGGCGGAACTGATTGCTGGATTGTGAAATTAAGTGCTACAGGTACTATTACCTGGAATAAATTGTTGGGTGGCAGTGGTTATGAAGAAGTAAGGCAAATAAAACAAACAGCCGATGGCGGATACATCTTTTGTGCATCTACTGAATCTTCTGCAAGCGGAGATGTAATAGCAATAAACAAGGGTAGTTTTGATTGCTGGGTAGTGAAGCTGAATGCCAATGGCGATACTGCCTGGACTAAATTATTGGGGGGTAACCAGCCGGATTTTGCCAACGCTATTCAACAAACTGCCGATGGTGGTTATATTCTTGGCGGGTATTCTTTTTCTTCAGATACTTTGGATGTTTCTAATGTATCAAATGGTTTATCAGATTATTGGGTAGTAAAATTAAGTGCTACCGGTGTAGTGCAGTGGGATAAACTTTTAGGAGGGGCCGGAGAAGAAGAATTACATGATATCAGTCAAACGGCCGATGGTGGTTATATTGCCACAGGTTCTTCAACATCATCTGCAAGTGGTAATGTAACAGGAACTATACATGGTATATTTGACTTTTGGGTAATAAAATTAAATGCCAGCGGAACACCTGTATGGAATAAACTGATTGGGGGAAATGGTGAACAAATAGCCCGCTCTATACAACAAACATCTGATGGAGGATATATTGTGGCAGGTAAATCCACTTCATCTGCCAGTGGAAATATTACCGGAACAAATAACGGGCTCAATGATTTTTTGATAGTGAAACTTGATGCATCAGGCAATATTTCCTGGAATAAATTGTTGGGAGGTAATGCAGACGAAAGTGCATATTCCGTTAAACAAACATTGGATAGCGGATATATTGTCACCGGTTCAACTGCATCTTCCGCATCGGGAAATGTAACACAAACCAGTTATGGTTTTGAAGATATGTGGGTGGTAAAATTAAATGCTGCCGGAACCGTAGAATGGAGTAAATTATATGGTGGCAATGAGTCTGACTTTGCAAGATCTATACAACAAACAACAGATGGGGGATACATTATTTCAGGGTTTACCATGAGTTCTGCCAACGGGTCTGTAATAGGAACCAATCATGGCGGTAATGATTATTGGATATTGAAACTGGATGCCAACGGCAATATTTTATAACCCGGTAATAAATAAATTCAGGAGTTAATGCTAAGCCGTTTTATTGGTAAGCTCCCGGAAAACATTCTCCAGGCTTTTTTCCTCGCTTTGTAAGGAAATGATGTTCAGATTTTTTTCTATGCTTAGCTGCAGCAATTGTTTCTTTACCGCTTCTGCATCTTTACATTCAATATGGAATACAGCGTTTTGAATATTGTCTGCTTTATCAACTCCAGGCAAGCCCTTTAATAATTCTATTGCAATTTTTTCTTTAAATGCTACCGTAACCTGCTGTACCGTTCCATTGAGTTTTTGAAGATTACTCAGTTGATCATCCGCCACAATATTTCCTTTGTTGATGATGATCACCCGGTCGCATATGGCTTCTACTTCCTGCATGATATGAGAAGAAAATAAAATCGTTTTTTCCTGCGCCAGTGCTTTAATTACGTTCCTTATTTCTACAATCTGGTTGGGATCAAGGCCACTGGTGGGTTCATCTAAAATCAGCACTTCAGGATTGTGCACCAGTGCTGCGGCTAAGCCTACCCGTTGTTTGTAACCTTTGCTTAACTGCCCTATTTTTTTATGAGCTTCCGGGCTGAGGCCCACGGTAACAATCACTTCTTCTATTCTTTTCTTTGCTTCTTTAATTTCATGTACACCTGCAATAAAAGCCAGGTACTCCCGCACATACATGTCCATGTACAAAGGGTTGGCTTCAGGCAGGTAACCTATTTTTTTCTTTGCTTCGGTATTCTGTTCATCAGCCTTAATACCACATACGGTTATTTGCCCGGCATCTGCAGCAAGGTATCCTGTAATCATTTTCATGGTAGTACTCTTACCTGCACCATTGGGCCCCAAAAAACCGACAATCTCTCCTTTATTTACTTTAAAGGAAATATTGTTTACCGCTTTTTGTGCGCCGTAATGTTTGGAAAGATTGGTAACTGAAATAGACATGTGTGCAATTCTTTAAAAAAGCAAAGATGCTTTTATTTTTTTTACCAATAAAGCTTTCTTTTTATCGTGTAAGCATCACCGTTCCTTTTTTAAAAACAACCGGCTGGTTAATAAACTGGTAAGAGCAGGTACATACAAATACACCTGCGTTTTGAGCAGAACCCTTTATCGTTCCATCCCAGCCTTTACCTGTGTTGGTAGTGCTAAAAATTAACTGGCCATAGCGGTTGTAAATATTAAACCAGTAACTCAGTATCCTGCAGTTGATGAGTGGTTTGAATAAATCATTGTTACCAACGTTGTTGGGGCTGAAAGCATTTGGCACAAAAATATAAATGGGGCAATTGCTTACTTTAATCAAAACAGAATTGTTGAGTAAACAGCCGTGCACCTATTTTTTCCACCAGAAAAAATATCCGGATAAGCAAAGCAGATAAGGGAATGGATACCCAGAATAAAAAGTTATGAGTGCCATTAAAAATATTGATGATACCCCATGGCATAAGTACAGAAAAAATCATCGTAGTCCATAAAAAGCTACAGAAGCATACTGGCGTGGAAAGGGAAAGTTTTTAAAACGTTCGCTGCGCCCCTGATCATCGTAAAAAGATTTTAACAAGGCAAAAAATTCCATATGCCTGAAGTCTTCAAAATAATTAAGATCTCTTAATTGCTGCAAACGAACGGCCTGCATGTTCATAATCTGGGTAGCCATATTGGCTTTATTTTTATACCGCTCCAGCTCAGCGATGGGTAAATAATGTGATAATTCCTCCTCCAGTTTCTGAAAATATTTTTCTGTAAAAGCAGTATCATATAAACTATCCAACCTTTCATGGGAATGCTCCCACGGCCTGGAGGTGCGAAGCTGGTATCGCAGGGCCGTTAGCCATGCAATATGCCTGTAAATAAGCTCCTTTTTTATAACATCGCTCTACTCGCCATTTACAAAAGAATTTACTGCAATACCAAAACTGCGACTGCTGTTGGTAATGCCTCCCCAAATTATGCGGGCCTCCCAAAGACGGTCATAACTGCTGTTGTTTTTAAATCCTAAATAAAACGCAACGCTGATACCTAAAACACTCAGCGGTTGCCAGGGCAGGGAAATATCTATACCAGCCTGGTTCTTTACAATATAAATAACCAGCGCTACTAAAGCGGAATACAGTAAGCCATAAATGAAAGGCATTTTAGACCAGGCATACGTCATCCAAAAGCCGTAATTTCTTTTGCTATATATAAGTCAGTTTTTTGCTATGGAAAGATAATTAATGAAGGCATAGTATTTTATTCGCCATCAAAATATTTATCAACCTGTTACTGGCAGTATACCATTGCCACGATAGCAGGATTTGAAATTTTAATGATGAAGCACCATATTGCATCAAATAGTAAGGTTCTAACTACAAACAATCTTACAAATTGTTTTGTATAATTGTTTATGAATTTTAATCCCGGCATTAACAATAAAAAATACGCAGAAAAGTTTAAGAGACAGGTATTGACAACATCCGGCTACAGGCTCAATTGATTTTTACGACAAACAGGTTTTATTATGCAAGCAATAAAATTGTTACTGTTGTTCCAATTGTATATAATGTCCGTGTTTTTTGAGCAGCCCTGTGAGTTCTTCAATTTCATCCGTAAATGATTTGAGCATCCATATTGTATGCTCAATTTTGAGTGCGTTTTCCACAGCAAGATTGTATTCGGCTGTTTGGCCTAAACCTAAATGAGCTTCTGCTTTATTTACTAAAATCCAGAATTGCTGCTGGTTTTGGCTGGTTACCTGGTCAGCAGAAAGATGCTGGTCTATGGTATAGGTCAAGGGCCCGGCATTTTTATCTTTTCTCCCTTTCAATTCATTCAGGTTCTGCTCACACATTTCCAATACTTCCTTCCTGATGCGGGAGGCACATACCATGTCTGCAATTTTATCTTCGGTTGTATTGTAGATTGAAGAATCTACTCTTTTGTTGAGCAGGAAGGCTAAATTAATACCATGGTAGCGGTTGCGAAAAAGATAATATCCCCGCTGGTAATAATGAATGGCATTGCTGAGGTGTTGCTCTTTGCCTAAGGCTTTATACAGTCGTTTTTCTATTTTACCAGCCAGCGTAACTGTTTCTGTGTCGTTGGTATTTTCCAGATCCAATAGACTCAACAATTGCATGGCTTCCTGCAACGCAGCAACAGTATCCGGTTCTTTTGCTTTATACGTTGCATATGCAAGCCTTTGCACAAGGTATGGGTCAAAAGTTTCCAAATGGCCCTCATGTTTGTTCATATCATGAATGGCTTGTTTAAAAAATTCTTTCGCTTCTGTGTATTCTCTTTGCTCTATCGCTTTTTCGCCTTGTTCTGTCATTAGAGATAGAGAATTTTTAGGTCCTGTTTCTTTGGATATTTCCTGCTTTTCTTCCGCAATGGCTGAACTTACCTCTTCCAATTGCTCCAAAGCCTTTGCTACTTTTTTTTGCATAGAAGGAGGAATAAGTTCCTGCAAGTGAGTATACACGGGGCTATCAGGATTGGGTACTTTTAGTACCTCATCAATCGTATCGCCCAACACTTTTCTAAATCTTTCTACTTCTTCATAATCTATGGCGCTGCCCAGGTGTGTGTAAGAAGCAATTTTTATATGATTAAGATCAAAAGGATAAGCAAACTTATCTTCAGAAATTACGATGGTGGTACGTTGCCGCAAGGCATGCCTGATACCGAGTTCATAAAACGCATTTACATTGGCTGTAGAGATATCGGCTATTACAATATCTGCATCCAGCAGTTGCTGATACATGTATAAATCTATCGGGCCCGAATGCAGGATTTCATCTGCACGCACACAAATAAGATTTTTACTTTCTACAACGGGCTTTATTAAAATTTTGTAAGTCTTGTTAAGATCCAGTTGCCGGCCTGTGGCCAGGTCGGTTTTAATTCCAAAACCCATTACTACAAAGCAACTGAGTTTTTCTTTTTGTGCAAGGCCTTGATCATTCATACATCTTAATTTAGTATGGATAAAAACGGTTTGGGATTAGATAGACAAATCATTCAACTTTTGAATGAGCACAAAAATACATTACATACTATAGTTATTTGTATGAATGGGTTTATATTTTAGAGAAATACAAAAAGCATTTTGAATTGACATAAATCTGTGGGCAAGATTTGGTATTTATTTTCATCAAAATATACAGACAAAAAACCCTTGGCAACCTTACTATTTTTTTTCTTCTTCTACTGCTTCCAGCCTTTTGAGCAATTGCCTGATGGTTTGTTGCTGCAGCTCATTTTGTTTTATTAAAAGCGCTACTTTATCATTTAATTCCTGCGTGGCTTTTACCATGGGTGCAATCAAATCGTTATAGCGCACACTATACATGCCAGCATCGTCTTTGCTGATGATGCCATTATTGTTTGCCCCTGCTTTATTTAGTGTTTCTTCTACCTCTTGTGCAATAAAACCATACTCTGTTTTTTTACTTTCATCATTGTTGCGATAGTAAGAAACGGGACGAAGTTGATTGATGAAATCTAAACCTAAAGTGGATGTTTGGATGTTTGATTTAAAGCGGCTGTCGGAAGTGATTGTCCACGGAACCTGGATGCCGGCATAGGTAATATTTGCATTGCCAATACGTACCTGGTCGTTGCCTGCCGGATTGGGTACCTGGGCGTTCCAGCCAACACCAATATTATTGCCGCCGGTGGTAACAGCTCTAATGGCATCTACGCCAATGGCGGTGTTGCTGCCCCCTGTTGAATTATATAATGCGCCACTGCCAACGGCAGTATTAAGAAATCCGGTAGTATTTAAGTAAAGTGATTGAATTCCTGTTGCGGTGTTATAACTTCCGGTTGTGTTGGTGAAAAGTGCTCCCTGTCCATTAGCTACATTATAATTTCCACTTTGATTTCTGGATAATGCGAGGGCACCATTAGCGGTATTATAGTCGCCTGTAGTATTGGAATAAAGTGCTCCCGACCCAATAGATACGTTGAAAATACCAGTGGTATTGCCGTAGAGTGAAGTAGAGCCTATGGCTGTATTACGGCTACCCGTGGTATTATAAAATAGTGCTCCTCTCCCATTAGCTACGTTGTGATCACCAGTCGTATTTGAGACGAGCGTTCCATCTCCATAAGCGGTGTTCATGGCTCCTGTCGTGTTGGAATATAGAGCACTCAACCCAAAAGCTGTATTATAGCTTCCCGTTGTATTGGAATTGAGGGCCTGATACCCAAAAGCCATGTTATAACTTCCGCTTGTGTTTTGGGCGAGTGATAGATTTCCTATTGCTGTATTTCCGTTTCCGGTAGTATTAGATAAAAGTGCTTGCCTTCCGATCGCCGTATTATCAACTCCTATACTTAGAGGGTTTAAGGCATCTAAACCAAAAGAAGTATTTTGTAAACCTATCCTGCCAGCCCGTATATTATTCCTTTTAAAAATCAGATCATTATTGTCTGTGCTCCCTATAAAATTATTGGCAGCAATAGTACCTGCATTCCCTTTTAGTCCCCAACCGGTATTGCTTCCTACACCCTTCCAGCTTAAAGAGCTTTGCTCCCAATAATAAAAACCAGGTAAAATGGAGCCGAATCCGTTTGTTAAATAAACCATCATCCCGTTTTGATCCGCTGCCGGAACTACGCCCGGAAAAGTATTTATCCTTGGTATAAGAATTCCATCCTGGTTAGTGGGAGCGGCGGGGTTGGCTGCGGCAATATCTAATTTAGATTTTGGTACTATTGTTCCTACGCCAGTGTTTTGGGCATGTGTAGTTATTGCAACTGCAAGAACTAAACAGGTGATAATTGATTTTTTCATATTGCTTTTGATTATTTTTTTTCTTCGAGAATTTTAAGGCGTATCAGGAATGCTTCATTTTGTTTTTTTAATGTCTCAATCATTTGCTGCTGCTCCTGTATGGCTTTTACCATAGGCGCCATCAAATCGTTGTAGCGCACACTATACATGCCAGTATCGTCTTTGCTGATGATGCCATTATTGTTTGCCCCTGCTTTATTTAATGTTTCCTCTACCTCTTGCGCAATAAAACCATACTCCGTTTTTTTGTTCTCATCGTTTTTGCGGAAATAAGAAACAGGGCGAAGTTGTTGGATGAAATCTAAACCTAAAGTGGATGTTTGAATATTAGATTTAAAGCGGCTGTCGGAAGTGATGGTCCAGGGAACCTGGATGCCGGCGTAAACAATATTTGCATTACCAATGCGTACCTGGTCGTTGCCTGCGGGGTTTGGTACCTGGGCATTCCAGCCTACACCAATGTTGTTACCGCCGGTGGTGACAGCTCTAATGGCATCTACGCCAACGGCGGTGTTACCGCCTCCTGTTGAATTATACAAGGCTCCGTGCCCATAGGCACTGTTTAAATTTCCTGTTGTGTTTAAACGAAGTGCATCTACTCCGCTGGCTGTATTAGACGCACCGATGGTATTGGAATAAAGTGCACCACTTCCGGTAGCGGTATTAAAAAACGCAGTGGTATTAGAGAAAAGTGATGCAATGCCACTTGCTGTGTTAAAGCTTCCGGTAGAATTTGAGTACAATGCAAGATGGCCATTTGCAGCGTTATTATTTCCTGTTGTGTTTAAACGCATTGCATCTGTTCCGTTTGCAGTATTATTGAAGCCGGTGGTATTGGTATAAAGTGCGCCACTCCCATTGGCAGTATTAAGACTTCCTGTAGTATTTGCAGTAAGTGCCAGATACCCATTGGCTACATTATTATTACCTATGGTGTTAAACTGTAGCGCTGCTACTCCATTGGCTACATTATTATTGCCAGTGGTATTAGCCCAAAGTGAAAGATATCCGGTAGCGGTATTGTAATTGCCTGTGGTATTATTTCTTAAAGCTACACATCCATTGGCGGTATTAAAACTCCCGATTGTATTATCTTCTAACGCAGCAACCCCAGTAGCTGTATTAAGTGAGCCGTCGGTATTGGCACTGAGCGCACCAGTTCCATTACCAACATTATTGTATCCGGTAGTATTTTTTAAGAGTGTACCAAAGCCTGTGGCTGTATTATAATAACCAGTTGTATTAAATGAAAGTGCACTATTCCCATTTGCGGTATTGTAAAATCCGGTTGTGTTTGCTAAAAGCGCATAAGCACCGTTAGCTGTGTTACTAGAACCGGTAGTATTAGAGTAAAGTGCTTTACTACCATTGGCGGTATTACCGCTGGCCGTAGTGTTGGAGTGCAGCGCACTATCGCCATTTGCAGTATTGAAACTGCCGGTAGTATTAAGCTGTAGTGCTGCAACTCCATTGGCGGTATTTCTGTTACCGGTAGTGTTTGAAAAAAGGGCATCCCTGCCATTGGCTGTGTTATTGTTTCCGGTTGTATTGTTGAAAAGAGTAAAACTTCCCGTGGCGGTATTGCTGGTTCCGGTAGTGTTAAGGGACAGAGAATT
>Ga0209181_10005735_pt1 | contig 17746 bp, 21 predicted proteins | sample MAT05_FD_187208 | JGI IMG/M metagenome (GOLD analysis project Ga0209181, IMG submission 187208) | Freshwater microbial communities from Lake Fryxell liftoff mats and glacier meltwater in Antarctica - MAT-05 (SPAdes) (version 2) | ecosystem: Environmental > Aquatic > Freshwater > Ice > Liftoff...
ATTCCAAGGGTCTACAAGATTGGCAATGACCACGCCATTGGTCACGTTGCCGCCTCCACAAATATAAAGATAACCGGCCTCCGCTTGCAAGGCGTGGCTTCTTACGATTAAGCTGTCAAAGAACCCGTCACCGCGCCAAACCTTCCATTGTATACTATCTGGGAGGTAGTTCAAATTAACAATTGTGATTCCACTTTGAGGCGCTTCCGAGCCGAAGTAGGCATAGCCAGCCCAGGTTTTCACTTCTCGCCAATTGTTGTTAAGACTGGGAACCGTAAATCGCTGTACAGGCTGGGTAGGATCTTCCAGATCCACCAGGCTTAGCCCTGCGCTGGTGCCCACTAATGCCCACTCACCGCCGGTTTGATCCACATGATGCCAGCAGCCGGCCAATTTGAGCGGCGCATAAGAAAGAGCTCCAATGCGTTGAAGATTGGTCTGAGCTAAAAGGTTGGCCAGATGAAGCAAAGCAAATGCAGTGAGCAAAAAACGCGACATAAATTGCTGAAATTTAGCGGATTGTTGGGGCGCAAAAGGCACACAAGAGCAAAAGAATAAGGGTCTTTTTCATGCTTGCAAAAGTATAAAAGTTGAAAATCCTGATTTCAAACTGCTCCTGTGCCCAGAAGATGGACGCTTGGATCTAAATCTGGCCCAAGGCTTTATCCAAATCATCCATCAAATCATCCACATCTTCAATACCGACACTAAGTCGAATAAGCGAATCTGTGAGCCCAACCTTCAGCCGCTCCGCTCGTGGTATACTGGCATGCGTCATGCTTGCAGGGTGGCCGATAAGCGATTCCACACCGCCCAACGACTCGGCTAAGGTAAACAATTCAGTACTGCTCATCACCTTCGTAGCATGCTCCAGAGAATTGTTTTTCAGGTCGAAAGACACCATCCCACCAAACATGCGCATCTGTTTTTTTGCAATTTCATGACCGGGGTGGCTGGTAAATCCTGGCCAATAAACCTGGCCAACTTTTTGGTGCGTAGCGAGGTATTGAGCAATGGCTGAAGCATTCTCACAAGCCCTTTGAACGCGTATATGCAAGGTCTTTATTCCCCGTAAAATTAGAAAACAATCCTGTGGCCCAGGCACAGCACCGCAAGCGTTTTGAAGAAAATGCAGGCGCTGGGCAAGTTCTGCATCCTTCACAATTAAACAGCCATGTACCACATCTGAGTGTCCACCAATATATTTGGTAGCCGAGTGCAGTACGATGTCTGCCCCGAGATCAAGCGGGTTTTGAAGGTAAGGCGAAGCAAAAGTGTTGTCTACGCAAGTCAGGATACCGTGCTTGCGGGCAATGGCACATACCGCTGCGATGTCGACAATATTGAGCATCGGGTTGGTAGGCGTTTCGATCCAGATCAATTTGGTGGCGGGGCTGATTTCGCGCTCCAGATTGGAGGCGGTGTACATATCTACAAAGCGGCTTTTTAGGCCCCATTGTCCCCAAACGCGCACCATTTGACGGTAAGACCCGCCGTATAAATCATTGACCGCCAAAACTTCATCGCCAGAGGAGAACAGTTTTATAACAGCGTCTTGTGCAGCTAAACCAGAGGAAAAGCAGATAGCTTCAGTGCCGTTTTCAAGTGCGGCAAGATTTTTTTCCAGTACCGAACGGGTTGGATTTTGGGTGCGGGCATACTCGTAACCCTTATGTTCGCCAGGAGAAGTTTGGGCGTATGTGGAGGTCTGATAAATAGGAGTCATTACTGCTCCGGTACTTGGGTCTGGCTCTATGCCTGCGTGGATAGCTTTAGTAGCGAACTTCATTTTTTGTTGCATTGCTTTGTGTTCCCGATGGGGCAATTGGTGTGCCATATTGCCCCATCAGATGAAAGTAACAGTTATTATTCACATGTTCCTAAACTGTAAAAAAGTAGGCAAAGGTAGGCATCACTAAGGAACACCATCGAAATAAAGTAACAGCTTGCTTTACCTTGTGCCACTTTCCGAACGTGTTCCTGATCATCAGAGCACCAATTCGGTCCATCATTCAGCTCATGATCCGAAAAATTCTTGAAACAGAACAAAAAGCATTAGAAATCAACCTCGACGAGCAGATTTACGGTGCTTTCGCAGAAATTGGCGCAGGCCAAGAGGTGGCACGACACTTTTTTCAGGCTGGTGCGGCAGCGGGTACAATTGCCAAAACCATGAGTGCCTACGATAAGGTGGTGAGCGATGAAATCTATGGCTCAGAAGAGCAGGGTAAGGGCCGTTATGTATGTGAATCAAGGCTTTACAAAATGCTGGCGCATGAATATGCACTCATGGAAGGCCGACTAAGAATACTGCGCCCCGAGCAATGTTTTTTCTCTTTTGCAGATACTGTGGCTGCCATTAATTACCAGAGAACCATCAAAGGCGATGGCTGGCTGGGGATTCGATTCCAGCTTTCGCCCGGCACAGCCCCCAATGATCTGGTACTCCACGTTCGCCTTTTAGATCACGACAATCGCCTTCAGCAACAAGCCGTGGGCATTCTTGGCGTAAATATGCTCTACGCCTGTTATCGATACCACAGTGATCCAGAAACCCTGCTACACTCCTTGATAGACAATCTTCAGGGACGGGTGAAAATAGACATGGTTCGGTTAAAAGGGCCTGATTTTCAACACCTTGACAATCGATTATTGTGCCTTTGGCTGGTAAAAAATCAGCTTTCTGAAGTTGCCATTTTTGGCCCCGATGGCGATAGCCTGCATGCGGGAGAGTTTCTTTACAAAAAATCAATCCTGGTGGTACGCGGAAGTTACCGGCCACCCACTTTGGTACAGGAGGATATGATTCGCTGTAGCTATAAACAGTTTCTTGAAGCGTCAGATGTTGATCCGGCGCATACCTTTTTGCTTCCCGAAATTACCTTGGATAATCTGCGATCAGATGGCGCGCTGAAGGAGCGCGATTTCCTCGACCGTGCCGAAATCCTTTGCGCACTCGGTCAGACGGTAGTCATCTCAGATTGCGTGCAGCACAAACGACTTATTGCGTATTTTGCCGACTACAAAATCCGGCGCATCGGCCTGGCCATGGGCGCGCGAAAACTCCAAAATATCCTGCGTGAAACCTGTGAAGCGAATCCCGATAACTTGCTTGTGGCTTTCGGTGAAGTGTTTCCGCGAAATGTGCGGTTTTACATTTATCCGTGTTTACCCGCCGAAGCACGAAGTGCGAAGGAGGGTTCGTCCACTTCAACTAAATTTTCGTCCACCGTAGCCATAGTCAAGGAGGGCCAAAACCTAATCACATCTCAAAACCTCCCCATCCCACAAACCATCCATTTTTTGTACGATCACTTGCTGGAAAACGGAAACATTGTTGACATTCAGGGGTTTAATCCCGCGATTCTCGACATTTACCACAAAGAGGTTTTAAAGATGATTCAGGACGACGAATCAGGCTGGGAAGAAAAAGTCCCTCCCGAAGTGGCACGTTTGGTCAAGGAAAAACGTTTGTTCACAAAAATCCTTAAACAAATCCACAACAAAATGACACTCGAAGAAAAAGTCAACAAAGACATTCTGATCGCCATGAAGGCTAAAGACGAGATAACCCTGCGGGGCATCCGGGCCATCAAATCCTTGATTCAATTGGCCAAAACGGATGGTACTGGCGCTGTTATTGACGAAACCCGGGAGGTGCAAATGCTTCAGAAACTGGTGAAGACCCGCCAGGAATCGCTAGATATTTACGAGAAAAACAACCGTCCCGAACTCGCCAAAATAGAACGCGAGGAAATAGAAGTGATCCGAAAATATCTACCTGCCATGTTGGAAGGAGCAGAACTGGAGGCGATTATCAAAAGAATCATCTCCGAAACAGGCGCAGAATCTGCCCGTGACATGGGTAAGGTGATGGGCGCAGCTAACAAAGCACTGGCGGGTAAGGCTGAGGGTCGGGCAATTTCGGATATCGTGAAACGATTACTTTCTTAGGGTTGATCTGGGGATACGGTGATTTGGTTATTCGAGTGCCCAAGCTCGGCCAATCAAATCCCCAAATCCCCAAATCAACAAATCAACAAATCACATGATTCTTAGAGCTGAAAATATCATCAAAACCTACGGGAAGCGCACCGTTGTTAAAGGCGTTTCTTTCGATGTCAAGCAGGGCGAAATCGTAGGTTTATTGGGCCCTAATGGTGCGGGTAAAACAACCTCCTTCTATATGGTCGTGGGTTTTATCAAGCCTACAGCTGGCCATGTTTATCTTGATAATGAGGAGATTACAGATCTACCCATGTACCGCCGTGCACAAAAAGGCATCGGATATCTGCCGCAGGAGCCGAGCGTGTTTCGCAAACTTTCGGTGGAAGACAACATCCGTGCGGTGCTGGAAATGACCAAGTTGAGTAAGGAAGCACAACATGATAAACTGGAGTCGCTGCTCGACGAATTCAACCTCAACCGCGTGCGCAAAGGCAATGGCGATACGCTTTCCGGGGGCGAACGTCGCAGGACTGAAATAGCGAGGGCACTCGCCAGCGATCCAAGCTTTATCTTATTGGACGAGCCCTTCGCAGGTATTGACCCCATTGCAGTGGAAGATATCCAGTCCATCGTTGAAAAACTCAAGACCAAAAATATCGGCATCCTGATTACAGACCACAACGTGCAGGAAACGTTGAGCATCACCGACCGGGCCTACCTGATGTTCGAAGGTGGTATTCTAAAGGCAGGCACTGCTGAAGAACTTGCTGCAGATGAGATGGTGCGGAAGGTTTACCTGGGCAAGCACTTTGAGTTAAAGAAGAAGGTGGTAGCAGGGTAAAGTAGCAGTGGTCAATAGCTGCGGAAAGCGTTCGATATTCGGCGTTCGATATTCGATATTCGGCGTTAAAATCCGATATTCAATTTCGAATATCGAACGCCGAATATCGAACGCCGAGATGGGTGCCCTCTTGAGTCAAAATCGGCTTACACACTCGCTTGGGCTCGATGATTTGGATCATTTTTCCGGAGCAAAGTGAACACTTTCATAGTGCGATGTTAGCCAGAATAAACCTCATCCCAAAACAGATAGATGGTATTGTAGTCCGTCGTCCAGTCGTAGTCAATCGATACAAAAGCATCGTTCAATTTGGGCATCCCATAGCAGAGACGGCACATCAATCTGTTCGTCAAGCAGCACTTTCATAAGCAAGGCGATGGGTTCTAATTTCAAAACGCTGTGCTGCTACCCCCAGCACGGCGTTCACCATTTCTCGTGTTACATGCGGATAGCCTTTCAAAAATTCTTCTACTGTGCTTTGCTGCAAATACTCAAACAATATGGAAATAGGAACCCGTGTGCCTGCGAAAACGGGGGTTCCACCGAGTATATCGGGGTCGGAGAGGATGTACTGGGAGCGTGATATGTGCTGCATACTAAGTTGAATTTGAATGCAAAAAGTGTGAATGATGTAACTTATTCTAAATTTTGTATAACACCCAGGTAGTCAAACGGCCAGACCTTTGTACCTAACAATTCTGTTAATCATTAAATGATATCCGATGAAGAAGTTGATGGTGTGTATGTTCAGTGCAGTATTGCTGCTTACTTTTTTTCCCACACAGTCGAAAGCGGCAACGATGGCCGAAACAAGTACTCTGCCTGCTGCGAAAACAAGTTCAGCTGAAAAATCAGCGGCTTTAGTGACCCGCCTAAATGAAATCAAGGCCATAGACAAGTCAAGCTTGAATGGTACTGAACGGAAACAGTTGCGTAAAGAGTCCCGCTCCATTAAACGCGAGCTTAAACAAATTAGCAATGGCGTGTACCTTTCAACAGGCGCTGTTATTCTGCTCGTTGTGTTGCTCATCATTTTACTTTAAATCGAATTCTTTAAACGACAATTTTTCTATGAAAATATCAATTTACGTGCTGCTTTTATCCCTGGCATTAGCAGCGGGTTGCAAAAGTGGGCAATCAAGCCAGGGAACCGCCAAAACAGGCATGAACAAAACGGAAAAAGGCGCGGTAGTCGGCGCTTCTTCTGGTGCTGTTGTGGGAGGAATCATCGGCAATAGAAGCAAAAATACCGCCTTGGGTGCCATAATGGGTGCCGTAGTTGGGGGCTCAGTTGGGGCCGTCATTGGGAATAAGATGGATCGGCAGGCTAAAAAAATGCAAGAAGACCTAGGTAACACGGCAACAGTTGAAAGGGTTGGAGAAGGCATCAAACTGACCTTCGATAGCCAATTGTTGTTTGACTTTGGGAAATCAAACCTAAAGGAATCGAACAAAGAGAACCTTAAAGATCTTGCCAATACGCTGAAAGCGTACCCTGATACCGAGTTACTCGTGGTTGGGCATACGGACAATGTGGGCTCCAATTCTTTCAATCAGTCGCTGTCCAAAAAACGCGCTGCTGCCGTATCCAGTTATCTGGCTTCCTTGGGCGTATATAAAAGTCGCTTGGAAACACAAGGCAAGGGAGAAACCCAACCTACTGACTCCAACGATTCTGAATCAAGCCGTTCGCAGAATCGCCGTGTAGAGATTGCCATTTACGCGAATGGAAAGATGAAATCTGAAGCAAAACTGGAAGCTGGCAAATAAGCACAAATTAATTCATGAATATGAAAAGCTTGAACAATCCAATTTTTTTAGCCATCGTGCTAATGATATCGACACAGGTAGAAACAAAAGCCCAAGCTACTTTTGGGATACGCGGAGGCTTAAACGCTACTACGGTATCGTTTGAAAAATTACCCAACAAAAGCGAAAAATTTGGGTACCATCTAGGTGTTTTTGTGGACTTGCCCGTTTCAACCGATTTTATTTCGTTGCAACCCGAGCTGAGCTATTCCACAAAGGGAGTGACGTTTAAGCCGTTAAACCAACGCCAAACACAGAATTTGAACTATATTGATCTCTATCTCCCGGTGGCTTTTCACTTGGGAGCAATAGACGTTCAAGTTGGGGCATTTACCTCCTTTTTGACGTCTACTGCAGATTACACCGTTTTTGAGGATAGAACCCTCATCATCGATGCTTTTAAAAAATATGACGTCGGCCTTACTGCTGGATTGAGCTATAACTTCAGTAAATTGTTCTTTGGACTCCGTTTCAACCAGGGCTTTGTTGACGTGACAACAGACAAATCAAGGCCATTTTTGGGTAGTGGGAAAAATACCGTTGGTCAGGTTTCTATGGGCTATAAATTTTAAGAATCTTCCTACCAATATCACCGAACCGCTTTTGCCAGCAATGGTAATGGCGGTTTTTTTCATTTATCCAAAGCAGTTTTTCGTCCCATGCATTATCGATTTTTTATTTGGCTTATGCTCCTTGTTGGGTCGCTTGCTTGCAAGAAAATCCATACCGCACGGCCCAACTGTACAACTGCTTACGTTGATATACCACAAGACACGTCTTATTTGAGTACCCCTTTGGTTATCCCAACCCAATTGATTGAAGACAAGCTTAATCTCGCTGTCGGGCAGGATATTATGAACGACGACGATTTTGAAAGCATCAATACGAAAGGGAAAAAGGACAAATTAAAACTGAAAATCACGCGGCTTGGGGACATTCAAATAACCTGGAAAAACAACGTAGCCCGATATCAGACGCCAGTGGTGGTGCTCATCGAACGCGAAATTGTGAACAAACATACCCTGCCCCTCCTAAAATCACTTGCCGTCAAAACCAAGTTCAGCCTGCGCATTATTTTCGAAACGACCATCGACATTGGAACGGACTGGAAACTGGAGACTTCCACCAAATTTGTTTCCTTTGAATGGTTGAGTGAAGTTAAAACATTAGGGGGGTTAATAGATCTAAAAAAACTGATAGAGCGGCGCTTAATCAGAAAGATGCCGCAGATATTGATAAAAATGGACGATCAGATTCGCTCGACCGTACACATTGACCGGATGGTGGGACGGATATGGCAAAAAATCCAGAAACCCGTTATCATCCACCGAAAAGTAGGGTTAGTTTGGCTAAAAATCAATCCGATCCAATTTGAACTCGGCACTATCACCACTGAAAATCACAATCTCCTGATTCAGGGAAGGCTATCAGCTACTACCCAGACGCTTTTTGGCAAAAATCCGGCGTACGAAGTCGACACCATCCTGCCGCCATTGGTGAAGCGAAAGGAGCTAACTGATGAGGCATACATTTATATGCTTTCGGAAATTTCCTATACCGACATTAATATCCTCCTTAACCGGGCATTGAAAGGTAAGGTGCTGATTATATCAGGACATCGCATCAAGGTAACGGAGGCTGAAGCATGGGGTTGTGGCTCAAATTTGAATTTGCGGCTGAAAATTAAAGGAGCTGTGCGAGGGGATATCTATTTTCAGGGCGTGCCGCGATATGAAGCTGATTCACAACAAATCGTCATTCAGCATTTTGACTTCGAGGTGGTCACAGAAGAAGCGTTATTGGCCAGTGCTGATTGGTTGCTGCACAGCAGCTTTAAAGACCAGATACAACAGGCACTCAGCATCCAATTGGGAGATAAAATTGCCAAAATTCCGGAAGCCATCATGGCAGGAATCGAAAACGGGAAAGTGGGCACCAAACTGGATTTGTGCATTGAACAATGGGACTTTCAGCCGAAGCAGCTTTTGATTCGACCGGATGACATTGCCATTCTGATCACAGTAAAGGCAAAGGCCAGCATTCAGCTGGAAAAAATTTGATGCATATCCCTTTGATACCATTTCGAAGGCAAAGTGAGAATGATGTAACTCTTTCCTAGGATTGTGTAACAAGCATTGATCGGTATCCTCCCACCTTTGTATCAACATTACACACATTAACCACCACTAAAAATAACAGTCATGAGCACAGGAAAAGCATTATTAGGCGTAATGGCAGGCATTGCCGCCGGGGTTACTTTGGGAATTCTTTTTGCACCCGATAAAGGAACTGCCACCCGGAAAAAAATGACCAAAAAAGGAGAGGATTATGTAGCAGAAATGGAAACAAAATTCAACGACATGATCAGCGGAATTTCCGAAAAATATGAAACGTTGAAAGAAAAAACCACGCTATTAGCTGAAAATGGTAAGGCAAAGTTGGAGGAAAGACTCCATGGCAAAACAGTATGAGCGTAGGCGTATGAAGAAACGCAGTATACAACCCAATAAGATGAGTACGCTTAAAATGAGCGTGCTAACATACGGGTCTATTTCGCTCAGATGTTACGCAGAAAACCAATCAATTGTTGGCTCCTGTTGGATTAGGGCTGAAACCAAAAGCTTAGGTATTGATTATCAAGTCCATGCCCTGCAAATCAGCCCATATCCAACATGAGCCCAATTTTTTATCAAAACGCGGGCATATCTCCCGCAACAAATTCAATCTGTTATGAAGAAATCACTATTGATATTATCGCTCGGCGTACTTTTGGCCTCAACGGCCAGTGCCCAACTTGGCTTTAAAGGCGGCATAAACGTTGCAAGCATGGCCGAAGAAGGAAAAGACGTGACCCGTAATGACGTTGACAATAAGTCAATTATAGGTGGTGTTTTTGGCTTGACTTACGAATTTACCATTCTGGACGTTTTTTCCATCCAGCCAGAATTCCTTTTCTCGCAGAGCGGAGGTAGCAACAACTACACAATCGCCGGATTTTATACCAAAAACAAATATAAAATAAATTACCTGGAACTACCAGTTTTGGCAAAACTTAAGTTTGGTAACAAAGATGAAAATGGGGTAGGCGTACATGTTGCAGCAGGCCCATGGTTGGGTTATGCGCTGAAAGGGCATACTAGTAGCAAAACAACTTTCGGTGAAACGGTTATCTCGGAGGTAGACCGCGACTATTCTTTTGATAGTCAGGATAATGCTGAGCGTGTGAATTTTGGAATGATCGCCGCAGCAGGTGTCAGCTTTGGTCATCTTGTGTTCGACCTTAGGTACAACTTCGGTTTGAACAACCTGCTTGATAAAGATGCCAACAACTCAAACGACAACAATCCAGTGTTGCAGACCCGTGGCATTGCTGGTACCATAGGATTTAGATTCTAGTACCGATGAAATAGCAATCTTAAACTCTCTTTTTACATAAAAGCATCCATTCCCATCTTAGGAATGGATGCTTTTATTAGTATGTTATGTATTGCTCAGGTTGCTGGGCATCGATTTTGCTATTCTTCTTGGTCTTCTTAGTGCAATCCTCAACATTACTCCATATCTTGGGGGCATCACTTGAATTCAAATTTCCTCACAATAAAATAAAATTTGAAACTGCACATAAAATACATGGTAAGCAGCCGCTGTAAACAAGTGGTAAAGGAAAAGCTGAAAGCACTCGGCCTCCACTTTATTGTTATTGATTTGGGCGAGGTAGAAATTATGGAGGAAATTTCAGCAGAGCAAAGGGCGCAATTAAAAATTGACTTGCTGGCTACGGGCTTAGAATTAATAGATGATAAAAGAGGAGCCCTGATCGAGCAAATAAAAGCCGAAATTATCAAACTGATTCATCATTCTGGCGAAACTTTAAAGGTCAATTTTTCCGATTATATTAGTAAAAAATTGGGTCGGGATTATACATATATGGCCAACTTATTTTCCGAAGTACAAGGAACAACTATAGAACAATTCACTATTCGACATAAGGTTGAACGGATAAAAGAATTGATTATCTATGGCGAATTAAACATTACAGAAATTGCGTGGAAGCTGAATTACAGTAGCGTAGCGCATTTATCCAACCAATTTAAAAAAGTCACCGGACTCAGCCCTTCTCATTTTAAACAATTGAAGGACAAGCGACGCAGCCCGATTGAAGAGGTTGGCAATTCAAACTAAAACTATGACAGGCGCAAAAAAAGATGCAGGTCAGTATGCCAGAAGTTTGATCGAAGCAAGCTTGAACCCGCAGGTCACCATCAGTGTTGAAGGCCAAATCACTGATATGAATAAGGCTATGGCAGGCATAACCGGTAAAACCCGTGAAGCACTTACCGGTACTGACTTCTTTGAATACTTTACCAATCCGAAAAAGGCAAGGGAAGTGTATCGAGAGGTGTTTGCCAAAGGTTTTGTGGTTGACTATCCGCTGACTATCCGCAATCGCAAGGCCACACCAGTGCTTTTTAACGGTTCGTTGTACAAAGACGAATCCGAAAAGGTACTCGGTGCCGGGGTGGTAGCCAGAGATATTACCAAAGTATTGGTTGTGGAGGACATCGCGCTCAACCAATTGTTGATGAAAACACTTTTGGATGATTTTGGTTTTGAACGGGATATTGCTGAAAACGGAAAAGTTGCGATTGAAAAACTACAGACAAATACTTATGATATCATTTTAATGAATCTACAAATGCCGGAAATGAATGGGTTCGAAGCCACAGAATACATCCGCAAAACGTTGAAGTTAGATATTCCCATCATCGGCTTAACCGCCGACGTCACCACAGTCGATTTTGCAAAGTGCAAGGCCGTAGGACTGAACGACTACATTGCCAAACCCGTCGATGAAAGGGTATTATACAGCAAAATAATCGGGCTAATTCGTAAGCCGGAACCCAATCTCTTGGTGCAAAACGATGAAAAACAATCCAAAAAGCATATAAAATGCATCGATTTGGACTATTTGATTCATCGAACGAAAAATAATTCGGAGATGATAATTCAAATGATTTCCGCTTACCTTGAGCAAACACCTTCTTTGATCAGCGCGATCAAAAGTGGTATCCTGAAAAAGGATTGGGATGCCATTTCTGCTGCTGCGTATAAAATGATCCCTTCCTTTTCTATTATGGGCATTGGTGCAGATTTTGAAAACATGGCGAAAGAGATTCAACGCTATGCCAGCAATCAAAAACAATCGGAAGACCTACATGTTCTGGTTGCTAAACTTGAAAAAGTATGCACTCAGGCATGCAAAGAACTGGAAGAAGAACTTCACAAAATTAAAACAGCCGCATTATGAAATCAGGCACTAAAATAAAACTTTTCCTGGTGGATGATGATGCCGTTTTCCTTAAACTCCTGGAATTTGAATTCCTTCAAGAGGCAGATTTGATCATCGAAACCTATCCTACGGGTGAACTATGCCTCCAACATATTTCCAATAATCCCGATGTGGTTATCCTCGATTATCACCTAAACGGGATAGATAAAGATGCCATGGATGGGCTGGAAACCCTCGATAAGATTAAAGCTTACGATCCGAAAATTCCTGTGATTATGCTTTCCTCTCAGGATAAAATTGATGTCGCAGTAAACTGTATGCACCACCATGCGTACGATTATGTCGTAAAGAGCGAAACCGCTTTCATGCGCTTGCAAAAAAACATCACAGCCATTTTTAGTTACCAAAAAATGGAAAAAGAGCTCAATTGGTATATGGATCGGATGTAAAACCTGCGAAATGCGTAAATCATGTAATTTATTTCAGGAATTTTGTAATACTTTTAACAACATTTCTCCACACCTTTATTGAGCGATAATTCTTTCGCAACTTGAAATTAATAAACATGAATACGACTACAGTTAAAGGATCTTGGGCAGAACAAAAAGGCAAGCTTAAACAAAAATTCGCGGTCTTGACAGACAATGACTTGCTCTTTGAGGAAGGCAAGAAAGAGGAGATGATTGGCAAGCTTCAAATTACCCTTGGTAAAACAAAAGAAGAACTGCGTGCGATCCTTTCTGCACTTTAAGGAACGGGTAAAAAATAACTTGTTACTTTTATCTGATTCCTGATCAGTCGCATTGAGCTCAAAACGCCATCTAGTGAGATATCGCTAGATGGCGTTTTTTTATGTCCAGTAGCCAGCTAGGAATCATGTAATTCTTCCCCGGAATTATGTAAGGATTACACCTAGGTTTATCTCCAATTTTGCATAGTAAAAGTTCTTTCACCATAGAAGCTTCAAAAGAGCGTTCAACCAAGATATGGATAGCCCTGGCAAACCCCTTAAATTAACTGTCGGCAATAAAGATTAACCCCCGGAAAATACCTTGGAGACCATTTCATACAATTATATCGAAGGTGAGAAAGTGTTTTATGCTGATAATACTAGATAATCAGCAGGTCGCTTTGCCAAAGGGCAGGGCGACCTTTTTTCTATAAAGAGGCATTACAGTACCCCGACGCAACAAGTCTAGCATTTTAGAATTTCGAGATGAAATTGTATATCAAGTATATGGTTAGTATTCGCTGCAAGATGGTCGTGAAAACAGAACTGAAAAAGCTGGGGCTTCATTATGCCAATTTAGATTTGGGGGAAGTTGAAATTTTGGAAGACTTATCGACAGAGCAGCGAGAGCAGCTCAAGTTAATGCTCAAAAAATCTGGACTGGAACTTATGGATGACAAAAAGGCTATCCTGATTGAAAAAATCAAAACCGTCATTGTCGAATTGGTTCACTACGCGGATGGCTCGCTCAAAACCAATTTTTCGCATTTTCTGGCGGAGAAGCTTCATTATGATTACACTTACCTCTCTAACCTGTTTTCCGAAGTGGTAGGCATCACTATTGAACATTTCATAATAATGCATAAAATAGAGCGCGTCAAGGAATTGATTGTCTACAACGAGCTCAACCTCACCGAGATTTCCCATTTATTGAAATACAGCAGTGTAGCGCATCTTTCCAACCAGTTCAAAAAAGTAACTGGCTTGAGTCCTTCCCATTTTAAGAAAATGAAAAACATCCGTCAGGGTGGTTTGGAAGAGCTGTAATAATTGGAGGTGTAAATTATGTAAGTATTTCCAGTAATTGTGTAATTTTTGAGCGCGAAAAGAAAAGACCTTTGCCTATCATTTCAAAACAATTACTATGCCACTATTTAATTTATTGATCACTCTTATTGTGGTAGGTGTGCTGTTATGGCTAATTAACACCTACATCCCGATGGACCGCAAAATTAAAAACATACTCAATATTGTGGTCGTCATCGTCGTCGCAATTTGGTTGTTAAGAGCATTCGGACTGCTTGATTCACTTCAAAACATTCGGATATAAAAAATCCTACCATGTTGCCTTCTCAATATGATTCCAACTTTTAAAGTTGCAAAAATATTGAGAATTAGCCAGATTCTTTTCAGTACCCACACGCTAGGCTGCCCAATAAAAACGATTATTGGGTCAGCCTAGCTTTGGACGTTTGTAAATGTTCAACAGTATATTCAGCAATATATGAATTATACAACTCTTGTCCGTAATTGTGTAATTAGTTCGTTTGTCACATGCCTCACCTTTGTCTTGTTAAATTTCTTTCACTATTTAAATTAAAAAAAATGAATACGACAGAATTAAAAGGGAACTGGACTGAGCAAAAGGGCAAACTCAAGCAAAAATTTGCACAGTTGACAGATGACGACCTCATGTTTGCAGAAGGCAAAAAAGATGAAATGCTTGGAAAACTTCAAGTCAAACTGGGCAAATCAAAGGAAGAGCTGCACGAGCTTATATCGGGGCTTTAATCCTTTAGAATTTCCAAAATAATAGTACTGTTTAGCCTAGCTCCGTTGAATGGTGCTATTATTTTAAAATTGGATCCTAAGGTTAATATCGGAGCGGTTGGGAAGCATCTAAGCGTGGCTTCAATGACCACATGGATGAATGTGGCAAAGCGTTCAAGGATTTGACTATGAACTATAAAGATTAGACTAAGGCATCAGGGTGCCTCTCAAAAATACTGCCGAGGGTGAAAACAACAGATTTTGGCTTCTGGACAAGGGTTCTTTTGAGGGGAATATCGGGGGATGTTTCCTGAAAAAGTTCCACTGGACAGGTTCCAAAAGATGTTGTTTTCAAACCGGTAGTATTTTTCAGACAGTCCCTAAAGCGAGCGGTGCTTACTTTCCAAAAATCGAAACAAGCTACAGAAAGGCGGGCAAATAGCCCGTCTTTTTTTATTTCAGGATAATGGTACAAATCTAGACTACCATACTAAAAATGTGTGAATCATGTAAATTTTGCTCAAGATTGTGTAATTCATTTTGATGCATATACGGTCACCTTTGAGTTGTAATAATTCAGTTACAATAAAAACTTTTTTCATGGGAAATTTACTTTATATCGTTGCAGTAATCATGGTTATTGGATGGCTGATTGGATTCGTAGGATACGGTGCCGGTGGCCTCATACATATACTGCTTGTTATCGCCATTATCGTGGTGTTGCTCAACGTAATTCAGGGCAGAAAGCCGCTATCTTAAATCATTATCATTTACCTTTTTATTTCCTGCCCATAAAGCGGATGCTGTACAAGGCAACCGCTATGGGACATTTGACAAAACAAACATCAACATGAAGCATTTAATTTTTTTATTGGCCATCCTTTCTACAGCTATTAGTGCGCAAGCGCAAGTAAACTCGATTGGGCCAAGTCTCGGATTCAACTATGCATGGCTCTCGGACAAGGACAATTCAGATCCACGTCCGTCCTTTAATGTCGGCATCATCTTCAATCACAGCATTCTGCAAAGTTTCGGTATCGGCTTCGATGCGCGATATTCGCAAGAAGGCTCCAAGCGCAAGGTTGGCAATCAAACCCTGACAAGCCAACTAAATTACCTCCGTATACCGCTCAAATTCAGTTATTATTTTGGTAATATGGATCAAGATTTTCGCCCGAAAATTTTTGTAGGGCCATCGTTTGCTTTTTTAGTGGGAGGTGAAACAGAAACCTTGGCAGGAGAGAATATTGTCAAGCTTAAGTCGAAAGACCTCTACGAATCATTCGACTTCGGGCTTCAGGCTGGTGCTGGCTTCAACTACCGGCTGGCAGAGTTGACTTGGCTCAATTTCGATATCGCATACACCCATGGTTTTCTGGACCTAGCCAAAGGAAACAACCGCTCAGAGCTTCAGAACCGCCTATTGAACCTCAATCTCGGGGTCGCCTTTGGATTCTAATTCAAATAAAAGAAACACAAGCATGAAAATTGAATTTCGAATATTCATTACGTTAATGGTCTCGTTGGCACTTCTTTCCACAGACACGCTCAATGCACAAAATGACTGTGTCAGTAGGGGCAATTTTTCCATAGGCTCTGGGCTTGGCTATACCAATTCGGTGGCCAATATCGAGATTGACAATGGAGGTACGGTGCAAAGAGGCGGCATCACTGCTTACCAGATTCATGTTACGCCCTCTATCGGCTATTTTCTAGCAAATAACTTTGTATTAGGCCTTGGGATGGATTATTTGGTCAATTCCTCAAGGAATACTGATGCCGCTCCGAATGGTTCCCAAGACATAGCAGACACCAAACTGCTTTTTGGCCCTTATACCCGACTCTATTTACCGTTCGCAGGCGACCAGGCGTTCTTTTTAGGGGGAGTATATGGTTATGGAAAGTCTCAAACACAGATTACGGTAGATGGCGACAGGCAAACAGCTAATATCGTACTCTCCACTTTAGGGGTTGGCCCTGGGTATTCTATTTTTTCAAATAGACGTGTCGCTTTGGAAGCGCAGGTAAAATACAACTACGGTATTAGCCAAAGTGACTTTTTAGTAGGTGGAGTAAGCCAGTATGCCCGCACCCGCGTCACTTCATGGGATTTTGTAGTTGGTGTTCATTTCTATTTTATTGGCCGCAATTCCTCCAGATCTGATTCCAACAATTCATCCTCTAATCAAGGCAACTAAAAATTATGATTCACCAAAATTGGAAAAATATCACAGCAGCATTTGTGCTCTTATTGTCTGCTACTGCATGTCTCAAAGATTTTGAACCTAATCCAGTTGAAAAAGTCGGTTACGGCCAAATCGAAATAACCGATGCCCCCATCGACGACCCGAACGTGAGCGGTGTATTCCTGACCATCGCTGATGTTAAAGTCGATGGCAAATCTTGGGCAGGGTTTGACGGAAAAACCACTTTCGACCTTTTAGCCTATCATAATGGACTGGCAAAACTCTTGGGCGAAGGCAGTTTGGAGCTTAAAGCCTACAATGAAATTGTACTTATATTCGACACGGAGACAGATGCCAATGGCAACAGCCCCGGCTGCTATATCAAGGATAACTCGGGTGGTAAAAGGAAACTAAACGGCGGAAGCCAGATGGTGATAAAAGCGAAAGGCAGTTTTGAACCAAAAGCAGGTGATACTGCTGCGGTCATTATTGATATGGATCTGCGCAAATCCATCGTCTATCAGGTCGGTTCATCCAATGAATACAAGTTTGTGAGCGACCCGGAATTGGCTTCCGCTATACGCCTTTTGGATAAGTCTTCGACAGGGACAATAAGCGGAGACTGCACTGACGGCGTTTCCAGCAGCGATAAAGTGGTGGTTTATGCTTATAAAAAGGGCACTTTCGATATCAGTATTGAAAAATTCCCACAAGGCGCTTCTCAAATCCAGTTCAAAAATGCAATCGCCAGTTCCGCCGTCGAGGCTAATGGCAATTATCACCTTTCACTGCTTGAAAGCGGCCTGTACGAGCTTCATTTTATTTCCTATAAAGTCGAGGCCGACGGAAGATTATACGCCAAAGGTGAATTGCAGATCAGCCTGCTGAATAACCTGCTTGACCCACTTGCACTAAATTTATCGGCTAAAGAAAGCCTTAGTGTTGATTTGATGGTTACAGGCATTCTTTTCTTCTAATGCTGCAATCACCGAAGTACCTGTGAATATGCTAAGGCAGATTCATAAGTACTTCGGTGGTTGCGGCCCTAGTGGCAGGGGCACGAAGTCTTTGATAGTTTGGTCAGATTATTTTGAGATGAGACTAGGCGCGACGAAGGATTGTAGCGGGCTCTCCATGACTGAGGCGCAACAAAGTATCAGTTCAAAAGAGTC
>Ga0209181_10005736_pt1 | contig 17743 bp, 15 predicted proteins | sample MAT05_FD_187208 | JGI IMG/M metagenome (GOLD analysis project Ga0209181, IMG submission 187208) | Freshwater microbial communities from Lake Fryxell liftoff mats and glacier meltwater in Antarctica - MAT-05 (SPAdes) (version 2) | ecosystem: Environmental > Aquatic > Freshwater > Ice > Liftoff...
AATTTAACTTTGTTGTGGTGATGCAAACAAGGTCTTACAGGTCGCCCGCAAGCGGCCTCCTAAGTATGAGGTTTTGTAGAAGCCGCTGGATTTTCATCGGGTCAATATCCTAGGCTCGAAATACTAATCCACCAATACCAGACGCAACTCCTTTGGTAATGCAAAGACGATATTTTCAGGTTCCCCATCGAGCTCGGTAACGATACCGCCACCCAATGCCTGCAGCTTGGCGATAACTCCCTGCACTAATACTTCTGGCGCAGATGCGCCGGCAGTCACGCCGATATTCTTGCGGCCTACTAACCATTCCGGCTTGATGAATTCTGCACCGTCGATCAAATAGGCTTCGCAGCCTTCTTTTTCCGAGAGCTCGCGCAGGCGGTTAGAATTGGAACTGTTGATTGAACCCACTACCAACACCAAATCACATTTCGCAGCTAATTCGCGCACGGCGTCCTGACGGTTTTGCGTGGCATAACAAATATCATCGTGTTTCGGGCCTTGAATCATCGGAAATTTGTGTTTCAAGGCGGCGATTACATCTCGGGTTTCATCCACCGACAAAGTCGTTTGCGTTGTGTAGGCAAAATTGTCAGGTTGTTCTACTTCAAGCGCCAAGGCGTCTTCTAGGTCTTCGACCAAATAAATTTTACCCTTGCCGTCTTCCTGCCGCCATTGGCCCATGGTGCCTTCGACTTCGGGATGGCCTTCATGACCAATCAAGACAACATCACGACCATTTCGACAATGACGTGCGACTTCAATATGCACTTTGGTGACTAAAGGACAGGTCGCATCAAAAATCTTAAGACCGCGCATGGCTGCTTCTGCACGTACGGCTTGCGATACGCCGTGCGCACTGAAAATAACCGTGGCGCCGGTCGGCACTTCGTCGAGCTCTTCGACAAATACAGCGCCGCGCTGGCGTAAATCTTCGACGACGAAACGGTTATGCACGACTTCATGGCGAACATAAATCGGTGCACCGAAACTTTCGATGGCACGCTTTACAATTTCAATGGCGCGATCAACACCGGCGCAAAATCCGCGTGGATTGGCGAGTACGATATTCATTTTGTCTCTTCCTTTTTGTGGAAGCTGAACATTATCAATAATGCCGCACCGGCCACGATGCAACTGTCAGCAACATTAAAAACCGGCCAGGAAAATGTCTTGTAATACCATTCAATAAAATCAATAACATAGCCGTAACGAAAACGATCAACCAAATTCCCCAATGCACCGGCAATAATAAGGGCATAGGGCAAGGCGTCGCGCCAGTTATTTCGCGACATTTTGCTTAGCAAAAACATCAAAACAAGACTTACGCTAATTTTCATTACCACAAAAAACCAATGTGCCCACTCGCCGGAATTGGCGAGAAAACTAAAGGCTGCCCCGGTGTTATGTGCCAATGTCCAATCCCAAAAACCGGCGATAAAAGGCACTGACTCACCCATCTGCAAATTCGCGACGGCAATATGCTTCGTCCATTGATCGAGCACGATCAACATGATGGAGCCGACAAGCCAGATTAGTGCAGAAGAAGATTTTGGGTTTGCGTTCATGTTTTTCTTTAATGCATGGAACTTGTTTCTGGGCCCCGGGGTTCGCCGGGGTGGCGCTTTCATAAATCGTTTGTTAAGGCAGTATCAAAAATATCGACGAACTTCGCCCGCACCATTCACATTGAGCTCGCAGCGGTCACAAAGTTCCGGATCATCGCTATGGCTGCCGACGTCTTCACGGTAGTGCCAGCAACGCACGCATTTGGTATTTTTCGATGCCTGCGCATAAATAAATGCCGGTGAATTTTCCACAGCAACAGCTTGTTCATTCTTCGCAGACAATGGCTTCAGATTCAATTGCGAGGTGATGAACAAAAAACGCGCTTCTGGTTTTACTGCTTGCAGCTTTTGCAATAAAGCATCATCAACAAACACATCGACCTCGGCTTGAAGCGACGCGCCGATTTCACCATTGACCCGCATGGGCTCGAGCACTTTACTGACGGCATCACGCAATGCAAATACGACGTCGAAATCGGCTGCGCTTAATGCAGCATTTTCCGGCATTGCTTGCAGATTTTCATACCAAGCGGCCATCAGTACATGCGCTTCTCGTTTACCGGGCAAGCTATGCCAGATTTCATCAGCCGTAAAACTCAACACCGGTGCAATCCAGCGGACGAAAGCTTCAGCGATATGGAACATGGCAGTTTGTGCGGAACGACGACCGAGGCTATCAACTTGCATTGTGTACAAGCGATCTTTAGTGACGTCCAAATACAGCGCACCCAAATCATTGGTACAGAAGTTTTGTAACTTACTGACAACGGCGGCGAAATCATAACGCTCGTAGGCGGCGACAATTTCTTCCTGCACTACCAAGCTGCGTGCTACGGCCCATTGATCGAGCAATAACATGTTTTGATTTGGAACAAGATTTATTTCTGGATCAAAACCGGACAGATTGCCCAGCAAGAAGCGCGCGGTGTTACGAATGCGACGATATGCATCGGCACTGCGTTTCAAAATATCGTCCGACACCGACATTTCATTGCGGTAATCGGTCGATGCAATCCATAGGCGCAACACGTCGGCACCGAGCGAATCATTTACTTTTTGTGGCTCAACGGTGTTGCCCAATGACTTGGACATTTTCTTGCCTTGCGCATCGACGGTGAAGCCATGCGTCAGTACTTGTTTGTAAGGCGCAGCACCATCCATAGCGATAGCGGTAAGCAAAGAGCTTTGGAACCAGCCACGATGTTGATCGGAACCTTCCAGATATAAATCAGCAGGCTTGATCAAACCATCTTCCGGGCGTGCTGCGAGTACACACTCGTGCGTAACGCCAGAATCGAACCAGACATCGAGAATGTCTTTGACTTGATCGTACTGATCGGCTTCATCGCCTAAAAATTCTTGCGGATTAATGCTGTACCAGGCATCGGCACCTTTTTGTTCGACAAGTTTGGCCACTTCAAGCATCAACTCAACCGAACGCGCATGCGGCTCGCCAGTTTGTTTGTGAATGAACAAGGCAATCGGTACGCCCCAGGTACGCTGACGCGAGATACACCAGTCCGGGCGGCCATCAATCATGCCGACAATGCGGGCTTCGCCCCATTCGGGAATCCAAGCGACTTTTTTGATCGATTCAAGCGCATCAGCACGCAAGTTTTCTTGATCCATCGAAATAAACCATTGCGGTGTTGCGCGGAACGCAACAGGCGATTTATGGCGCCAGCAATGCGGATAACTATGGGTGAATTTTTCCGATGCCAACAACACGCCACGTTCTTGCAGCAAAGCTGTGATGGTGTCGTTTGCTTTCCAAATATATTGGCCCGCAAAAATTTCGGTGTTCGGCAAATACACGCCTTTGCCGTCAATCGGATTCAATACTTCAAGACCGTATTTCAAACCGACCGCAAAGTCTTCCTGACCATGGCCTGGCGCTGTATGCACGGCGCCGGTACCGGCATCGGTGGTGACGTGATCGCCGAGAATGATAGGGACGATACGGGAGTAAAACGGATGTTGAAGTTTCAACCATTCAAGTTCCGAACCTTTGGCTCGACCAAGAATAGTCGTTTCACTCAAACCATAACGTATCGCGACGGCTTCGCTGAGGGCCTCGGCGACAACCAATAAAACCCGAATACCAGCGCGCGATGGGCCTTCGATCAAAACGTAGTCCAGATCTGGCCCGAGAGTCACTGCCAAACTGGCAGGCAATGTCCAAGGTGTGGTGGTCCAAATCGGCACCGTGATGATTGCCTCTGCACTATCGACGCCAAATTTTTCGGCGAGTGTTTTTGGATCTATTGCGTCATACGCGACATCGACAGCAGGCGACATTTTATCGGCATATTCGATTTCCGCTTCCGCCAAAGCCGAACCACAATCGAAACACCAATGCACCGGCTTTGCACCGCGCGCGAGATGGCCGCGCTCAATGATTTTTGCGAGCGACCGCAGCATGTCGGCTTCAAATTTGAAGTCCATGGTGCGGTAAGGATTTTTCCAGTTACCGAGAATACCCAGACGCTGGAAATCTTTCGATTGCCCGTTGATTTGTTCGTTGGCGTATTCACGACATTTTTGACGGAAAGTCGCCGCGTCCATTTTGTCGCCGACTTTGCCGTGTTTCTTTTCAACCGCCAATTCAATCGGCAGGCCGTGGCAATCCCAACCGGGCACATAGGGCGCATCGAAACCGGAAAGCAGTTTTGATTTCACCACGATATCTTTCAAGGTTTTATTGACGGCATGGCCGATATGAATCGAGCCATTGGCGTACGGAGGGCCATCGTGCAATACGAATTTTTTCGCGCGCGAGCCAGTTTTTTCACGAATGGCTTCATACCAGTTCATATCTTGCCAGCGCTTGAGCATGTCGGGCTCGCGCTTGGGTAAATCACCGCGCATTGGAAATGCCGTGTCGGGTAAAGAAATCGTATGCTTGTAATCTTTTTTTACGTCACTCACGCGCTAACTCCAAGGTCTTTCTTATCATTTTTATCATGCTGTAAAATTTTTCTTGCCTGCAATGAATCCATATCCATTTGCTTGATCAATGCCGGTAGGCCATCGAATTTTTCTTCATCGCGCAATTTGGCGACGAACTCGACAGTAAGTCGTTTACCGTACAAGTTGCCATCAAAGTCAAACAGATGTGCTTCGAGCAACGGCTCGATACCCGCCACGGTTGGACGCGTACCCAAACTGGATACACTGGCCATTTTTTCCGGGCCAACGCCATGCACCCACGTTGCATAAATACCATGCAATGCCGTGCGTTTTCCGGCCAGACGAATATTTGCGGTTGGGTAACCCAATTGTCGTCCAAGCTGTTTTCCGTAAACCACTTTGCCGGCAATGGCATAGCGACGGCCCAATGCTTTCTCGGCACCAGCCATATCGCCACTAGACAATTGCAAACGCAAACGCGTGCTCGAAACGCGTTCGCCCTCATGCAATACCGGGGTGATTTCGTGGGCAGTAAAACCAAACTGTGCGCCAAGGGTTTGCAGCATGGCAATATCGCCACGGCGGCCTTTGCCGAAACGAAATTCCGGGCCGACCCAGACTTCCCGTGCATTTAATTTACGCACTAAAACTTGCTCGACAAAATCTTCTGCACTCATCGAACTCAGTTGTGAATTGAAACGAAGCAAGCCGACCACATCGCAACCCAACTCGCGCAGGCCTTCAAATTTCGCACGCGGCAACAGTAAACGCGGCGGCGGACTTTCTTTCGAAAAAAATTCGCGCGGCAAGGGCTCAAAACTCAATGCAACCAAAGCCAGATTTGATTCGCGGGCACGCAGACGTGTGTGCTCTATCAAAGCTTGATGCCCGCGATGCAGGCCATCAAATGCTCCGATACAAATCACACTTCCTTGTGGGCCAACTACCGATGGGCCCGTTACGTCGCGAAACAATGTCGTCATAAGCCAATTATAGCCGTGAACTGTCCCTACTTCCGTCGGTCCTACCGATTATTGCTCTCGCAAATGCCGTGGCCGCAGGCCAGTCGCGATTAGCACCAAGCCATAAGTAAGGCCGCCAGCTGCCACCGCGCCCAAGAGCAGCAAAATGCGGCTCCACCACACGTACTCGGTCCAATCACCCACGAAATAGCGAAAACCAAGCACAACAGCCGCCATCATGGCCAAACCCAGCACGATTTGCAGGATCAATTTACGCCAACCTTTTTCAGGTTGATACACACCTTGCCGCATCAAATACCGCCACAACAAGACGGTGTTGAAAATGCCTGCCAAAGCCGTTGCCAAAGCAATGCCGGCATGAGCAGCTTTGAACTGCATTTTCCAAAGTGGAATAACGATGGCAACAGTGAGCACCACATTCACGACCACCGTCCAAATGGCGGCGCGCATGGGTGCTTTGGTATCCTGGCGCGAATAAAACGCTGGCAATAAAATTTTGCTCAGCATGAAGGCCGGGATCGCAATGCCCATGGCGATCATGCTGGCGGCCACCATATGAACATCATTCACGGTAAATTTGCCATAAAAAAACAAGGTGGCAGTCATCGGTTCCGCGAGCAGGATCAAGCCTGCTGATGCCGGCATGCCGACCAACATCACCAGCCTTAAGCCCCAATCAATGGAATGTGAAAAGCCCAACGTGTCTTGTTTCGCATGATAGGAAGATAAATGCGGCAGAATCACCGTACCAATGGCCACACCGAACAAACCCAAGGGCAACTCAACCAAGCGATCAGAGTAGTAAAGCCAAGATTGCGCTTGCACGACCAGCAATGAAGCAAACATAGTGCCGATCAGCAAATTAATTTGTGATACCGACGAAGAAAAAATAGTCGGAATCATCAGTTTAAATACACGTCGTACACCTTCGTGCTTGAAACTGAGCTTGAAGTGCGGCGTCTTGGCATGGCGCGCCATCGCGGGCCACAACAACAAAGCCTGCAAAACGCCTGCAATAAACACGCCCCAAGCAAGCGAGAATTCGCGAACTTCAAAAAAACGTGCCAAGAACAACATCGCCAAAATCAGCGCAAAATTGTGCAAAACCGGTGTAAAAGCCGGTAGCCCAAAATAGCGATAGCTGTTCAATACCGAGCCTGCCAAAGCCGTCATCGAAATAAACATCAAATACGGAAAAGTGATGCGCAACATATCGGCGGTCAGAGCAACCGTGGCCGAGTTTTCATCGGCGAACAATAGGAATAATCGAGCGATCCAAGGTGATAGCAGCATCCCCAAAGCCGTGACTAGCATCACGGCAGCTAATAAGGCCCCGGCAATATGATCCAGAAAATCCTGCAGCGCCTTTTCATCTCCTTTTTCCTTCAGCTCCGTCAGAACGGGAACAAAAGCAGAGGAAAACGATCCTTCTGCGAAAATTCGCCGCAAATAGTTAGGAATTCGATACGCCACAACGAAAGCCGACACCGCCGCATTGGTGCCAAATAGGCTGGCCTGAAGCCAATCCCTAGCAAACCCCATAATTCGTGACAGGAATGTCATGCTGGTAAAAATGGCCGTTGAACGCAGTAGGCCTTTGCGACTCATACCGTTACTACTCCATGTAAATGGGAAAAGTCCCAAGGTAATTGACTCGAATCCATGAATCCGCCATAATTTGCAGTCTTTCCAACCCCATTTTACGTTCAGGAGCCCGCTGTGGCCAACATTAAATCTGCCAAAAAGCGCGCCAAGCAAGCTGTCGTCCGTAATGCGCGTAACACCAGTCACCGTTCGATGCTGCGCACAGCCGTCAAGCGCATCCTCAAAGCCATCGAAGGCAACGACGTCGTTGCTGCCGAAGCCGCTTACAAAGTTGCCGTGCCAATTCTTGACCGCTATTCGGCTCGTGGTTTGATCCACAAGAACAAAGCCGCGCGTCACAAGAGTCGCATCAACACCCGCATCAAGGCAATGAAAGCAGCTTAATTGCCCGCTATTGTTGACTGAACAAAGCCGCAGTGATGCGGCTTTTTCGTTTCTGGCGCAAAATAAACGACATTAAAACTGTCGTCCCGGCGAAAAGCTTGCCTCGGCGAAAGCCGGGGCCGGGATCCAGAAATTTCTATGAAGGCATTTGTTCACGCTGCGTTGCATACTTCTAGATTCCGGCGTGCGCCAGAATGACAGTTATATTTTTTGAATTTTAATCCTCCGAGTTTTACCATGAATACCGAATCGCTTATCCATACCGCCTTCTACAAATTTGTCCGCATTGAAGATGTCGATTTAGTAGTCGATATTCTGCGTGAACTCACGCAGGATTTAAAAGGCAGCATTTTGGTGGCAAGCGAAGGCATTAACGGCATGCTGGCAGCATCGGAATCGGCCATTAGCGATTTTGAAAATGCCGTTCAAAACGATTCGCGCTTTGCCGGAGCTTTCAAAGGCATCGCATTCAAACGCAGCCCTTGCAAAACGGCACCGTTCGGAAAAATGAAAGTTCATAAAAAAACCGAAATTGTGCCGCTAGGAATTTCTGATGTTGATGCCACCAAAACCGGAACCAATTTAAGTCCGCAAGCGTGGCGCGAGTTGATTGCACAAGAAGATGTTGTACTGCTCGATAACCGCAATAGTTTTGAATTTCGTCTGGGTCGTTTCAACAATGCCATTGATCCCGGCGTAGGAAATTTTCGTGACTTCCCGGAATACGTCAAGGTCAATGTCGAGCAATGGAAGGCTGACGGCAAGCGCGTTGCGATGTATTGCACCGGTGGCATTCGTTGCGAAAAAACCAGCGCATGGATGCTGGATATGGATATACCGGTCTTCCAACTGGAAGGCGGCATTCTGAATTATTTCAAGGAAATGCCGGATGCCGAAAAAGACTGGCAAGGCGAATGTTTTGTTTTCGACAATCGTATTGCACTCGACACGAATCTCCAAGAAACCTGCACCACGCTCGAAAACGTTTACAACGGCGAACCCGACGGCGAATGGCGGTTGAACCGCGCCAAAAAACTCGCTGCTGCGAACGACTAATGCTACCCACACGCGAAGGTGTTGGCCCTAGCGTGATTACACTGCCTGTTGGCAACTGGCTATTGATTATTGATTTTTTGATTGACCGCTTCAACGCCATATCACTCGATGAATGGCTGCTGCGCATGCAAAACGGTTTGGTCACGAATGATATTGGAGAACCCGTTTATTCGGATCGACCTTACCAAGCCCATCTGAAAATCTTTTATTACCGTGCCATTGAAAACGAAACTCCGATTCCGTTTGAAGCAAGCATCCTGTTTCAGGACGAATATTTAATCGTTGCCGACAAGCCGCATTTTCTGCCGGTGATGCCGGCCGGCATTTATTTGCAGGAAACCTTGCTGGTGCGTTTGAAACGCAAAACCGGCATTGAAACCCTGATCCCGATGCACCGTATTGATCGCGAAACTGCCGGTCTGGTTGTTTTTGTGATCAAGCCGGAAACGCGTGGTGCTTATCAGAGCTTATTCCTGAGCAAGCAAGTCGAAAAATGTTATCAGGCGATTGCCCCGTATCGAAGTGACTTGGCATTTCCGATGACGTATAAAAATCGATTGCAAGAAAGTGAAAATTTCATGCAGATGGAAGCTATCGAGGGCGAGGTCAATTCCGAAACACTGATTGAAGTGTTAGAGCATCGGGATGGCGTGGCGCGTTACCAGTTAAAACCGATCACCGGAAAAAAACATCAGCTGCGTGCGCACATGGCTGCATTGGGCATTCCGATTTTGAATGATCAGATTTATCCAGTGCATCGAGCAGCCGATCAAGACAACTTTGACAAGCCATTGCAATTATTGGCACAAAGAATTGCGTTCAAAGATCCGCTAACCGGCCTAGAACGCCTGTTTAAATCAAAATTCGAATTATTGAAGCTGTAGCGTGGGCACCGCCCACCGTTTCGAACCGTATGCGCGAAGGTGGGCAATGCCCACCCTACTAATCTCCCCCGCAACCACCACCGCATCCCGAATCACCACCGCCATCTCCGCTACCACCGCCGGAATCAGAGTCACCAAAACCGTCGGTGCCGCCATCAAAACTAGAATCGGAAAAATCACCGCCGCAATGCACCGCACCGCCACTGCTGTCTGAATGCGAAAGCCTTTTGCAATCGGCTGAATAAACGAAGCCATTGTGGATGCCGAGTTTTTTATCAATGGCAAATAACAGCGGTAATCTCGTGGCAGTTTTCGGATCAATATTCTCATCTTTGCAGCTATACCACCAAACCCTTCGCAAGCCTTCGTTGTCAGTTTTTGACGGACTCAACACAACTGCCGGCGTGTGGTGCATGAAACGACCAAATGCCTTGCTGCAAAATTGTTCGTAACTGCGGGTATAGAGAATAAATTCATGCCACAAATTATCAGTAACTTGTGACGGCATCGAGACATATTTCCGGCCGCTTTTTAAATGAGCCAAAAAGAATTGTCGTAAAGCCCGAGCCACGAGTTGAAATTCTTTGGCCCCAAAATCGGGGTGCTTTTCCTTGAGCTTGTTGTAAAGCCCTTGCGGAAAACGGTAGTTTCGGATGTATTCCGCTCGCTTCCATGAAAGCCAGGCGGAGAGAAATATGATAAGTACCACGACCAAGAGAAAGCTAACAAATGCGGCGAATTCGCTCATGTTCAACACTCGAAATAAAATTCGCGGCTATCTTAGCTTCGTCGTCATCGTAAGATGGGCACTGCCCACGCTACAATTATTGCGGCTTCATCGCTTCGCGTGCAGCTAAATCTTCGGCAGCTTCCAGCGCTGCATGTTTTTCATCGTCGAAGAATTGTTGAATCTTCAACATGATTGGCCAAGTACCATCGCGGCCAATCGCGGAAACTACGAACCAGGGTTCTTTCCAATCAAGTGCTTTAACGATAGCAGCCGCACGTTCTGCGCGTTCTTCATCATCGAGCAAATCGCCTTTATTCATGATCAGCCAACGGGGTTTTTCCAGCATGGCAGGATCATATTTTCTTAATTCATTTTCAATGGCATGGATTTGTTCGGCCGGATCGATGTTTTCGTCAAACGGTGCCATATCCACTAAATGCAATAACACACGAGTGCGTTGTACATGACGCAGGAACAAACTGCCGAGTCCGGCACCGTCGGCAGCGCCTTCGATCAAACCGGGAATATCGGCAATCACGAAACTGCGATAGGCCTCGACACTGACCACGCCGAGATTCGGGTACAAAGTGGTGAACGGATAATCCGCGACTTTAGGTGTCGCCGATGACACCGCACGAATAAAGGTAGATTTACCTGCATTAGGGAAACCCAGCAGACCAACATCGGCCAGTAATTTCATTTCAAGACGAATATCACGCTCTTCGCCTGGCAGACCATTACCCGCGCGGCGCGGTGCGCGCGTCATTGAGCTTTTGTAATGCACATTGCCTTTGCCGCCTTCGCCACCGGTAGCCACCAGCATGCGTGCGCCATGTTCGGTCAAGTCACCAATCACTTCATCGGTTGCCACATTGGTAACCGAAGTACCCACCGGCACTTTAATAGTGATGTCGTCACCGGCCTTGCCGAATTTTTGCTGGCCCATACCGCCTTGGCCATGCTGCGCACGAAATTGCCGGTCGTGACGGAAATCGATCAGTGTGCTGAGATTTTCATCCGCTTCCAGCCAGATACTGCCGCCATTACCGCCATCGCCACCATCTGGGCCACCGAGCGGAATGAATTTCTCGCGACGGAAGCTAATGCACCCGTTGCCACCGGTGCCTGCAAATACTGTAATGATGGCTTCGTCGACGAATTTCATTTTATTGGGGCTCGGGGCTAGGGACTGGGGGCTCAAACAAATCAATGCTTAAACTATTATCAAGATCAATTTAAACAATAATATTTGTTCTAATAAGTGAACTGGGTTATCCAGAAGTTCAAGAGCTTTAGCCCCAAACCCCTAGTCCCCAGCCCCGCTTCAGGAACAAAAAACCCCGCGCAAGCGGGGCTTTGTGCGCTGCGTTACCTGCAGGAATTACTCTGCTGGAATAACGCTAACGGTACGACGTTTGTTCGGACCTTTTACTGCGAAGTTCACCGTGCCGTCTTTAAGAGCAAACAAGGTGTGGTCGCGGCCCATGCCGACGTTTGCACCGCGATGGAACTCGGTGCCACGTTGACGAACAATGATATTGCCAGCGTCAATTGCTTGACCGCCGAACATTTTCACGCCGAGGTATTTTGGATTGGAATCGCGGCCGTTGCGTGACGAGCCTACGCCTTTTTTATGTGCCATGACGTGTTCTCCTGAGCTTAGGCAGTGATGCCAGTGATTTCGATTTCTGTGTAGTGTTGACGATGGCCCATCTGTTTACGGAAGTGCTTACGACGACGGAACTTCACAATGTGCACTTTGTCGAGACGACCGTGCGATAAAATATTTGCGGTAACAATTGCGCCTGCTACTTTCGGAGCACCGATAGTAATAGTTTCGCCATCGCCAACCAGCAACACATCGGTTATATCGATGCTATTGCCTGCTTCGACATCGAGTTTTTCAACGCGAAGTCTTTCGCCTTGCATAACGCGGTATTGCTTACCGCCAGTGATTACAACTGCGTACATGACCGGAATTCCTCTGTAGTTATTTTGGAAACACCTGCCCGAGGTCGCGGGACAGGGGCGGAATTATGGGCCAAAAGACCTTTCATTTCAATAGCTTCGTGTGAAAAAACGGGGCTTGGGGCTGGGGATTGGGGGCTGTAAACCCGAAAAATGGGGTGCCAATCGCAAAATTGCTGGAAACGAGACTCGGGGCTGGGGATTTGGGGCTAAAGACACTAGTAAACGAGCTGCCAATCGTAAAATCGGGAAGAAAGGGGCCGGGGGCTAGGGATTGGGGGCTCTGCTTTTCCCCAACCCCTAGCCCCCAACCCCTAGCCGCGCCCAAAAAAAACACAGTCACAAGCCACCGACACGGCTCTGTTAAACTTGCGTGTTACCCCAAACCTGCCAGGCGCATGAAAACGATTAGTATTCGCGGTGCTCGCACCCACAATCTTAAAAATATTGATATTGACTTGCCGCGTGACAAGCTGATTGTCATTACCGGTCTGTCGGGTTCGGGCAAAAGTTCGCTGGCGTTTGACACCATTTACGCCGAAGGCCAACGCCGTTATGTCGAATCGCTGTCGGCTTATGCAAGGCAATTTCTGTCGGTAATGGAAAAACCCGATGTCGATCATATCGAAGGTTTGTCGCCTGCCATTGCGATCGAGCAAAAAGCCACCTCGCACAACCCTCGTTCAACCGTCGGTACTATTACCGAGATTTACGACTATCTCCGCTTGCTATATGCCCGCGTGGGTTCGCCAAAATGCCCGGATCATGGTTTTCCGCTCGAAGCACAAATAGTTAGCCAAATGGTCGATGCCGTTCTGGCGCTGCCGGAAGAAACCCGCTTGATGTTGCTGGCTCCGGTGGTTCGCGAGCGCAAGGGCGAGCATGTTCAAGTGTTTGAACAATTGCGGGCGCAAGGTTTTGTGCGTGTGCGCGTCAACGGCGCGCTATACGAAATTGACCAGGTTCCCGCTTTAGGCTTAAGAAATAAACACACGATTGAAGCAGTGATAGATCGCTTCAAGCCACGTGCGGATATTAAACAGCGTTTGGCCGAAAGTTTTGAAACTGCCCTGAAGTTGGGCGATGGCCTAGCATCGGTCATGGAAATTGATAACGACAAAGCTGCACCCATTTTATTTTCATCGAAGTTTTCCTGTCCGGTCTGCGATTTTTCGCTGCCAGAACTCGAGCCACGTTTATTTTCCTTTAATTCACCGATGGGCGCCTGCCCGTCTTGCGACGGCTTGGGTATAAAGGATTTCTTTGACCCGTCGCGTGTTGTTGTGCATCCGGAATTAAGTTTATCCGCCGGTGCGGTACGCGGCTGGGATCGACGCAATGCCTATTATTTCCAGTTGATTGCATCGCTCGCCAAACATTACGCCTTTGATGTGGATACGCCTTGGCAGAAGCTACCGGAAGCCATTCGCAAAGCGGTGTTATACGGCAGTGGCGAAGAAATCATTTCCTTCACTTATTTGACCGAATCTGGTGGCCGCACACAACGCAAACATAAATTTGAAGGCATTGTTCCGAATCTGGACCGACGTTTTCGTGAAACTGAATCGCAAGCGGTTAAAGAAGAGCTTGCAAAATATATTAGCGTGCAACCCTGCCCCACTTGTAATGGCGCACGCTTGAATAAAGCTGCCCGTAGTGTAACGGTCGCCAACAAAACCTTGTCGGAAATTACCCGCTGGCCGATTGATGAAACCATCGCGTTCTTTTCTACTCTGAAGCTCAGCGGCTGGCGCGGTGAAATCGCGGTCAAAATCGTCAAGGAAATTCATGATCGTCTGCGTTTCTTGATGGATGTCGGCTTGGATTATTTAACACTCGAGCGCAAAGCCGATTCGCTGTCTGGTGGTGAAGCCCAGCGTATTCGTTTGGCATCCCAAATCGGTGCCGGTTTAGTCGGCGTGATGTACGTGCTCGATGAACCTTCGATTGGCTTGCATCAGCGTGATAACGAACGCTTGCTCGGCACCTTGACGCGTCTGCGTGACATGGGCAATACCGTGATCGTCGTGGAGCATGATGAAGATGCCATTCGTTTGGCAGATCATGTGGTGGATATTGGTCCTGGTGCCGGCGTGCATGGTGGCGAAATTATTGCTCAGGGAACTATTGCCGACATTTTGAAAGCGCCGCGCTCTTTGACCGGTGCTTATTTGTCAGGCCGCATGAAAATTGAAATTCCAAAAGTGCGCCATAAAGCGAAACCAAAAATGTCGCTGAAGTTATTGGGCGCGACCGGCAATAATCTGAAAAATGTCGATCTTGAAATTCCGGCCGGTTTGTTTGTTGCCATTACCGGCGTATCGGGCTCGGGCAAATCGACCTTGATTAATGACACGCTGTACCACATCGCGGCCAATGAATTAAACGGCGCATCGCATACCATATCGCCGTATCGTGAAGTGCAAGGTATCGACCTATTTGATAAAGTCGTCGATATTGACCAATCGCCGATTGGCCGTACGCCACGCTCGAACCCGGCCACTTACACCGGTTTGTTCACACCGCTGCGTGAATTATTCGCACAGGTTCCCGAAGCACGTGCGCGCGGTTATTCGCCGGGTCGTTTCAGCTTCAATGTTCGCGGTGGCCGTTGCGAAGCTTGTCAGGGTGATGGCTTGATCAAGGTAGAAATGCATTTTCTGCCAGACGTGTACGTACCTTGCGATGTTTGTCATGGCAAGCGTTACAACCGCGAGACTTTGGAAATTTTATACAAGGGCTATAACGTCCATGAAATTTTGCAAATGACGGTAGAAGACGCACTCAAATTATTTGATGTGGTTCCAACCCTTGCAAGAAAACTGGAAACACTGATGGATGTCGGCTTGAGCTACATCAAGCTCGGTCAAAGTGCGACGACATTATCCGGCGGCGAAGCACAGCGCGTGAAATTATCGAAAGAATTGTCGCGCCGCGATACCGGGCAAACACTTTATATTCTCGATGAACCCACCACCGGCCTGCATTTTCACGACATCGAACATTTACTAGCCGTGCTGCATAAACTGCGCAACGACGGCAATACCATTGTCGTGATCGAACACAATCTGGACGTGATAAAAACCGCCGACTGGATTGTTGATATGGGCCCTGAGGGCGGCCATCGTGGCGGCCAAATCATCGCGCAAGGTACACCGGAAGATGTCGCAAAAAACCCTGCCTCGCACACCGGCCGCTTTCTCGCAAAAATGCTTGAAGCGCCCGAAAGTAAACCGGCAAAAACTGTTAAACGGAAAAAGACGGCATGAAGTCACTCTACAAAATCGACATGGATATTCGCTGGGGCGACTTGGATGCGTTTAATCATGTGAACAACACCGGTTATTTGCGTTTTATAGAAGAAGCCCGCGTTCAGTGGTTTAAATCACTAGTCGATAATTGGGCCGATGCCGATTGCGCACCGATTCTGGCCGCGATCCAGAATAATTATAAAAAACCGATTTCCTGGCCGGAAAAAATTCACGTCGAATTATTCTGTGAACATATCGGCACGAAAAGCCTGAAACTGGCGCATCGCATTACATCATCATCGGATGCCAATATTGTTTATGCCGACGGCCACACCATTATGGTGTGGGTCGATACAACCAGTGGAACCACCGTTCCCTTACCCGAGAATGTGCTAAACGCCTGCAAGGATTGACTCTGTCGTAGGAGCGAGCTCTGCTCGCGAAAAACCTGCGACGAGGCATTTCGCGAGCACAGCTCGCTCCTACATTCGACTTTGTCGAAGCCCCGCCGCGCCTGAAGGCGCTCCTACGGTTTTGGGGCTTGCTGCAATACTGGAAATTCCGAATAAACTTTGCGACCATCCGCCAACACAAGCCTTACACCTGCTTTATCGCCTTCTTTCAAATTTCGCAGCGGCTGCATCAACATCAAATGCAAACCTCCGGCCTCGAATTTCAATGACGCACCGGCCTTTATTTCCAATACGCCGGGAGCGCGCATTTTGCTGACACCATTCTCGACAACGCTGCGATGAATCATCGGCATAGCAAAATCTTTGCTTTCAACATCGACCACTTTGATACTGGTCTTACAGGTGTTTTTCAGTACCAGATATCCTGCAAGCGTTTTCGCCCCCGGCGGCGCGCTACGAATCCACGCCTGCTGGATTACCGGCATGCATTTTTCAATAGCTTTAACCGGCAATGGCTTAGCCTCGCTAGCAGCCAGACCTGTAACCGAAGCTGAAGCAAGCCCCAGCAATGCCAACCCTAAATAAGTGTGTTGTACGTTCATGGGCCTATGATACTTTTATCTGAGAACGGAGTGTTTATGAAAATCAATCTTCTTGCTGCATCCACTACTTTAGGCCTCGCCCTTATGAGCAACACCACCCAAGCTGCCGACGGTTCCCTGACTATCTACAGTGGCGACTACGAATCCGTGGCCCAGTCCGAAGCCAGTGCCGGCGGCCCGGGCTTTGCCCTGTTTGAGCGGAAAATCGGTTTTGATCTCAAGGCGGGCGAAAATGACATATCGCTCGGCGGTCTGCCACGCGGTATGGATTCCAGCTCCTTGGTGCTGCGACCCGATGGCAGTGCAAAAATACGCGGGCAGCGTTTTGATTTCGCCATTGCCGGTCAAGACGAATTATTGCGCCGCGCACTCGGTCAAACCGTCACGGTAGAACAATCAGTTGGCAATGATCGACAAATCTATACCGGCCAATTGATGTCAGCCGGTAATGGCCTGACTTTGAAACTCGCCGATGGTCGCATCAAAGTCTTATCGAATTACGCCAGTTTCGAACTACCGCGTTTACCCGACGGCGTAGTGAATGAACCCACGATGCGCTGGAGCATCAGCAACCCGAATGCCGGGCGTGAAAATTTTGCACTTTCGTATGCCACTTCTGGTCTGGCCTGGCGTGCGGAATATCTGGTCAACTCGAGTGGCTTTGGCAAAGATTGCAAAATGGATATTGAAGGTGCCGCGATGGTAGTGAATCGATCCGGTGCCGATTTCAATAATGTGATGTTGACTTTGGTGGCTGGACAACCAAACCGTGCGCCGTCTGCTGGCCCTGAAATGGCCATGGCTGCACCGAGAATGCAAAAAAGTATGGTGATGGCTGACAGCGCACCGGATGCCCAAGCTTCCGGCGAATATCAAGCTTACAAATTGCCCAACGCCGGTTCATTGCCGCAAGGCAGCGTGCAGCGCCTGCCCTTGGTGAATGCTGCCAATAATATTGACTGCGAGCGCCGTTACGAAACCAATTTCAGCATGGGCGAGTGGATGCCGCCTTATCCCATTATCGATGTTAATTACGGCGCTGCCGAAGGTCAGGAATTGCCAGTCTTGGCGACCTTGCGTTTCAAGAACAGCAAGGCTGCCGGTTTAGGCGTTCCCCTGCCCGCTGGTCGGCTGCGGATGTTTGACGGCAAGGATTTTCTGGGTGAAGCCAATATCGACCACACCGCCGCAAACCAGGAGGTAACTTTGCAAATCGGTAATGTGTTTGATTTGAAATCCACTCGTACACGCGAGGATTTCCAGATTGATCGCGATGGCCGCACCATGGTGGAACGTGTCAGCGTCAAACTGATCAACGCGAAGAAGCAAGCTGCCACAGTGCGCGTCACCGAGCGACTGCCGCGCTGGAGCAGCTGGGAAATGGTCTCG
>Ga0209181_10005738_pt1 | contig 17737 bp, 9 predicted proteins | sample MAT05_FD_187208 | JGI IMG/M metagenome (GOLD analysis project Ga0209181, IMG submission 187208) | Freshwater microbial communities from Lake Fryxell liftoff mats and glacier meltwater in Antarctica - MAT-05 (SPAdes) (version 2) | ecosystem: Environmental > Aquatic > Freshwater > Ice > Liftoff...
CCGAACCGGCTTACGCATTCCAACTAAACAGCCCCGAGGATTTTTCAGAAGGAACCATTTTTCAGGATAAAAAATATGAATCGCAGGACCTTACTTCTGGCAAATGGTTGGCGATCAAGCTGTTTCAAAAATTGCGCAAGGCGCATCCGCCCCTCAACGGCGGACAAGGAGCTGCTTATTTCGACCTGGATCTGAAACGATTGCAGTTCGTTTTGACGAATTCGACCCTCGAAAACAAGAACGAACTTTACCAAAAAGCCCTCGAAAAACTAAAAACCCAGGCCGAAAACCAGCCTTCTGATGGCGAAGTGGTTTATGTACTGGCCTCCCATCTTTATAACCTCGACACGGGCGACAAAGGTGCAAACGCAAAGGCCGCCGTGGCCGAACTTGAAGCCGCTATCCGCCGTCACCCCGGCACCTACGGGGCAGCCCTTTGCAAACAATTGCTCACGCAAATCCGAATGCCTTCCCTGACCACCAACGTGGAGCAGGCCAATGTGCCCGACCAAAGCATCTTGGTTCAGATCGGTTTCCGAAACCTGAAAAAGGTGTGGGTGAAAGTGGTGAAAGCTGACTTTGAAACAGAAAAATGGGAAACGCTGGGCTATGACGAGCAATACCAATACCTCCAACGCCTGCGCCCCGTGCAAAGCCGCAGTTGGGACATCCAAGACCCTGGCGATTTCCAGCAACATCAGACCGAGATTGCATTAGATGGCCTTCCCTTTGGAAACTATTGGGTTTTTGTGTCTGAGAATGCCAGTTTTCAATCGGGCCAAGGCCCTTTGACCTATTCCAATTTTGCTGTTTCCAACATCGTTTCAGTAACCTACAATGAACAGGGAAAGACCCGTTTTGTATTGGCCGACCGCAGTACGGGTGCGCCTTTGGCAGGGGTTAAACTCGATTTTTTCCGAAACGACTACAACTCTGGTCGCCGACAACTCCAAAACATCGGCTCTGGCACCAGCGACCGGGAAGGTTTTACCAAAAATATTATGCCCGAAAGCCGATCCGCGCTCGTACGCGCCACGCTGGGCAAAGACACGCTATGGATTGGCCAAGCCTATAACTACCCCCAGCGGGAGAACCCCGACCGCGTAAATCAAGTCCAGTTTTTCACCGACCGAAGTATTTACCGCCCCGGCCAAACGGTTTATTTTAAGGGATTGGTTTTCAATCCAAATACCAGCGCAGACGGAAAAAAATCACTGCCTCAAATTGTCTCCAACCAAACCGTGACGGTCGTATTCAAGGATGCAAACTATCAGGCGAAAGGCCAGTTGCAATTAAAAAGCAACGCGTTCGGCACCTTCAACGGAAGTTTCACGGCGCCAGCCACAGGACTGACTGGCAATATGCAGATTCAGGCTACTGAAGGAGCAAAGGGACAGGTTTCTTTCAGTGTAGAGGAATACAAACGCCCTCGCTTCGAGGTGACGATCAAGCCCGTAGAAGGTGCTTTCCGGGTAAACGAAAAAATCACCGTGCGTGGTGAAGCCAAAAACTACGCAGGCAATGTGGTAGATGGTGCACAGGTCAAGTATCGAGTAGTACGCACCGCACGGTTCCCTTTTTGGGATTACTATCGCTCCTGGAAACGCCCTTGGTATTTCAATGCTCCCGAAATGGAAATCACCAACGGGGTTACTACTACAGGTGTGGATGGCAGTTTTGCAGTAGAATTCACGGCCATTCCCGACCCAAGCGTTCCGAAAAAAGATCAACCTGTATTTGATTATCAAGTCTTTGTGGATGTAACAGACATCACCGGCGAAACACACAGCAACATCGCAAATGTTAGCGCCGGCTACATCGCACTGCAGGTCCAATGGGATTTGCCCAACGAAATCCAACTCGACAGCATGCGTCATGTGGGACTTCGCACCACCAATATGGCCGGACAAGCCCAGTCTGCTGAAGGTCAGATCACCTTGCAACGCCTCGTGGCGCCCAAGCAGTTTTTCAAAGACCGTTTGTGGGAACGCCCTGACCTCAACACGATTACCAAAAGCGACTTTGAACGCATGTTCCCCGACATGGCATGGAAGGACGAAGACGATCCCGAAAAATGGGGACGGGAGGATTTCACCCGCAGCATAAAATTCAACACCGCCACCGATAAAACCCTTGACCTGCATCAAGGCCGTATGCAAGCAGGTTGGTATGTTGCCAAGCTGACTACCCAGGACGCTTTTGGAGAAAAGGTGGAAGTTCAAAAATTTGTACGCGTCTGGACTTCCGACACGCGCTTTGAAAAACCCAGTGCCGCCGCCGAAAAAACAACGTTGGAACCGGGTGAAATCGCTAAAATTTCCTTTGGCGGAAAACCGGAGGGCCTCTACTTCTTCTTTGCCCAGGAGCAATCAGGCGAGTTGCAAAAGCCTGAGTGGGTCAGCAGTTTGATGCGTGGCCTTTCGAGCGTTGAAATCCCCGTACGCGAGGAGAACCGAGGGGGTATAGTTACCCACTTTTTCTGCATCAAAAACAACCGGGTCTATGGGCCGGAACAGATTTACCTCAACGTGCCTTGGAGCAACAAGGAATTGAAAATAAGTTACGAGAGCTTCCGCGACAAACTCGCGCCCGGACAAAAAGAGGAATGGCGCATCAAGATCAGCGGCCCGAAAAAAGACAAAGTAGCTGCCGAAATGGTGGCCGCGATGTACGATGCTTCACTGGATCAATTCCGGGAACAAGCTTGGTCGGGCATACCGTACCCCAATAATTATTCAAGGATCAATCTGAGTGCAGCGGAAAGTTTTGGCGTGAACGGCGGGCTTTTTCGTTTTGAAAACCCTGAACTAGAAGCTGTGCCCGCCCGATCTTACCGCGAATTGAACTGGTTTGACTTCCCGATGTGGGGTCAACATGATCTCAATCCTTATCGCGGGAACGTGTATATGTCCCAGTCTATGGATAGAGAAAGCAACGCGCCAGAGGGTATGGCCGCGCCCGCACCTGCAGGTGGCGCAGCCAAGAAAAGGGCTGGCAAAAACGAGGAGGCAGACATGGTGGATTCTGTAATCACCTTTGATCCGGGGGAAGCAGAAGCCCCAAAACCAGCGCCAACCGAATCCATCCGTCGTAATTTGAACGAAACGGTGTTTTTCTTCCCCGAACTGCGCACCGATGCCGAAGGCAACGTCCTCCTCAAATTCACGATGAACGAAGCCCTCACGCGCTGGAAACTGCTCACATTCGCCCACACAAAGGAGTTGCAGCAGGTACTTTCCGTTAAAGAAGTGGTGACGCAAAAAGAGCTCATGGTGATCGCCAACCCGCCGCGTTTTTTGCGCCAAGGCGATGAAATTGAGTTTTCAGCCAAAGTCAGCAATTTGTCTAAGGAAAAAATCGAAGGCGCTGCCACCTTGACTTTATTGGATGCTGCGACGCTGGTCGCGGTGGAAGGGCCCTTCGGGATATCAAGGAACAACAAAACTGCCCGTTTCTCGGTCCTGCCCGGCCAATCCGGCGCGGTATCGTGGCGGATAAAAGTGCCCGACGACTATACAGGTGCAGTCACTTGGCAGATTTTTGCCGAAGGCAACAACTTCCGTGACGGCGAGGAGAGCACCATCCCAGTGGTCAGCAACCGGATGCTGGTCACAGAAACCCTGCCCATTTCCCTGCGCGGCAACCAGACCAAGACTTTTACATTTGAAAATTTGAAAAATCAAGGGGAAAGTTCCTCGCTCAAGACGTATAACTACACCCTCGAATTCACCTCAAACCCCGTCTGGTACGCCGTGCAAGCACTACCCTACCTGATGGATTTCCCGCACGAATGCTCGGAGCAAATTTTCAGCCGATTGTATGCTAACACCCTGGCTTCCAATGTGGTAGAAAAGATGCCGAACATCAGGCGCGTATTCGAGCGTTGGAAAGGGACGGGGGCGATGAAGAGCAATTTGAGCAAAAACCAAGAACTTAAATACGCATTGTTGGAAGAAACGCCTTGGGTACTCGAAGCCCAAAGTGAGGAGCAACAAAAGCAAAACATCGCCTTGTTGTTCGACCTCAACCGCATGGCCGACGAGCGCGAACGCGCCCTCAACGCCCTCTCCGAACGGCAATTGAACAGCGGCGGCTGGCCCTGGTTTACGGGTGGAAAAGACAGTTGGTACATTACGCAACACATCGTCAGCGGCTTCATGCACTTGCAAAAACTAGGCGCATTCGATCCACAAAAGGACCAGAAATCTGCGCAAATGTTAGATAAGGCACTCGGTTATTGCGACCGCAAACTCAACGATCAATACGCTGAATTAGAACGACTTGTGAAGGAAGGAAAGGCCAAAATGGAAGACGATCATCTGGATGGCATGACGATCCAATATCTCTATGCACGTTCATTCCGGCCAGTGGATCGCCCAGGAAAAGAAATCGGCTATTACCTCGGTCAGGCTGAAAAATATTGGCTCGGCAAGGGATTGTACCAAGAGGGAATGTTGGCGCTTGCACTGCACCGTTATGGACGCAAAGAGGCTGCCCAACGTATTGTGGCCAGTCTCCGAGAACGCGCCACTATGAAAGAGGAGTTGGGCATGTACTGGCCCGTAGATTGGGGCTTCTACTGGTATCAATTGCCCGTAGAAACCCAAGCCCTCATGGTCGAAGTATTCAGCGAGGTAGCCAATGATACCAAAGCCGTGGAAGAACTGCGTATATGGCTCTTGAAAAACAAACAGACCAACCGCTGGGAAAGTACCAAAGCAACTGCGGAAGCGGTGTATGCCTTGCTGCTGAATGGCGATAATTGGCTTGAAAATTCAAAACCGGTTAATGTCTCTATGGGCGGTAGTCCATTAAAAGTCAACGAGTACGAAGCCGGAACGGGTTATTTCAAACAAAGCTGGGCGGGTAAAGAAGTCAAAAAATCCTGGTCCGAGATCAAGGTCGAAAACCCGAATTCCAACATCGTGTGGGGCGCGGCGTACTGGCAGTATTTTGAAGATTTGGACAAGATCAAAGACTTCAAAAAAACGCCGTTGACCATTGTGAAACAATTGTTTTTGGAAGAAAACTCCCCGACCGGGCCTGTGTTGAAATTGATCGCCGATGGGCAATCGCTCAAACGCGGCGACAAGATCAAAGTGCGCATAGAAATCAGAGTGGACCGCGCCATGGAATTTATACACCTCAAAGATATGCGTGCTTCCGGCCTGGAGCCTATTAATGTGCTCAGCGGCTATCGTTGGCAAGGAGGGCTGGGCTACTACGAGAGCACTAAGGATTTGGCCACGCACTTCTTCATTGACTATCTCCCCCGAGGCACCTTCGTGTTCGAGTACCCGCTCGTGGTGTCGCTCCGCGGTGACATGAGCAACGGGATTACGACGATGCAGTGTATGTATGCGCCGGAGTTTACGAGCCACTCGAAGGGGGTACGGGTGAAGGTGGATTGAGTTTTCTAAATCTAAAGGGTTGTGGGGTGTGTCAAAAGGGTTAGCACTTTTTGACACGCCCCCCATCCCTTTTCCTTATTACCATTTCCATTCTGGGTTTATCTCAATGATTGGACCCTTTCAGAAACCTGACTTTTGCCAAAAAGTGTCCCACTTCCATTTGACCTGAAACGCTTACATTTGACAGGAGTTTGGAGTAAGCCTTTTCCTTTGATCAATACGCTATCCATCCATCACCACTTAATTGGCAAATCTATGAAAAACAGATCCTTACGCAGCCTAATTGCATCCTGTATCTTGCTTGCGATTGCTCAATATGCCCATGCCCTTGACCTCGGCGTATCTTATGCCGTTTACAGCACCCCGGACGGGAAACCCTACATTGAGGTGAATTTCGAGATCGCAGCGGTGACACTTTTGTATAAAAAAGTGGATGGGGAGAAAATGCAGGCAGGTGCAGAAATCTTGATTATGGTCAAAAATGGCGACAACGTAGTTGCCTATGAAAAATACAACCTCCAAAGTCCTTTGGTGGATGCCGCACAGAGCCTCATAGACGTAAAACGCCTGCCTGTACCAGAGGGTGATTATGAATTGGAGATTACTGTACAGGATCTGAACGCTGCTGATAACAAGGACAATTTCCGGATGCCTCTGAGTGTTCGATTTCCTGCCAAACTCTATTTGAGCGAGGTACAATTGTTGCGCAGTTTCAAAAAGGATGAAACCACTTCTTCTTTTACCAAAAACGGTTATTTTTTGGAGCCTTTACCGTTCAACTTCTACGAACGAGGCACTACACGACTGGCATTTTATGGCGAAATTTATCGTTCCAACAAAAGCATCACAGACGCCGACTATCTCGTGCGGTATTTCATCGAACAGGAAAAAGGCGATGGCGTCAAAAACCTGATTTCCACGGGCAGCCAACGCAAAAAGCCGACTGACATTGATGCATTGCTCGTCCAGATGGACATCAGCAAACTAGAAAGCGGCAACTACTCCCTCACCGTGGAAGTGCGTGATGTAGCCAACAATTTGCTTGCTGCCCGCAGCCTCGCGTTCCAACGCAGCAACCCTTTCCTTCAGTTTAACGAAAACGACATTACGGATGAATCGCTCGAAAAGCAATTCACCCAAAACCTCGACGAAAAACAATTGAAATATGCGCTGGCAGCACTTTCGCCGATTGTGACAGGCGACGACGCTGAAATGCTGAACAATGTGAACAGGGATAAAGACCTGAAAAATAAGCGATTTTTTATCTTTCGACATTTTGTCCGTCAAGATCCCAACAACCCTGAAGCCGCCTACCGCCGCTACATGGCGCTAGCTAAAGATGTGCACGAAAAATTTAAAAGTGGGTTTCGTTACGGCTTCGAGTCCGACCGTGGCCGCGCTTACCTGCGCTTTGGGGCCCCCGATGATCTGATGCATGTCGAAGACGAACCGGGAGCCAGCCCGTACGAAATTTGGATTTATTACAACTTCCCCAAAACCAGCCAAACCAACGTTAAATTCCTGTTTTATAACCCCTCACTCGCCGGAGAAGATTATATAACGCTCCACTCCACCGCTCGTGGCGAAATTCAGGACCCTAAGTGGGAGCGTAAACTCTACAACCGCAACCTAACCGAATATGTGGACGGCGATAACTACAACGATGCCACAGGGGTACAAGGAAACCTTGGTCGGAGGGCGAAAGAGTATTTCACGGACTTTTGACCGTGACAGTTGACTTTTGACAGTTACCAGTTGACTATTCCATGAATTGCAACGGTCAAAAGTCAACTGTCAATTCCGATCCTCTTTGGCGTCTTCGCGCCGTTCAATATAGTCCTGCCAAACGGATTGGTAGTCGTAGGTGAGGTAAATTTCAGTATCAAACGCGCCCCATGCGCCGTTCTCAAGCGCGAGGTTGAGGCGGCGGATTGCTCCTGCGGGTACATGCAAGGTGATGATGTGGCCCAGCCCCATCGCCAGCGTCCAGGATACCACACGCACGTCTTGCGGTGGGAAAATGTCCCAGAAGCCCTGTGCTTCCAAAATACGGCGTATTTCAGGAAGGTTCTTGTCTTGTTGGTGTTTGAGAATGACCGTCACCAGCACGCTGTCTGCGTTAGGCACCGCCGAAGCCGTTGTAGAAGGGCCTTCAGGTGCGATGGGTTGTTGGGCGAGGCCTATTTGAGCGGTAACCAAGAGTATTGAAGCGAGCAACAGAATTTTCTTCATCTTTATGAAATAATGAAGTGATGAATGGATGGATGGTTGAAGCGAAATTCACTTCATCCATTCATCCCCTAATCACTCCATGGTTATGGCCGCAAAGATAATCGCCCCCCGCGCATTTTGATTTTTGAATCTGTGGCTTTAAAACTGATTTTGAAACTACATTTGCCCGGTGCTATCACGCTGGAATTGTAGAAGTTGGATATTACCGTCCACCGCCTCCGTCCACCATCCACCGTCTAAACAACGTCTAACCTATGTTCAAAAATCACCCTTCGGGACTGCCTTACCTTTTTCTGACTGAATTGTGGGAACGCTTCGGCTACTACCTCATGATCGGGATTTTCCTGCTTTACATGACCGATTCTGAGCATGGCGGGCTGGCTATGACGCGCTCACAAGGCTCAGATATTTTTGGAACCTTCATCGCTTTGGTGTACATCACCCCATTCGTGGGCGGGCTTTTGGCAGATAAACTTTTGGGTTATCGCCGGGCCATTATTCTTGGCGGGATTTTGATGGGCATTGGGTATCTGATGTTGGCCGTTTCGAACAGCCTGACCACCTTTTACGCCTCCTTGTTCGTGATGATTTTGGGCAATGGTTTTTTCAAGCCCAATATTTCAGTGCTCCTTGGCAACCTTTACAACGAAGAGAAATATCGGGTACTCAAAGATACTGGGTACAATATTTTCTATATGGGCATCAACATAGGGGCTTTCGTCTGCAACTTTTTTGCAGCCTGGCTTCGGCACAATATCGGTTGGGGAGCAGCTTTTGCAGCCGCAGGCATTGGGATGTTCATCGGGGTGATAGTGTTTGTCATCGGTTCCAAACACTACGCCCACGCCGATATCCGGCAACCCGCAGTAAAGGGAGAAATGGGGGTTGGACAAATGCTTTCTTCGGTGCTTTTGCCCGCTATTGTCACTGGTATTGCCGGTTGGATGATCCCAGGCAATATTTTCGGCACCGATTCTACCGATGCATTTCTGTTTGGCAGTATCCCAGTCATAGCATTTTACCTCTGGACCTACTTGAAAGCCAATGCGGAAGACAAGCCACGAATCAAAGTGCTGCTTTCGATCTATGCGGTAGTCATAGTTTTTTGGGCTATTTTCAAACAAAACGGCACAGCGCTTACCACCTGGGCCGAGTTTTATACCGACCGTGAAATGCCCACCTGGGTAGCAGGGCCAGCCGAAACCCTCAAAATGGCACAGGTGGTGACGATGAAAGACACGCTCTACACGCAGTACGACGAGCAATTCCGCACCACCCAAGGGCCTGATGGCAAACCCTTGAAAACCACCACCTTTAATCCTTATTTCCTCAATATCCCAGCATCAGACAGGCCGCCTGTGGAGGAAAAGGTTTCCTTGGTTTCGACAGAGATTTACCAGTCTGTCAATCCATTTTTTGTGGTGATCCTCACGCCCCTGGTTATATGGTTCTTCGCCTATTTGCGACGACGAGGAAAAGAACCCACCACACCCGCCAAAATCGGTTGGGGCCTGGTCGTGTCTGCACTCAGCACACTGGTCACTGTGATGGCAGTGTACGCCTGCCACAACGGGATTGAAAAAGCCTCGGCCTGGTGGATCATTGCTGCTTATGGAGTCATTACGGTGGGCGAACTTTTCCTCAGCCCAATGGGACTCTCCATGGTATCAAAAATGGCCCCGCGCCACATCACGGGCCTTATGATGGGCGGTTGGCAACTCGCCACAGCATTGGGCAACAAATTGAGCGGGGTACTCGCCACGATGTGGGACCGATATGATGACAAAACTAACTTTTTTTGGGTTAACTTTGTGTTGCTCATGCTCGCAGCGCTGGCCCTGTTTTCAATGCTCAGATGGCTGAACAGGATTTTCCGAGAAAAGGGGCTGACTTGAGCGTTTGGACATTAGACACTGAACGTTGGATTTGAGTCCGGAGCTTTCCAAGCTCCAACGTTCAAAAATATTCAAATCAACAAATTCATATAGATTATGTCAATCAAACAAAAGTTTTCGAGAGAGCACAAATCTGAAAAAGACCGCGCTGAAAACCGCAAGTTCATCCTCATCATCGCAGTTTCTACCGTGGTGCTGATGGCCCTGATGTATTTTGCATTTGTGCGTTAAGGAACGGGTGAATAAGGGATTTGTGCTAAAATCGAAAGGCCGTTCCTGCACTGAGCGGGAGCGGCCTTTCTGTTTATTTTCGTTGCATCCTATCTTCCACGGCCTCTGCCTCCGCCATTTCCGCCCCGCGTATTGCCGGGTTTATCTGACTTTGGCTCCACTGAGCGCTCATCAAAACGAGGCTTCGGCTTGCGCTTAAAGTCCTGTTTTTCAATGCTCGACACTTCCAAAATGGAAGAAAAACGGCGGCGCATCTCATTGGCGATGTCTTGCTTGCTGGGCTTTTCACCCGTCGCTGGAGAATTTTGAGGACGACGCTGTTCAGGGCGTGGACCTTCCTCCCGGCGTGGTCGCGCATCGGGTCGGCTGCCACTGAATGCTGGCCGACGCTCATCACGACGCTCGTCACGGCGGTCGCGGTCTGGGCCATTGTCCGTGCTCCGCTCGCGTGGCTGACCAGTGCTCCGCTCGCGTGGCTGACTATTGCTCCGTTCGCGCTGTTGATCATTGCGTTCGCGCGGGTTATTGCTGCGTTCGCGCTGCTGATCGTTGTTGCGCTCACGCGGTTGGTCGTTGTTTTCTCTGCGTGGTGGGCGCGGGTCGCGTGGTTCGCGGCGTTCCGGCATTGGAATCACGTCGCCAGCAGGTTGCGGGCGCTGATTTTCCGGCCGCGCTGGACGGGCTTCTCCCCGATTTTGCGAACTATTCCGAGCGCCACTTCCATTGTCCCTGCCACGTTGCGGTTTTTGCTGGCTTCGTGGCTGGGCTAAAGGTGGCGACGTAAGTTCGGCCACATAGGGGTGCTCCGTATCAACGGGTATTTGTTGCCCAATAAGTTTCTGAATGTCTTTCAGATACGGCAATTCCTCGCCTTCACAAAAAGAAAATGCAATGCCACTGGCGCCTGCACGACCCGTCCGGCCAATGCGGTGGACGTAAGATTCCGGGATATTGGGCAGCTCAAAATTGATGACGTGGGAAAGTGCGTCAATGTCAATACCACGTGCGGCAATGTCTGTCGCAACCAGTGCGCGGTTGCGGCCATTTTTAAAATTGTTGAGCGCCGCCACCCGAGCCGTTTGCGATTTGTTGCCGTGAATGGCTTCGGCGCGAATACCTGCCTTGTTGAGGTCGCCCGCTACACGGTTGGCGCCATGCTTCGTGCGGGTAAAAATGAGCGCCGACTTGATGTTCGGGTCTTCCAACAAGTGAATGAGCAGGTTTTTTTTGTCGTGTTTGTTGACAAAAAACATCTTTTGCTCCACAAGTTCAGCAGTCGTGGCAGGAGGCGCCACTGCCACTTTTACCGGATTATCGAGGATAGAATCCGCCAAATTGGCGATTTCAGGTGGCATGGTGGCCGAGAAAAACAGCGTTTGCCGCTTTGCAGGGATTTTCGCAATGACCTTGCGCACATCATGGATGAAGCCCATGTCGAGCATTCGGTCGGCCTCGTCCAACACAAAAATAGAAAGGCTTCGGAGATCCACAAAACCTTGGTTCATAAGGTCAAGTAAGCGTCCAGGTGTAGCTACCAGAATATCAGTTCCCCGACGAAGCGCGTCCGTCTGAGGTGTTTGGCCCACACCGCCGAAAACGACCATGTTTCGGAGCTGAAGGTTTTTTCCGTAAACGGAGAAACTTTCACTGATTTGCAAGGCCAGTTCTCGCGTTGGGGTCAAAATCAGGGCGCGGATCGGGCGACGGTTGGCGCCACCAGTGGGTACGTTAGAAAATTTAGTGTGCAAAAGTTGCAACATCGGCAATGCGAAGGCTGCGGTTTTACCCGTACCTGTTTGGGCACAGCCCAGCAGATCTCTACCTTCTAAAACGGGGGGAATGGCTTGTTCCTGAATGGGAGTAGGGCGTTCGTAACCCTCGGCTTCGAGCGCGCGCAGAAGCGGCTCGATGAGCGATAAATCGTTGAATAACATTGAATTGTTGTTGTCCGGTCTCGTGCGCGGCGAGCCAAGAGCGGCTCTTCAAGGGGCAAAGCGTGATGAATGTGGGAGACCAATCAGGTCGGAACGGGAAACGAAAACCATACTAGGGGTTTCGCTCGCGCACATCCAAAAAACGTCGTCGTCCAGGGCGGACAAACACCGGGTTGGTGTTAAATACGGGGCAAAGGTAGGGAAATATTTGGAAACAAAACTTTTTGTGCCAAAATAGTGAGATGGTTGGGTGAGTGCAAGATCATGTTCCATCCCAAATTCAATCAATTAGAATATTCCGGATCTTCACCCACTGGAGTTAAGCACAAATCCAAAGCCTTGTCATCTTGTCGAGAACCGTCCGCATCAAGTGCGCTTCGGTTGAGTGCTTGCACCTTTTGACTGACATTTCATGCCTTTAGGACAAATACTCAGGGTACGCGCACTTGATGCGGACGGTTCTCGACAAGATGACAAATCTTGGACACTTAGGTTAGTAAAAACATAGGATTGATTCGGCCTTGACAATCAACCCCATTTATGTGCATACCGTAGGCGTTTTCAGCAAGCGCGACGGGGAAGATTCCCATGTAAATCAACTTTTTCATACTGAATTCCTTTGTTTTACAGCCAGAAAACCTTCCCAGCCTATTGTTTTACAATCTTCCGCACCCCCCAGCCCTTGCTCGTCCTCACCTGCGCCACATATACCCCCGCTGGCTCTCCCGACAAATCCAATACGCATTCCCGCCAGCCCGCGCTGCGCAGGTATTGCATATCCGATACCACCCTCCCTTGCACGTCCAGCACCCGCACACCGAGCAGCACCGCGCCCTCGTGCTTGAGCGCGAGGTTTACCTGCCCGCTCGTGGGGTTGGGCGAGAGCGTGATGCCGATGTCTTGCTCTTGGATGGTCGGGGCTTCCACAGCGCTGTTGAGCTGACAGCCGGGTTCGAGGCAACCGAAGGAGTCTACGCGGAGTATCCAGCCATTTTGGTTGGTGCTGTCTGCATAAGTCCTGCCACAGATGATGAAGCCTTTATCGGGCATTTCCACAGCGTCATAAAACTCCTCGTAATATGGAAGTCCCGGTGGGCTTAAATGATACCCTTTTTTCCAATGAAGTTGAAGATTCTGTCCAATTTTAAGGATGATACCTGTTTGCCCAATGTTGCTGATTGCGGGGTCGTTTTCTAAGCCAACTGCTAAAACATTGCTATCGCTTAGCATGATTGAATTTGTAAGCAAAGCGTCTGTTCCCCCTGATATTGAGACCGAGTCAACCAATGAGCCGTCTATCGAAAATTTAAAAAAGGCAAACTGAAAACGATATAAAGAACCATTTCCAATTTTTCTAAAACCTTTTTCCCCAACAAAAAGGTATGAACTGTCAGAAAGAGTGGTAATGTTATACATGCTCCAAGTAAACTGTTTCCATTCCCAGGGGGGGATTTTCTTTACCCATTGTTGATTGCCTACAGCGTCCGTTTTGATCAAAAGAAGGTCGGCCATGAAATCAACCGAGTTGCACCCTGGGCAGATTCCTTGATAGTTGCTGTTACAGGAAAGCAAAAAACCGCCGTCCCAGGTTTCGATAAGTGCCCATCCGCGCTCATTGGCTGAGGCGTTGGTGGAATATTCCCTCCCATATACCTGATTGAAATTACTGTCAATTTTTAGGAGTATGACTTTCTCGTGTCCTTGATTTGTAGCAAGAAAAGTTTTTCCCACAATGGCGTAACCCCCATCCTTTGTTTTTTTTATTTCTCTCCCCATAAAGTGCCAGCCGGCTTTACCGTAGGCTTTTGACCAAAGGGTGTCTCCCGACAAGAGGTTCGTTTTGGTCAGGTAGATTTGGCCAGTTAACAGACCGTTTATGTCTTTGTAAAAAAGAGACATCAGCAATGTATGGTCGTGGTCAAGTTTGACGGAACCCTTTATTCCCCCTGTACTCGCACCCGGCACTAAAAAAACACTGTTGCCTTGCACAGCTCCGCTGCTGTCAAAGCGGGTAAGCATGGCTCTCTCATAATAAGGGTCTAAACTTAGGCTCCCGCCAGCAGCCAAAAAATGCTGCTTATTAAGTTCTGTCAAAAACGCCAATGCTTCTAAATTATGCCCCCAGTCTATTTGCTTGCTCCAATAGACTTGGGCACTGCCCGCCCAAACCTGGGCGAGCAGTGCCAGTGTCAAAAATATGCGCACGATTATTGCTTTTTGATGTGAAGCAATTTGCCATGTACCGTTTCTCCTGTGGAAATGGAACAACTGTAGAGCAAGATGCCCTTGGCTATATTGACGGCCTGCCAAACCACCAATGATTCACCAGTGGTATATTTTCGTTCAAAAACTATCTTCCCAGAAATATCCGTGATCACCAAAGCCTTGACCGACGCCCCAGCGGGTGCAACAAAGCGAACTTCATTGCTGAACGGGTTGGGGAATACCGTAAGCTCTGTTTCAACTATCGCGGTCTTATTCTCTTCGGAACGCTCGCCCGGCCTGCCACCCGTACTCCCTTCGGCCTCAAGCGGGTGATATACCCCGTTGAGGATATGGTCGAGCACTTTTACCTGCTCTGCCACGGTGGAGTTGTGGACCATCAATGGCGAGAGTTGGGCAAACTCTGCCGCCGTCAGGTGGTAGGCGTCGCGCCCGGCCAAGCCGGCGTTGATCAGGACCGTGTAGTACGCAATGAAATCCTGCGTCTCGGTCGAAGATCCTGTCACTTGCTGGAGGTATTGTTGGGCAGTATTGTAGTTGCCCAAAGAAGCATAAGTGGCTGCTAATATGCGCTTGTCTTCTTGTTGGTTGCGACCAGCAAGTAGGGAAATTGCACGGGTAGTGCCGGGTAAAGCAAGCGAGTCGGCCACTGCATAAGGCGACATCCGCACATAAGCCCCCAACAGGTCGTTGCGGTAGGGTAAAGCGTTGCCGGAGTTGGTGTAGAGCGTCAGCAGGTTGTTACAGTACGGTGGGTTTGGGCAGGGGTCTTCAATGACACAATTGGGCGCGCCAGTCGCATTCGGGTCATAAAAAACAGATACATTTTGAAAGCACTTCAAAATGCTGTTCGTGTTCTGGGAAGATTCCCCTCTCTCAAAATAGGAAAAAGCCTGAGCATTTGCATTTCGAATATCGAACAAGGGCGCGCCACAGTCCCAAAGAAATTTGTTGTCTGGCTTGGGGACGTTAGGGCTCGCATTTCCTTGACTAGGAAACGCCCCCATCACCGCCCAAGAAGCATCCCCTACGGCCCCCTCATAGATATTACAGTGGGTCTGCAAAGCGGAGTTGTCCTCTTCAAACTGATTGGCGATATTGAAATCGGTGAAAGTATTGCCTGCCAAAGCCGTGTTGTCTGTATTTTGGTCCGTACCATCGCCAAGGCCCTTGATTTCAAACGCCCAATCTTGATCGTTGATAATCTTAAATCCGGTGGCAAGCACATAGGTATTGTTTCCCACCATTGCTGTTTTACAGTCCAGTATTTTTCCGTCTAACCCCGTGAATACAACCGTTTTGTCAGGGATAGGGTTGCCATCTGGATCGCAGGTGACAAAAAATGTAGCTCCGTGAGGATCTGCCCCAAATCTAAACCCGCCCGAAAGTAGTATGTTGCCATTCGGCAGTACTTCAACGGATTGTAGCCTTTCCAGGCCATCGTTCGTCGGCAAGTCAAACCTTCGTACCCACTGTTCGTTGTAGTTGGCGTCCAGTTTGACCAAAATTGCCTGTGTTCCTTGCCAGCCCGCAAGAATGCAGGCATTGTTCGAGGTTTTTGCAACCTGCCCGAAAGCGCCTGTACCGTTGTTGTAGAAGTAGCTCTGCTTTAGTGTACCGCTTTTGTCAACTACGGCGTAGGCTGGCCACCTCACCCAAGTGAGTCGTTGATCGCATCCCGTGCCCATAGGGTCGCTGTTGGTTGTGGTATATCCGACAGAGACCAAATCACCGTTGTTCATTTCTACCGCATCAAAAGCCCAAGCATCTTCTGAACAAGGGCTGTTGCTTTGAAAATTTACCCCCGCAGTCCATGCGCTACCCAGCCCGCCCTGTTGCCCAAAAGCAGCATCAGGAACAAAGCACCACATGGCAAGCAACAGTAAAAAGGTGATAAGGGAAAAGCCCCCCCCGCAGTGCAGGGGCGTTGGACTTTGGATGTTTGTGCGCTGGAGAGCGCAACATTGGGAAGAAAGAATGTTTTTCATGTTGAAAAATCATTGCTTAAGTGAAAATAATAGAGATACACTGCCAATCGGAGCCGACTGACAAAACTTAACATAAAATTGCTATAATCGTAAGAGGATGGTTGAAGCGATTAAAATTGGACAATAGACTTTTGGATGCTGGATATTGGACAAAACTTTAAATGCCCAAACCCCAAACGTCCCATCTAACCGTCCGCAAAATAGATTATAAAAGCAGGTCTGCTGATGCTTTTGCCCCTGTGCGCGTGGAAAGGAATCCTCAAGGACAAAATGCACTGTGAAGGTAATGTTTTAATATCCACAAAGGCAAGGGCTGGGGCGAAATCTTAACTTAAAGATGTTGAAAGTACTTGGTGAGAATTTCTAATTTATGCTTTAAAAAGCCCTGTGTCGCGAGTCGGCTCAGGGCTTCCCGCAGTGCTTGGTGTTTTCACCAAGCACACAAACGAGTGAGTGACCATGTCTGAAATACCGTCCAAAATTGCACTTGGTGAAAACACCAAGCGCGGCGGGGGAATGTCCAATGTCCAAGGAAGGCGGGGCTTGGGTTTTGTTCTTAATCCTTAATTTCAACGGAGAAAAGCATTGAGCAGCGCCCTCCTTGGACATTGGACATTTCTTGTTGGACATTGGACATTCAAATCCAGTTCTTTACGGACTTGCCACGCTTCACAACTACACCTCCTTTCTCCACATTCCAATAGTAAATGCCTGAGGGCAGAAGCGCTGTATTGATCTCTAAAATTCCAACGGCATTTTGTTGACGAAAAACCATCCTTCCAGTTTGATCATACAGGAAAAAAGAGAACACCGCAGACGGGGTACCTGAGGTGATGGTTATTTTTTCATGAAATGGATTGGGCACTACTTCAAAGCCAGCCGACTCATTCGGGGCGAGCGTCGTGGAGATGGTGGAGTAGATGGTGTCGCAAGGATATGGCACAAAATGAAAAGCAGTATCGGGGGTGTCAAAGCATCGAAGCCCCCAAACGTAGGCTTCAATCAGCCCAAGCTTCGGCATGAAAAGCTGGTCATTTCCCGCTCTTTCGAATATTCTCTTCCCCCAGTCAAAGTAGAAACTGTGGCTTATGTGCCAGACTTTCAAGGAATCCCCATTTATTGGAATGCGGCTGATAGAATCTACGGTAACAGTGTCTGCATAGATTGGGTTACCATGACCATCGGTAGAGTATACTCCACCAACGACCCATGAGTCACCCACTTCTGCGGTAAAATCGTAGAGCGTTTCAAATTGGTTTGTCAATGGGCTGTACCAATACACCGTGTCGTTCTGGGAATAAACATAGACCGGATTGGGCACAATATCGTTAGAGGAAGACACGAGTTTGCTGCACCATTTTCCCTGATAATTCTCCTTGGAAACTGATTCTATCGTATGTGGAATCACTTTTAAAGCAAAATTCAATTCGCTGTAATACCACTTCGCGCCCACGGGCGCGAAGTCGAAGCCTTGAGCGGCAAGGTTGAATATGGCTGAGAAAGTCAGCAAGTGTACGAGGAGATACTTTTTCATGTTTGAGAGAATTTAGACACTTCTGGACATTTTTTTCGAGTGCCCAGACTTTCCAAGTTTTAAAAACTTGGAAAGTCTATCTCCGCGAAAATGTCCAGAAGTGTAGAGAATTTAGTGTTGAACAATGATTTTTCCGCTAAACTGCGGACGGTTGCCGTTCCAGAAAAGGAGCTGGTACGCTCCGGGAGGCCATTTGCCGACATCCAGCTGCTGCTCTTGCTCGTTATCGCCCCAGAGTATTTCGGCGACCGTTGCTCCTTTCGCATCATAGCACCGAAGTACTTGTTTT
>Ga0209181_10005742_pt1 | contig 17733 bp, 10 predicted proteins | sample MAT05_FD_187208 | JGI IMG/M metagenome (GOLD analysis project Ga0209181, IMG submission 187208) | Freshwater microbial communities from Lake Fryxell liftoff mats and glacier meltwater in Antarctica - MAT-05 (SPAdes) (version 2) | ecosystem: Environmental > Aquatic > Freshwater > Ice > Liftoff...
GTTGACGGAAGGCGCGATCGCCGTCGATGCGTCGCGGCAGGTGATGCGCATCAATGACGTCGGCCGCGTGCTGGCCAGTGTGGACGGCGTCGTGCCCTTTCCCGTGGATCGCCTGCCGAATGACCCCGAGCTTCGGTCCGCGCTGCAGCGTGCGCTCTCCGGCCAGGTGGTCGAGGCGCGAGAGGTCGTGCTGGACGGGCGTGCCGTGTCACTCGTCGCACGACCCCTCACGGATGGCGGCGCCGTGCTGGCGATGTACGACCTGACGCCGATCCGGAAGCTGGAGCAGGTGCGACGTGACTTCGTGGCCAACGTCAGCCACGAGCTGCGGACGCCGCTCACGATCGTCGGCGGATACGCCGAAACGCTGGTGGACGATCACGACATGCCCGTCGGCAACCGACAGGCGTTTCTGCAGACGATCCTGTCGAACACACGGCGAATGCAGCGCATCGTCGATGACCTGCTGGACCTGAGCCGGATCGAGTCGGGTGGCTGGCGGCCGAATCCGGTCGCGCTGCGCGTGCCGGACGTCGTGGCCGACGTCATGGTCGCCGTGTCCGCGTCGACGGCCGGCAAGGACCTCGTGGTGCGCGCCGACATCGCGCCCGACGCCGAACAGGTCTTCGCCGATCCAACGGCACTGCGTCAGGTGCTGGGCAACCTGGTCGAGAATGCGGTTCGTCACACGTCGGCAGGCACGGTGCGTGTCGTGGCACGGCGCGAAGGCGACGTGGTGACGCTCGCCGTCAGCGACACCGGCACAGGGATTCCCGCAGAGCACCTGTCGCGCATTTTCGAGCGCTTCTACCGCGTGGACCCGGCGCGCTCACGCGAACAGGGCGGCACCGGGCTGGGCTTGGCGATCGTGCGTCACCTCGTGGAAGCGCACGGCGGCAATGTCACGGCCGAGAGCGAGAGCGGTGTCGGCACGACGATCGTGACGAGCTGGCGCGCCGTTGTCGCGGTCGTGTAACGGTTCGCCACTCATCGTGACGATGGCTGTTACATGGCCGTTGCACGATCGCGGGATCACCGTCACATCCACACGCGATCGTAACAGAGTCATGCTCCGGCATGGAGGTGGGCGCTGGTCAGAGCCCACGGATACCCTCGACTCGTTACGCACATCCTATGTCGATCGCATTCGCCCGTCGGCTGACTCTCGTCGCCGTTGCATTGCTCGGCCTTGTGAAGCACGCGCACGCGCAGACGCCGGTTCCACCGGTGGCGCGCGGCAAGATCACCGGCCGTGTGCTCGACCCGCAGGGCAACGGCATGTCCGATGTCGGCATCCAGATCGTCGGGACGACGATCGGTGCGATGTCCGGCGTGGACGGCCGCTACACCGTCGTCAACGTGCCTGCTGGCACCGTGACGCTGCTCGCGCGGCGCATCGGGTTCGCCTCGAAGACCATCACCGGCATCGCGCTGCGCGGTGGGCAGACCGTCGAGCAGAACATCGCGATGGCACCGGCCACCATACAGCTTGCCACGACCATGGTGACCGCCACGCAGGAGCGCGGCTCCGTCAGCGCGGCGCTCGACCGGCAGCGGAAGTCCACCGGCATCGTGGCGGCAATCACGGCCGAGCAGATCGCCAAGAGCCCGGACGGCGATGCAGCCCAGGCGGTTGGACGCGTGAGCGGTGTCACGGTGCAGGACGGAAGGTCGGTGTTCGTCCGCGGCCTCGGCGAACGGTACACGACGACCTCGTTGAACGGGGCCCGCTTGCCGAGCCCCGAGCCAGAGAAGCGATACGTGCCGATGGATGTCTTTCCCGCTGGTCTCCTCCAGACGATCACGACCACGAAGACGTTCACTCCAGACCGCAACGGCGATTTTGGCGGTGCCGAGATAGACATTCAGACTCGTGAGTTTCCGGCCACGCGGTCCATCTCGTTCGGTTCGTCGACAGGCCTCAATGCGTCGGCCACAGGCCAGACGCTGTCGACGGCGCCACGGGCTGGGAGCAGCGAATGGTTCGGGTTCGCCGATGCCGCGCGATCATTGCCTCCTGCACTCGAGTCAGCATCGGCGCTGGGACAGTTGACGACCCAGGCGCAGGTGAATCAGGCCATCGGCTCGCTTCGTCAGGTCTACACACCGAAGATCCAGAACGGACTTCCGAATGGTTCGATGAGCTTCTCGGTCGGCGGGCGCGATCCGGTGCTTGGCCAGCAGATCGGCTATCTGCTGTCGGCCAACTACGCCGCCTCACAGGACGTGCGTGATGGCGAGGTGGAACGGAATCCCGTGCTGACCAACGGCGCGATTCTCGAGAACGAAGGATGGACAGGGGCGAGCTCGACGCTTGGTACGCTCTGGGGCGGACTGTTCAACCTCAGCACGCTGATCGGCGCGAAATCGCGGATCATGTTCAACAACACGTTCACGCGCTCTTCCGACAATACGGCCCGGCAGTCCACCGGCCCGGCCTTCGCATACTCGGGAGCGATGATCGAGCGCACGACGCTGCGGTTCGTGGCGCGGGAGATCCGGTCCAATCAGCTGAAGGGCGAGCATGCGCTCGGCCGCAGTCAGATCGACTGGTCAGTCGCCTCGTCAGGCGTCCGGCGCGACGAACCGGATCGCACCGACGCGGTGCGAGTCCAGTTCTCCGGCGCCGGAAACTTCCTGTTCCCCGAGGACGACCCCGAGGGCTTGCGCAAGACGTTCGGCAAGTTGGCGGAGTCGAACTGGACGTACGGGGCGAATTACCGACTCGAGCTCGGATCGACCTCAGCGCCGTTTCTGATCAAACTGGGCGCGCTGCGCCGCACGACGGAGCGCGACGCCACCAATCGTCAGTTCAATCTGCGACTTCGCACGGGGTCGCAGTCGACGGCGCAACGCGCTGCGACGATCGAATCGATGCTGTTGCCGTCCAACCTGACTCCCACGAGCACGGTCTGGCAGCTTGGCAATGTCGCCGAGGACGGACAGTACCGAGCGACAGAGACACTGCAGGCCGGCTATCTGATGGGAGAGTGGCCGGTCACGGACCGCATACGGCTGATTGGCGGCGCTCGGGTGGAGCAGGCGAAGATCGACGTGGCCACGCTGCTGTCGAATGGCAACAGTTTTCCGGCTCGACTGAACAACACCGATGTGCTCCCCTCGCTCGTGCTCAATTATCAGGTCACGGACCAGCAGACCCTTCGCTTCTCCGCAACACAGACACTGGCACGACCGGAGTATCGCGAACTCTCGCCCGTGCAGTTCATCGATGTCATCGGCAGCGCCACGACGGCTGGCAATCCGAATCTCAAGCGCACGCTGATTCAGAACTTCGACACGAAGTGGGAGTGGTACCCCTCCGGTGGCGAAGTCATCAGCATCGGCGCGTTCTACAAGCGCTTCGATGCGCCCATCGAGCGAATCGACGTGGCGACCGGCGGAAGCAGTCAGTTCATCAACTTCGCGAACGCGCAGTCAGCCCGGAACCTGGGAATCGAAGTGGAGGCCCGCAGCAATCTGGGATCGCTCGTCGAGGCGTTGAGTCCCCTGACGGTGTTCGGCAACCTGACGCTGATGTCGAGCCAGATCGACATTGGCGATGGTGTTTCCGCCAACACGAACACGAGCCGGCCGATGATGGGGCAGGCGCCATATGTGGCGAATGCCGGTCTCACGTGGGCGAATCAGGCCGGCGATCGTAATGCGACGGTGCTCTACAGCGTCGTGGGCCGCCGCATCACCTCCGCAGGGTTGGTTCCGTTCCCCGATCTGTATGAGCAGCCGCGAAACCTGGTCGACCTGTCATTCCGATACCCCGTGCTGCGCACGTTGTCATTGCGTGTGGACGCGCGCAACCTCCTCGACGCCCCGTACCGATTCCTGCAGGGTGACTTCACGCGGCAGGAATGGCGCGCAGGCCGTCAATTCAGCTTCGGACTGCAGCTGCGCAATTGACAGGACTCGGTGACAGTCCTGTGACAGAGTTGTCGCCGGTCTGTTCACTGTTCGCGGTACATCTGTACGCACAGGTATTTCCGGTCGTCTTGTACGCTTCACCATAATCCAATCTCAGATGCTGACCCATTTCGTTCGTCGCAGCGGTGCTGCGCTCTTGCTCGCCACCGGTGCGCTGCTGACGGCATGCAATGGTGGCGATGACCCCGTCCCGCCGCCCGCACCGCCCGCGAGCGCTTCGATCGCGTCACCGGCAACCACGTCGCTGACGCTCAACTGGGCTCCGGTGCCGGGCGCGACCGGATACGTGATCCGTCGGACCGAAGGTGCGGCCGGCGGCACCCCGACGACCGTCGCCAACACGTTGGCCGGCACCGCCGGCACGTTCACGGACGTCGGCCTTTCGCCGAACACGACGTATCGCTATCAGCTGGCCACCGTGCGCGCAGCGGAAACGTCGGCGTTCGGTGCCGAATTCACCGGTGCCACGCTGGCACCCGGATCGGCCGGCTCGATCGAAGTGACGGCTGACATCACGACCAGCACCACGTGGACTGCGGATCGCGTCTATCGCCTGCCGCGCATCATCTCCGTCGCCAATGGGGCGGTGCTGACCATTCAGCCCGGGACGCGCATCACGGGCGCCGCCGTTGCGAACGGGACCAACCCGACGGTCACGGCTCTGATCGTGCTGAAGGGTGCACGTCTGATCGCCGAAGGAACTCGCAGCAATCCCATCGTGATGACGTCGGGTGCGGCTGACGGCAGCGCAGCGCCCGGTGACTGGGGCGGCATCGTGATGGTCGGCAATGCCACATCGAACCGCACCGGCCGAACCGTGGTCGAAGGGCCGACGCCTGCGGACACCATCAGCTGGAATGGTGGCGCGGCGGATGGCGACAACAGCGGTTCATTGAACTTCGTGCGCATCGAGTTTGCCGGCGCGGCCGGCGCGCTGAACGTCGAGCTCAACTGCCTCTCGATGTACGCCATCGGTCGTGGGACGAGCATCCAGAACGTCGAGTGCCTGCGCGGACTCGATGACTCGTTCGAGTGGTTCGGTGGCACGGTCGATGGACGCAATCTGATTTCGTACGAGGCCGGTGACGATCATTTCGACGCCGCCGAGGGCTATCGGGGTCGCAATCAGTTCCTGATCGCGGTGCAAACGGGTCCACGCCTGAGCCCGCGCCCAGGCAACGTCGGTGCGCTTTCGGCGGAACAGAGCGGGTTCGAGGTCGATGGGTGCGGAACGACTGCAGGCACGTGCGCGCTCGGCTTCAACAGCACGCCGTTCACCTCGCCGGTGTTCGCAAACTTCACCATCATCGGACCGGGCCCTGGCGTGCTGCCCGCTCGCGCAGGTCGGGATGGCGGTCTCGGCGCGAACATCCGCCGCGGCGCTGGCGGCGCATGGATCAACGGCATCTTCGCACGCTGGCCGGAATCGGCGATCTCGGTGTTCCAGCAGGAAACGGCGGACCGCGTCACGGCGGACTCGCTCGACATCCGGAATGTGTTCCTCGTCGACAACGCGCGAAACACGGACGAAGTCGGCGCCGAACTGGCCGCTGACGTAAATGCCCGCCGCTTCTTCCAGCAGACACGCTTCACTGGTCGCTCCATCGACTCGGCCACGACCGCAACGGACGCAGTCTTCACGAGCGTTCCTGCCGCAACGGTCGTCATCGCCAATGGCGCCACGTTCGACTTCACACCGGTGGCCGCATCGCCGGCGCGTACGGGCGGCCTCACGACCCTGACCGCTCGGATCGCGGCTCGTGCGACGGGCTTCTTCGGCGGCACGCTGGCAGGTACGGCGTATCGTGGTGCGGCAGATCCGGCCATTCCGCTCGCTTCGCAGTGGTGGACCGGCTGGACGTCGTACCGCCGTAACTGATGCCGCGATCGTCCATCGCAGCGTCCTGATGTGAGACGGGCGCCGGAGCCAATGGCTTCGGCGCCCGTCTCACGTCAGCGCGCCTGCGCGGCTAAGCTGCGCTGGGACTATGTACCGATCGCTCAACGCTTCTTCCGAATCGTCATGCGCAGAATCGCTCTTGCAGTCGTCGTGTTTCTCTGTTCCTGTCGCGGCACCGAATCCTCGACTGCACGGGCGGATTCGCTGCGCTCGCCGATGCTGGAACGCCGCTCCGACGGCGTGGTCATCGCATCCGCAGAATCGCTTCGCACGATTCCCGGGTACGTCATCGACAGCATCTTTCCGCCGGTCGAAGCACTTCGACGCTTCCGCGAGGCGTCCGGGACTTCCCGGCCGACGCAGCTCAGCGACGGAGACACGACCATTCTGGCGCTGTTCACGGGATACGTCGATGCCCTGCGAGCCCGTGATTCCATCGCGGTGTTGCGCTTCGCTCTCACGCGTCCGGAATACGCATGGCTGTACTACGACGCATCACCCGAACAGCAATCTGGCCTCGTGCCGCAGGCCGCCTGGGCCCTGATGGAGAGTCGCAGCAACGTCGGACTCGGTCGGGCTGCCGGCCGTGTGAGCGCACTGGGCAATGCGCGCGTCGTGAAGGCCACCTGCGGGCCGACCAGGGTGCGCCTGCCAGCGTCGGAGTTGATGGGACCATGCACCGTGGTACTCGAGGCGGCCAATGGCACACGTACGCCGTTGCCGCTCTCACGCATGGTGATGCGTCGGGACGGTCGCGTGAAGATGGTCAGTTTCGCAAATGACTTTTAGTACGCACGCGCTCACTATCACGGCGCTTGCGCTGCTGGTGGCCTGTTCGCCGGCTCCGGTCGACGCGCCGAAGGCCGACGCTTCGTCGCTCACGCTCAGCGGCGCTGGCGCCACCTTTCCGTATCCGGTCTACACGCGATGGTTTTCGCACTTCGCGCAGACAGGTGGTGCGCGCATCGACTATCAGTCGATCGGTTCCGGTGCCGGCATCCGGGCCCTGCTGGCGGACTCGGTGGACTTCGCCGCCACCGATGTACCGCTGACGGCCGCCGAACGCAGCACACTCGGCGGCCGTGGCATTCGTCAGGTGCCGCTGGTCGTGGGCGGCGCGGCCGTGACATACAACCTGCCCGGCGTGACGCGACAGCTGCGGCTCGACGGGGCGACCCTCGGCGACATCTATCTGGGACGGATCTCGCGCTGGAACGATCCACTGCTCGTCGCACTCAATCCCGACATCTCGCTGCCTGATGCGCCACTCCACGTGATCACGCGCGCCGACACCAGCGGCACCAGCTGGATCCTGACCGAGTACCTCTCGCATCTCAGCCCGGGCTGGGCCCGAGGTCCGGGCCGCAGCCGATTCCCCGCCTGGCCGGTGGGCACACGTGTGCGCGGGAACGAAGGTGTGGCGTCGGAGGTGAAGGTCACGGCGTACGCAATCGGCGTGGTCGAAGCCGTGTATGCGATGCAGAACCGGCTGCCGGTCTCACGGATCCGCAATCATGCCGGATCCTGGGTCACACCACAGACCGGTGGGCTTCGCGCCGCAGCGAGCGCCATGCTCGCATCCATCGATGACACGCTGGAGTTTGCCACCAGCATCAGCGATGCACCGGGCGAGGCGAGCTACCCCATCGCGGCACTCTCCTGGCTGCTCGTGCCCTCGCGTGGTCGCGATTCACTCCACATTCGCGCGACCGGCGATTTCGTGCGATGGGCGCTGGAACATGGCCAGGACGACGCGCTGGCCCTGGGCTATGCACCATTGCCCGACGCGATGCGTCGCACGCTGTTGCGCACCTGGAGCGCCAGCGTGCGCTGAGCGCGTCGCATCGATTCGCAGACTCATTCGCGGATTGCCCGCGGCCCGGTCCCGAGAGGATGACGCCGACGTGCATCCGCCACACGGATGTCGGGCCAGCGCGCGGGTGCCGTGCGTGCAGGCAGACGGTAACTTCCGCAGGTCCCCTTCCCTGCCCCGCCCGCATGTCCTCTCCGTCGCCCAGACGCCGCACGCCCGCAGCGCCCCAGTCCGTGGATCCGGCACGCCGCGCGAAGGCCGGTGGGCCGGCCGCACCGGTCGGTGCGGGCACGCACGGCCAGCCGTCGGATGACTGGCGTCGCATCTGCGCGATCGACATCGGCTCCAATTCGATTCGTGCGATCGTCGCGGATGTCAGCAGCACGGGACAGATCCGCACCATCGATGAGATGAAGGCGGCTCCACGCCTCAGCACCGGTGTCGACGAGACGGGACACCTCTCGGTCGAGAGTGTCTTGTCCGCGATCGAGGCGCTGCAGCGGATGGCGACACTCGCGACACAGCTGGGCGCCGCGCGGATCGAGTGCGTCGCCACCAGCGCGGTGCGCGACGCCACGGATGGTGCCGCATTCGTCCGCCAGGTGAAGAAGTCCACCGGACTGACGGTGCGTGTGATCTCTGGCGAGGACGAGGCGCGGCTCTCGTTCCGCAGCGCGCAGGCACATTTCGATGTCGGCCATGGGCGCGTGGTGACCTGCGACATCGGCGGTGGCTCGGTCGAACTCGCGCTGTCGGCCGACGGACTCGTGGAACGGCTGCTCTCGATGCCGTTCGGCGCCATCCGCGCCACCGAGAACTTCCTCGGCAATGCCACGCGTCGCGGTACGGTCAGCAAGTTGCGCAAGGCATTGCGCGAGGAAATTCGCGAACGCTTTGCCGTGAAGGAATGGCGTGGCGCGGGCATGATCGGCTCCGGTGGCACGTTCACCAACGTCGCCAGCATGCTACTCGCGCAGCAGGGCATCGCCACGGCACGCACGGTGCACGGCAAGGTGGTCCGCCGGGGCGAGTTGGAGCACCTGCTGGACCAGCTGACCGAGATGTCGCCCATCGAGCGCCTGGTGGTGCCGGGCCTCAGTCCGGCGCGCGCCGACATCATCGTCGCCGGCATGGCCGTCGCAGCCGAGGTGATGGCGTTTCTGGACATCCGCGCCTTCCAGACGTCGGCGTACGGCATCAGGGAGGGCCTGCTGCTCGAGGCGGCAGAGGTGTCACCGTCAGCGACCGATCCCGGCGAGGGACGCCGGCGGAGTGTGCAGCAGTTTGCGGAACGCACGCAATACGAGGAGCCACACGCGCGTCACGTGCAGACGCTTGCGCTGCAACTGTTCGATGCAATCGGCGTGCGCATCGGCTGCGCACCTGAGGATCGGGACACATTGCGTGATGCGGCGTTGCTGCACGACACCGGCTATCACATCAGCTACAACGATCACCACAAGCACTCCTATCACCTCATCGTGCATGCCGAATTGCTCGGTGTCGCGCCGGAGGAACAGGTGGTGATGGCGAACGTGGCCCGGTATCATCGCGGCGCGATGCCGAAGGAGAAGCATCCCACGTTTGCGATGCTCACGCCTGACCAGCAGGCACGCGTGCGTCGTCTCTCGGCGTTGCTGCGTGTGGCCGATGGCTTCGACCGCGGCCACATCGGTGCCGTACAGCAGGTGAAGGTCAGATGGACCGGACGCGCGCTGCGACTCACTCCGGTGGCCGATCCGCGTGCGCGATCGACGCGATTGGAACTCTGGGGCGCGAGCCGCAAGAGCGACCTGCTGGAAAAGCTGCTCGATCTGCCGGTGCTCGTGATCGGACCTGACGGCAAGCCAGTCGAATCGGAGACGACGGACTCGGTGGACTGAGCGCGACGCCACCACGCGACCAGGTCCCCGTGCGAAAGGCCTGGCGGCTGGCGCTCAGCCTGAACACGACGCCGCGTACGTCAGGCGCGCGCGCGTCCCCACGGATCACGCAGCAGCCGCACATGCGTCGCGCGCTCCGGCTCGCCCGCTGCCGGGGTTCGCTGCAGGTACGTGCCATCCGGCTGCAGCACCCAGGCCTGCCGGTTGTCGTCCAGGCACGTGCGCAGCAGCGATTCCAGGCGCAGGTGCAGCACCGGCGACTCGATCGGCACGACCGTCTCGACGCGGTGGTCGAAGTTCCGCGGCATCCAGTCGGCTGAGCCCAGATAGTACTCGGGTTGTCCATCGTTGCCGAAGAAGAACAGGCGGGAATGCTCGAGAAATCGCCCGATGATGCTCTGCACGACGATGTTCTCGCTGATGCCGGGCAAACCGCTCCGCAGGCAGCAGACGCCTCGCACGATGAGGTCGATCTTCGCGCCTGCCGCCGAGGCACGGTAGAGCGCGAGGATCGCATCCGGATCCACCAGCGCGTTCATCTTGGCGATGATGCGGCCAGGACGGCCCGCACGCGCATGCTTCGCCTCACGGTCGATCAGCTCCACGAAGCGGCGACGCATGTTTGCCGGCGCCACGAGCAGCTTCCGGTACAGCTGCTGACGACTGAAGCCGGTCAATGCGTTGAACAGGTCGCTCACATCTGCACCGATGCCCGGGCTGCAGGTGAACAGGCCGATGTCGGTGTAGAGCTTCGCCGTGCGCGAGTGATAGTTGCCGGTGCCGATGTGCACGTATCGACGGATACCATCAGGCTCGCGTCGCACGACCAGCGCCGTCTTGGTGTGCGTCTTGAGTCCTGGCACGCCATACATCACGTGCACGCCGTAATTCTCCAGCGTGCGCGCCCACGCGATGTTGTTCGTCTCATCGAAGCGCGCCTGGAGCTCGATCAGCACGACGACCTGCTTGCCGCGTTCCGCCGCCTCGATCAGTGAGCGCACGATCGCCGTCTCACCTGACGTACGATACAGCGTCAGCTTGATCGCCAGTACGTGCTCATCGGTGGCCGCGCGCTCGATGAAGTGCTCCACCGTCTCACGAAAGCTTTCGAACGGATGGTGCACGAGGACGTCGTGCTCGCGGATCGCATCGAAGATGTTCGTGGTTTCCGCCAGTTCCTCCGGGATGCCCGGCACGAACGGCGGATATCGCAACTCCGGCAGGTCGATGGCGGCAGCCAGTGACATCAGGTCGCCAAGATCCAGCAGCATGCCCGGCTCATCCACGTCGCGCTCGGTGAGCGGCAGCGCGACCACCAGCGCATCCTCCTCGTCCCGCAGCTCTTCCATCAGCAGCGTGCGCAATTCCAGTGGCATGCCGGTCTGCACCTCGAGCCGGACCACCTCGCCGAACTTCCGCTCGAACACCTGGCGCTCGACCACCGACAACAGATCATCGTCCTCCTCGACACCGGTGAGCTCGAAGTCGGAGAAGCGGGTGATCCGGAAGGCGTGCCAGCTCAGCACTTCCATGCCGGGGAACAGCGAGCCGAGGTTCACCCCGATGACATCCTCGATCGGCACGAAGTGCCCGGGCCGACCCGCCGGCACCCAGCGGGCGAGCGACTTCGGCACCTTCACGCGTGCGAAGTGCTCATGCCCATTGTGGGGATCCCGCACGCGGACGGCGAGGGAGAGCGACAGATTCGAGATGTAGGGGAACGGATGTCCCGGGTCCACCGCGAGCGGCGTGAGCACCGGGAAGACCTGCGACTCGAAGAACGCGTCGACGACCAGCCATTCCGCCGGCGTGAGATCGTTCATGCGCACCAGTTGCACGCCATGCGCGACGAGCGCCGGCAGCAGGTCATCGGTGAGGCACGTGCGCTGCCGGTGCACCAGTTCCTCGGCGCACTTGTCGATCGCCGTCAACAGCTCGGTCGGCGAGAGACGCTCCTGCGGGTAGCCCCCCTGCCCGTTCTTCACCTTGCGACGCAGCCCGCCGACACGAACCATGTAGAACTCATCCAGGTTCGAGCTGAAGATGGCCAGGAACTTCAGCCGTTCCAGCAGGGGCGTGCGTGGATCGCGTGCCTCATTCAGGACGCGCGAGTTGAATTCCAGCCAGCTCAGCTCGCGACTGAAGAACAGGTGCGCCTCGCCGGCGGCACCGACGGAGCCCATCGCATCCGCATCGGCGTCACCGCCGCGTCTCTTTTTCGGACGTGTTGCCATCAATTCCCCGCAGGATCAGGCTTGGGCCAGGAACAGGCCGTGCGACCGGTGACGTGATCAGCCCGGACGGCCGATCACGACGACGGCGTTCAGCAACAGCGCACTCAGCGCTGCCAGCAGGGCAGCGGCAGGAATGGTCACGATCCAGGCCCAGACGATGTTGCCAGCCAGGCCCCATCGCACTGCGCGCACCCGGTTCGCCGCACCGACACCGACGATCGATCCCGTGATCGTGTGCGTGGTGCTGACCGGGATACCGAACTGCGACGCCGTCAAGATGACGATAGCTCCGCCCGTCTCGGCACAGAACCCGCCGACCGGACGCAATTTCGTGATTCGGGTACCCATGGTGTGCACGATGCGCCAGCCACCGAACAGCGTGCCGAGCGAGATGGCCGTGTACGCACCGATTTCCACCCAGAGCGGAATCGTGTTCATGTCGGGCACGTACAGGTGGCTCAGCACGCCGGTGGAATGCGGTTCGAACAGCTTCCGCACGCTTGGCGCCGACAGCAGGGAGACGATGATGCCCATCGTCTTCTGCGCATCGTTGCTTCCGTGCGCCAGCGACAGCAACGCCGAACTCGCGAGCTGAGCCGGCCGGAAGAACCGGTCGACCTTGCCCGGCGACATCTTCGCGAAGACACGGTAGACGATTGCCATCAGCGAGAGGCCAAGGAGGGCCCCGAGCGCTGGCGACAGTGCAATCGCGGTGAGCGTCTCGATCCACTTCGGTCCCCAGTTCAGCGCCCCGAACCCCTTGCTCGCGACTGCGGCGCCGGCAAACCCACCGATGAGCGCGTGCGACGAGCTGGAGGGAATGCCGAACCACCAGGTGATCAGGTTCCAGATCACCGCACCGAGCAGTGCCGCCGCGATCACGTTGGCGGAGATGGCGCTCGCATCGACGTATCCCGAGCTGATTGCCTTCGCGACAGCCATCGTCGAGAAGAAAAGCGCCATGAAGTTGAACGTCGCCGCCCAGAGCACCGCCTTGAACGGCGTCAGGACACGCGTGCCGACAATCGTCGCAATCGAGTTGGCCGAATCGTGGAATCCGTTGATGAAGTCGAAGATCAGCGCGACAACGACGATACCGATGACGTACGCGATCACGGCAACTCAGCTGTTCTTGAGCGAAATACTCTCGAGCGCCAGCGACACATAATGGCATTCGTCGATCGCCGTCTCGAGCGAATCGTAGAGGTCCTTCCACTTCATCACGGTCAGCGGATCCGGCGTCCCCGCGAACAGATTGCCCAGTGTCTCGTGATAGATCGCATCGGCTTGCTCTTCGAGGCGCTTGATGCGCACGCCATGCTCGTAGACCATCTGCGGCTTCTTCATCGCGGCCACGGCCTCGCGGATCTGCACGCAGGCTTCCCCGAGGATCGCGCACATCCTGATTGCCGGATCACGTGCTTCCGTGATGCGGTAGATCTGGGCTCGGCGGGCACAGCCGTCGATCAGGTCCACGACGTTGTCCAGACGCGTCACGAGTGTATGGATGTCCTCGCGATCCAGCGGCGTCACGAATGTCGTGTCGACCTTCCGGTTCGCCTCGGCCGTCAACCGATCGGCCTGATGCTCGAGATTCTTGATGTTGGTCGTGAACTCGTCGACGCGAGAGGGATCCGCGAACAGCTGCTGCAGCACATTGGCCGACTGCACGAGCATGCCGGCCATTTCAGCGAAAAGATCGAAGAATCGATCGTCGCGGGGTATCAGACGCACGAAGGAGATGCTCCAGAGGAAATTGAGCGCCGGGAGCGGAGCCGGCGGGTCGCACCGCGACGAATTTAGAAGATCAGCGCGTCGTTACACGAAAATGACACCGGACTGTTACAAGTATGACCGCACCCGGCCCGCAACCTGCCGCCGGAGTCGCTGCTCGAGACGATCGGGCAGCGCGAATGGGCGGATCAGCAGCACGCCGGCCACGAAGCCGCCCACATGTGCCCACACCGCCACACCACCCGACGGGTCAGCGTGCAGCATGTTCAGCTGGGGCAGACCAGCAAGGACCTGCAGCGCGAACCACCAGAGCAGCACCAGCCACGCCGGAAAGTGAAACAGGAAGAACGGAGGGAAGAACATGCGTACCCGATGCCTGGGGAACAGGACCAGATAACCACCCATCACACCTGAAATCGCGCCGGATGCGCCAACGGTCGGGATCGGTGAACCGGGCTGGAGTGCCACGTGCAGCGCGGCGGCAGCCAGCCCGCACACGATGTAGAAGGCCAGGAATCGCCGCGGCCCGGTGAGGTCCTCGACGTTGTCGCCGAACACCCACAGGAACAGGGCGTTGCCGAGGAGGTGGCCCCACCCACCATGCAGAAACATGGAGGTGAGGGGGGTGAGCCAGTTCACCGCCGAACGGTCCACCAGACAGGCCCAGCCAGAGCCCATCGGAACGGCCAGGCCGACCGGGGCAACGCGGGTGACTTCGCCGGGCACCATGCCGAACTCGCACACGCTCTTGATCAGCGCCGTGCCATTTGCGCCGCCACCCTGCACGAACAGCCACGTGCCAACCATCGCCGCGAGGATGGCCCAGGTCATGATCGCACGGGTGTCGGTCGGATTTTCGTCGCCGATCGGAAACATGGCTCGCGGGTGAGGAGTCGGGAAACGTCGAATTCTAACGCGGCTTCCCGCCGCCAGGTGGCTGACGTTTGCCTCTCGGCAGCTTCGGGCTTCCTGCACTGCCACGCCCACGCCCGTCTGCTGCCATTCTGGCGTACATACTGGGTGCCAAACTTGCGCCCTCCCTTGCTGCGTTGGACTGCGTGCACTGGGCTGGCACTGCGACGACGATGAGGGCTCCGGCTTCCTGCCTTGGAGCGCGCTGATTTTTTGACTCGTGAGGACGCATCCGAATGGCTGACAAGGTGATTGGCATCGACCTCGGCACCACGAACTCCGTGGTCGCCGTCATGGAAGGCGGGGATCCGGTCGTGATCCCGAATGCCGAGGGCGGTCGCACGACCCCATCGGTGGTGGGTTTCTCGAAGGATGGCGAGCGCCTCGTCGGGCAGATCGCGAAGCGTCAGGCGGTCACGAACCCGACGAACACGATCTTCTCGATCAAGCGCTTCATGGGCCGCAAGATGTCCGAGGCGACGCAGGAGCGCGGGCGCGTGCCGTACACCATCGCCGCCGGCCAGAACGACCTGGTCAGCGTCGAGATTCAGGGCAAGCGCTACACGCCGCCTGAGATCTCCGCGATGATCCTGCAGAAAATGAAGCAGACCGCCGAGGATTATCTCGGCCATGCCGTCACCAAGGCCGTCGTCACGGTGCCGGCGTACTTCAACGACTCGCAGCGGCAAGCCACCAAGGACGCCGGCAAGATCGCCGGCCTCGACGTCCTCCGCATCATCAACGAGCCGACGGCGGCCGCCCTCGCATACGGTCTCGACAAGAAGAAGGACGAGAAGGTCGCCGTGTTCGACCTGGGCGGCGGCACCTACGACATCTCGGTGCTGGAGCTCTACGACGTCGACGGCTCACGCCAGTTCGAGGTCAAGTCCACCAACGGTGACACACACCTCGGCGGCGACGACTTCGACCAGCGCGTGATCGACTGGCTCGTCGCGGAGTTCAAGAAGGATCAGGCCATCGACCTGTCCAAGGATCCGATGGCGCTGCAGCGGTTGAAGGAAGCCGGTGAAAAGGCGAAGATGGAGCTGTCGTCGACTCAGTCCACGGACATCAACCTCCCGTTCATCACGGCAGATGCCAGCGGCCCGAAGCACCTGAATTACTCCTTGACGCGCGCCAAGTTCGAGCAGCTCGTCGACGACCTGATCACGCGCTGCATTCCGCCGATGGAGAAGGCGCTGTCCGACGCGGGCCTCAAGCCGGGTGAGATCGACGAGATCCTGCTCGTCGGCGGGTCGACGCGCATCCCGAAGATTCAGGAGACGGTCAAGAAGTTCTTCGGCAAGGAGCCGAACAAGGGGGTGAACCCCGATGAAGTCGTCGCGATCGGTGCTGCCGTGCAGGGCGCGGTGCTGACCGGCGAGCAGAAGGACGTGCTGCTGCTCGACGTGACACCGCTGTCGCTGGGAATCGAGACGCTGGGTGGCGTGATGACGACGCTGATCCCGCGCAACACCACCATCCCGACCAAGAAGTCCGAGACGTTCAGTACGGCTGACGACAACCAGACCCAGGTAGAGATCCATGTGCTGCAGGGTGAGCGTGACCTGGCTGCGTATAACAAGACGATTGGCAAGTTCCAGCTGACGGGTATCCCGCCGGCAGCGCGCGGCCAGCCGCAGGTCGAGGTGGTGTTCGACATCGACGCCAACGGCATCCTGCACGTGACGGCGAAGGACAAGACGACGGGCAAGGAACAGAAGATCCGCATCGAGGCCTCGAGCGGCCTGTCTGAAGGCGAAGTGGATCGCATGGTCAAGGACGCCGAGAAGAATGCCGAGGAAGACAAGAAGCGTCGCGAGAGCATCGATCTGCGGAACCGCCTCGACAGCATGACGTACGACGTCGAGAAGAACGCGAAGGAATGGTCGGATCGCCTCGCGCCGGAGACGAAGGAGAAGCTCGACGCCTCGGTCGAGCGTGCGCGCAAGGCGCTCCGCGGCGAGGACCTGGCCGAGATCCAGGCGGCACAGGATGAGCTGAGCCGGGTGTACAGCGAGGCCGGTGCGTCACTGTATGCACAGGCCGCGCCGGATGCCGGCGCACCGCCGGCCCCGGAACCCGCTGCCGATGACGCCGCGAAGTCCGAGGATGTGGTCGAGGCGGACTACGAAATCGTGGACGAAAAGAAGTAGGTCAGGAGTCCGACGCGCAGCACCGCAGGATCCCGCCCTCATTCCGGAACCGGAGTGAGGGCGCTGCTGTCCGCAGCTCCGGGTTCGGCGTTACGATGCACGTTCGCCGGAACGACGAGGAAACTGTGGTGGTTCTGTTCGTGTACTGACGAATAACTCTTCCCGGATTGGTGAGCACGCTATGAGCATGATGACACGCGCCAAGGTCGCCGGCGCCGTTATGGCGGCATTCGCAGGTGGTCTGGGCATTGCAACGGCGTTCGAGATGCCGCAGTCCAGCTTCGCGCAGACGGCGCGACCGGCAGCCCGCACTGCCAGCGGCCCGCGTGACAACGGCGGGACACCGGATTTCGCCGATGTCGCCGAGCGCGTCACGCCGGCCGTCGTCTCGATTCAGGTCGAGAAGGACGCGCCACGCCGCACCCAGGCGCGCCGTCCGACGAATGTGCCGCCCGGCATGGAGGAGTTCTTCAACCAGTATCAGGGGCGCCAGCCTCGCGAGCCGATGGAGGGCAGCGGCACCGGCTTCCTGATCTCGCCGTCAGGCTACATCCTGACCAACAATCATGTGGTGGGTGACGCGGATCGCATCAAGGTGATCCTCACCGATCATCGCGAATTCAGCGCGAAGGTGATCGGAAAGGATCCGACGACCGACGTGGCCGTGATCAAGATCGAGGGCAGCGGGCTGCCGACGCTCACGTTCGGAGATGACGCCGCCGCGCGCATCGGCAGCTGGGTGCTGGCGATCGGCAATCCGCTCGGCCTGGACTTCACCGTGACCGCCGGCATCATCAGTGCCAAGGGACGTGACGGCCGGGAGCTGTCGCGTCCACTCGCCAATCGGTACGCAATCACGGATTTCATCCAGACCGACGCGGCCATCAATCCGGGCAACTCCGGCGGTCCGCTGGTGAACGCCCGCGGCGAGGTGATCGGCATCAACAGCATGATCGCCAGCGAGACGGGCTACTACAGCGGTTACGGGTTCGCGATCCCGATTTCGCTCGCGAAGAACGTGGCGGACGACATCATCTCGCATGGTCGTGTGCGGCGTGCAGTGCTGGGCATCCAGATCAAGGACGTGACGGCCGAAGAAGCAAAGGCCGCGCAGCTGTCGACGATTGCTGGCGTCACGGTTGGCGACTTCTCGACCGACGGCAAC
>Ga0209181_10005745_pt1 | contig 17732 bp, 13 predicted proteins | sample MAT05_FD_187208 | JGI IMG/M metagenome (GOLD analysis project Ga0209181, IMG submission 187208) | Freshwater microbial communities from Lake Fryxell liftoff mats and glacier meltwater in Antarctica - MAT-05 (SPAdes) (version 2) | ecosystem: Environmental > Aquatic > Freshwater > Ice > Liftoff...
GAAGTTGGCGTCCGCCGTTACTGTCGCTCCCGTCAAGTCCACTGAGCGCAAGAGCTCCAGCGCCGCAGGCACTTCCTCCCCGGCTCCGCCGACGGCGGCTTGGGCGAGCAGCACCCGCACCTCGAGGGTGCAACCCTGGCGGTGACGGCTCCCCATGTCCTTGAGCTCCGGTACCTGACGCAGACTGGTGCCGAGGTCGTGGTGCAATTCGGGTACTATGTCGGCAGTGGCGCCGGTGGTCAGGGTGGTGGCGCTCGGCGATGAATCCACGGTCAGCCTCCCAACGGCCCTGTGGCACCTCGCAGACGCGTAGTCATCCACACGCCCATTCGCGTCGCGTCGGCTGGTCGCGAAAACTCGAACGTCAGGGAAGCGTAGTTTGCTTTGAGCCTGCTTTCGGCGGCTTCGGCACCGCCACATCGATCTCGGGCACCTCAATGCCGAGCCCTTGATCCGGCCAAGTGGCCACCATGCGGCGGTGACACCAGTTCTTCTCGTTGAAGGGGACGAAATAGAAATTGCCCAGCGCGTCGAGTGGCGCAGGAGCCCGCGAAGTTGCGCACCGCTGTTCGCCAGAAAGATCGTGAGAACTCGGTCGACGGACAAAAGAAAAAAGGCGCGAGGGTCGAAACCTCCGCGCCTTTCGTTCGTCTGGCAAACCGCTCAGTCGGCCTGACGACGCGTGCGCCGACGGAACGCCAAGAGGCCCAAAGCCGCAAAGCCAAGGCCGCCCGAGAAGCCGACCGGGCTCAGGCCGAACATACAGGAGTTACCTGAACTCTGTCCGGTCTGCACACGAGCACCGGCGCGGTCTGGAGCTTCCAGCGCGTAGATCGCAACCACATGACTGCCGTCGACGTTGGCCCGATGAAGGCGCGTAACTGTGGGGCTTTCGAACGTGGTGGTGCCGCCCACGCTCGTATCGGGGAGAGCTTCCGTCGCCGTCGCCGACCAGACAATCTGTCGTCCGCCCAAAGCAAAGTGGGGACTGGTATGCTTCGAGCCATCGTCGGGCGAGATCTGTGCGGGAGCGGCCGACCCATCAGCAGGCACCACGTAAACCGTTTTCAGGCCGGTGCCGGCGCTGTCCGTGGCGACGAAAACGATGTTCTTTTTGTCACCCGCCAGCTCGAATTCAGTGACCACGAGCGTCTCGCCCGAAAGGTTCAGGTTTGTAGTTCCGGCTGGATCGCAGCTGAATGCGTCGCTGTTGTCAGGATCGCGGGTCAGGTGAAAGAGCGCCGTCTGACCGCCGCTCGACTCCGAGATGACGTAGATGTTGTCGTCGTCCGGGATTTCTAGCTGTGAGGTGACCAGAAGGCCCGTTGCCGTCGCAAAACCGTTGCAGTTCATCATCTCTTGGGGAACAGCCGGCTGAGCGTCGGTCGCCGTGTAGATCGCGCGGTAGGTATTTCCAGGATTCTTGTCGATCCAAGCAACCTTACTGTTGGTGATCCAGGTCATGTGCGTGGTCACGCCGAGTGGTTCGTCCGGGATTCTAGCGATGCCATCAGTCCAGGTCTTGAGAATTCGGTGAGCGCTGTTGTCGACGCCAAAGGTAACGAGCTGGTCGTCCGCCGGCACCACCGGTTGGCCCTCTGCTACTTCGGCCTCGATACCGTCGTTGACCGCGATCATACGCTTGCCGTTGGGCGAAAAGCGGGGAGCCTGAATCCGCGGGTGACTGCGCACACTGCTGATGTTCTTGGGCTGCAAGGCACCCGAGCAACGGGTGTTCGAACTTGAAATTTGGAGCGAACCTTGCGCGACAGCGTCAGCGGTGATGGTGTTGGCGATCGCGGCCACGCCATCGAGTGCTTGCGGAAAAAGCAGACGTTGAGCGCGAACGCCGAAGCCCGTGAAAGCACCGCTAGTGTTCGCCCACTCTTCGGGAGTCGTCGTCGGAATGCCGAAGTTGCAGCCGATCGCCTGCGTCCTTTCGCCGCCTGATTTGACGAACATCGCCACTTCGCCGCTACCGTCCGCGTCACTGACCTGGGCCAGAACGAACGGCACGTCGTAGGTGGGCGGCTTGACGGTGACCGTTTCCTTCAGAGTCTCGCCACCGGCCTTGATGGTCACTTCGAGCACGTAGTCGCCCCCGAGATCGGGAACGAAGCTGACCGTCTTCGTCTTGGCGTCTTCCAGATCAGAATTCTCGAGCTTGCTGCCTTCGGGCACCTCCTTGAACGCCCAGGAATAGGTCACGGCACCACCGTCTTCGACTGTCACGGTCGCAGTAGCCGTGTTCGCGAAGCCAGGAACATCGGTCTTCGTGTCGGTCTCGACTTCGACCGTGGGCTTCGGCGTCGAGCCACCCGTGCCCGAATCCGAATCCGTGCCGCTGCCTCCGTTACCCTGATCGGTTTCGTCGCCATCGGGCGTATCGGTCCCGCCGCAAGCCGCCAATGCCAATGCGACCGCGGTCGCCCCCGTAAATAGTAGTGCTCTCATGACAAGTTCCCTCCGACGTGCTCTCGCGAGCCTCCAAGTGGTGTGCGCTCTGCGCAGGCCGATGATGAGGCCATCGCGCACTGGCGCCTAGCCCCAGACGATCTGCACACGGAGCGGCAAGCTGCGGATTGGACTTTGAGGTCTAATTCAGCACGAACGCAGAGGTAGGGTGAAGTAGGTCGGCTCGTCAGCGCATTTGAATGTCTGCGAACTGCGATGCGGCCGATTCGGTCTGATTGCCGATCCAGAACGATTCGACGGCGCCAATCGTGCCTAAGTAGGCGTACTGTGCAAAGTCGTCAGCGGTGATAGCGCTGTCCTCCGGGTCAGTGACCAAACCGCCGTCAAAGTAGACGTCCCAAGTGCGCGCCGTCCAATCGATGTCGCGCAGCTCGACCGTGTGCCAGTTGCCCCCGTCGATCGCAACGCTAATGCTGCCCCCGTCGGAGTAGAAGGTGACACTCGGACCCGTACACTGCTGCACGATGACGGACAATGGCACCGTCGCGGTTCCCAGAAAAACGGCCCCGACATTCCCACCGAAACAGCTGAAGCGATAGCTGATGCGCGTCGGCGTCATGCTGGGCACGAGCGCGTAGTAGCCGTTGAAACCAGCGGAACCTCCGTTCGTCACCTCGAACACGCGACCTTCTTTGGGATCCTCAACGACGTTAATACCGTTGAGCGGGAGGGTCCCCAGCGCATTCCAACCGCTCGTCATGACCCCAACTGAAGTGCCGGAGGGGAAGCGCTCCGGGTCTGCCTGAAAAATCAGACCCCAGTCGGTGGCCTTGAACTTGGGATTCGCGCCGACGAACTCGACTCGACGGTAGTCGGTAAATGCATCGGTCGAAGAATCGATAGCCGTGATTGCACTTGGGTCCATGCTCAGACCCGACGGGAGGCTCGGTGCGTCCAAGCCCCAGCTGACGGCGTCGAGGACGTTGGTGCCGGAGTCGAAGTCGCAGGCGCCTTTGCAGAGAAGCGCGGCGCCGCTGACGGTCTCCATGTAAAACTCACCGGCGATCTCTTTAGCCGCCGGGTTGTCGTGATCTTGGCTGAAAACGCCGACCGAATCACCGGCGGCGAGTAAACGGTCGGGGAGGCTTATTGGATACTCGCTGCTGTAGTACTTGAAGCCCATGGCCAGGCGCTTCAGGTTGACGCTGCATTTGTCGGCGTAGTTGCGAATGTACGCCCCATCTCGAATGTAACCGTCGACCTGCTCGATCTTCACACTGCTGAGCGGACAAGCCGCCGTCACCGTCAGGGTGAACTCGCCTTCCGAGCTACCCGCCGCGCCATCGACCACGACGTAGTAGGTGCCCGCCGCCAGATCGGTGCTGCTCAGGACTTCGTCGGCGTTGCCGTCGGCGTTCGAACAAAGCAGCGACTTTTTCACGTCGCAGGGCTGGTCCTTCAACAGACGGAGCGTGCTGTTGAAACTACCACTGAGTTTGAGCGACAAATCGGCGGGATTCTCGAGCACGAACGAATAAATGCGGTCCGCGCCCGCGCCCGCGTCGTCGCCGCCGCAAGCGGCCGCGTCGAACTGCTTGCCTCCGCCGCTCGTGCTGCTGTCGACTTTGGCGACGAGTGAGCCGTCGGCTGCTGCCTTGAAGGTCAGGGCGGCGGGCGCCTCGCAGGTGCCTTCGATCTGACAGCTGGCCGTGCAGCCGTCTTTGTCGTCGAGGTTGCCGTCCTCGCAGGTCTCACCCGTGTCGAGTTTGTCGTTGCCGCAGGTCAGCAAGCACGTGCTGGGCTCTCCCGTGCAAACGTAGCCCGGCTCGCTCTTGCATTTGTCGCTGCAGCCGTCGCCCTTGCCGGTGTTGGAGTCGTCGCAATCTTCGACGGGCTTACCGACTGCGCCGTCGCCGCAAACCGAATTCGCGCCTTCGCCGACGAAGGTGATGTCGGCTTTGCCGCCGCAGCCTGCTGCGAGCACCAACGTGGTCGAGAGCGCCAAGGTCCAACGAAATTTCAAGTCGTGTAAGCGGGCCATCGGAGGCCAGGCTAACAAATCTGGGGCGCGGCGCCCACGCATCACCGGATGCCGTGTCGAGATGGATTCCAGCTAAAACGGAAACCCCAAAGTTTGCCCAGATAAGACGAAAAGCGAAGCGGCCGCTGCCCGCACTGTGCGTGCGAAGCGACGGCCTGCCTTGCGTGGGTTACCCCTCCAAAAATCAGCCCTGACCGACGCTGATGGCCTTCATGGCCGTCATGTAGCCGCGCAGCTCGCGGCCGACGACTTCGACCGGGTGGGACTGAATTTCGGCGTTGACCTGGATCAGCGTCAGGTTGTCGACGCCATTACCGCCGGTGTTGAACTTCTTGCCGACGACGCTGGTGTCCTGCTTGGACATGAAGTCCTCGAGCAGGGGCACGCAGGCGTGGCTGAACAGGTAGCAACCGTACTCGGCCGTGTCGCTGATGACCTTGTTCATCTCGTACAGCTTCTTGCGGCTGATCAGGTTGGCGATGAGCGGCACTTCGTGGAGCGACTCGTAGTAGGCGCTCTCGGGCTTCATGCCGACTGCGGTCATGGCCTCGAACGCCAGCTCGACGCCGGCCTTCACCATGGCGACCAACAGCAGGCCGTGATCGAAGTACTCCTGCTCACCGATTGCGCCGCTCTGCGCGGCGGTCTGCTCGAACGCGGTGTCGTTGGTGGCGGCGCGCCAGCCGAGTAGGTTTTTGTCGCCTGCGTCCCAGTCGGTCATCATCGTGCTGGAAAAGTGGCCAGTGATGATGTCGTCCTGGTGCTTGTCGTAGAGCGGCCGCATCAGCTCTTTGAGCTCGCTGGCGAGCGCGAAGGCTTTGAGCTTCGAGGGGTTGTCCAGGCGATCCATCATGGTGGTGATGCCGCCGTGCTTGAGGGCCTCGGTGACCGTCTCCCAGCCGTACTGCATGAACTTGGCCGCGTAGCCGCGGTCGATGCCCTTCTCGACCATCTTGTCGAAGCACAGGATGGCGCCGGTCTGCAGCATGCCGCAGAGGATGGTCTGCTCACCCATCAGATCGCTCTTTACCTCTGCGACGAACGAGCTCTCGAGCACGCCCGCACGGTCAGCGCCGGTGGCCGCGGCGTAGGCCTTGGCAATCTCCAAGCCGTCGCCGTTGGGATCGTTCTCGGGATGGACGGCGATCAACGTGGGGACGCCAAAGCCGCGCTTGTACTCCTCGCGGACCTCCGTGCCGGGGCATTTGGGGGCGACCATGACGACGGTCAGATCCTCGCGGATGCGCATGCCTTCTTCGACGATGTTGAAACCGTGCGAGTAGGCGAGGGTCGCGCCCTTCTTCATCAGCGGCATGATGGCGCTGACGACCGAGGAGTGTTGCTTGTCGGGCGTGAGGTTCAGCACCAGATCGGCCGTGGAAATCAGCTCCTGGTAGGTGCCGACCTTGAAGCCGTTGTCGGTCGCGTTCTTCCAGCTGTCGCGCTTTTCGCTGATGGCGCTGTCGCGCAGCGTGTAGGAGACGTCGAGGCCCGAGTCGCGCATGTTGAGACCCTGGTTCAGGCCCTGGGCGCCACAGCCGACGATCACGACCTTCTTGCCGCGCAGGCGATCGACGCCGTTCTTGAACTCGTCGCGGGACATGAAGCGACAGCGTCCAAGCTGGTCGAGCTTCTGGGCCATGGTCAGGGTGTTGAAATAGTTGCTGCGTGCCATCGGTCGTTCTCCTTGGGGCCCTCGAGAGGGGATGAGGACCGAAAACTAGGGCTAGCCGCACGTTGCGGCAATTGATATATGTAGCCAGCAGTATTGCGTATTTTGCAACACTGAATCCGTATGGATCACGAGGACTTCCGCAATTTCGAGCAGTTGTCGCAGCTGCTTCACTTTGGCCGGGCTGCCCAAGCACTCGGCATGAGTCCGTCGGCGCTCACCCGACGGGTGCAAGCCTGGGAGCTCGAGCTGGGGGTGCCGCTGCTGCTTCGGGATCAACGTTCTGTCCGTCTGACCGCTGCTGGCGAGCGAACTCGTATTTACGCCCGCCGCGAGCTCGATCAATGGCAGCAACTGCAGAACGAGCTTCGCCAAGCGCTCGAGTCGCCGAGCGGCGACCTGTACATCGCGTGCACGGTGACCGCCTGTCACAGCGTCTTGCCGCGATTGCTCGCACTGGCGCGCGAGCGCTTCCCGGGCCTCACGCTCAGGCTGGTCACCCAGGATGCGGAGCGCTCACTGGCCGCCTTGGAGGCGGGTGAGGTCGATTTGGCAGTCATCCCGACGGAGGAACCGGGCCCGGCCCACCTCGAGACCTGCCTGCTCACGCGGACGGCACTGACTTTCATCGCACCGGACGATCCGGAGCTCTTGCGGCGCCTGTTGCCTGGCCCTGGCGGCCGCCAGTGGAAGACTTCGTTTCAAGCGACCCCGTTGATCGCGCCGCAGGCGGGCCTCGATCGACAGCGACTCGACGATTGGCTCCGTCGACACCGTATCGACGCACGCATCGTGGCGGAGGTGCGCGGCAACGAGGGCATCATGGCCATGGTGAGTCTCGGCAGTGGCATCGGCCTCGTTCCTCGACTCGTGCTCGATTCGAGTTCGCTACCCGTGCACGTGCTCGACGAGATCCCGGCTCCGCCGGGCTACGCCGTCTCGCTGTGCGCACGGACCAAGAGCCTGGGTCGCGACGTGGTGCGCGTGTTCTGGAAGCTGGCCCAAGAGCTGTGAGCGGTCACGCCGCGCCTCCGAATCCTTCCTCGACCAGCTGCACCACTGCCTCCGGCACGCCGAGTTCCCGCGCCCGGACACCGAACCCGGCAAGCGCATCCCGCGTGCGCTCGATCACAGCCAGCGCGTCGCGCCGCGACAGGTTGCAGTACGCTCCAAAGCGCACCAAATCTGCTCGTGCGAACGCTTCGGCCTTCCCGTTCAATGTGATTTGGTGAGAGTGCGTCCCGCGGCCACGTGGATCGTGTGCGTAGGTGAGGTCGAAGGCCGGAGCGAGGCGCCAGCGCCCGGAGCGGTCCATCAAGAAGCCGAAATTCTTGGTATGGTCGTCGTGATTCCTTCCCAGAACGTTGAATACTGCGCGTCGAAACAGCTCTTCGATTTGGGCCTGCGGTAAGCCCAGCTGCCGCATGACGAGCACCAGCTGCTCGTACGAGTACGCGCCGACGGCGTCGCGATGCGCATGGGCGAGACCGCACCAGGAGGCGTAGTGCAGCTTGTCGAGGCGCGTGCCTCGCCAAACACGGTCAAAGCGCTCGATCGCGAAATGCCGGAGACCCTCGTGTTCCAGCAGGCGCGTTGCTGGCAGCTCGATGCCGCAACTTCGTGCCAGCTCGGAGTAGACGAACTCGACTACGGTCGCGCCAGGTGGGTCCACCGCGTCGCGATCCTTGTTGTCGGAGATGCCATCGAACTTGAGCAGCCAGTAGCGATAGCCTGGGCCGTGGTCGACCGTGCCGACACGCAGCTCGCCCCGGGGTCCTTCGGCTACGAGCGCCTTGGCGCGCGCTCCGCCGGCGCTCGTGCCGACACGCAAGAGATCGAGCGCAGCTTGCCGCGTCTCGGCATTTTCTAGTTTTTCGGACAGCTCCCCGTGGGCGCGGGTGGTCAGCTCCGCGAGTTCGGTGAGCGCACCGAGATCGAGCACGCCACCGCGACCCGTGAAAGCCGAGCCAAGTTCGCGCGCAGGTTGGTATTCGAGAGCACCCATCGCGCGCGTGCCCACGTACAGCAACCGATCGATGGCGGTGATGTTTTCGGGCGGCACGCCTTGGTTGGCGAGGTGCTTGTCGATGAGCTGGTTGCCGAAGCGATCAGGCAGGCTGTCGGCGAATACGCCAGGCAGCCCCAAGAACGTGCGCTCACTGACTTCTGGAAACGAAAAAGTGCCAGCGCGCAGCGGCAAGCTGAGCGGCGCGAGCTGAATACCCGAGGCCACGAACGCTGGCTCGTACTCGAAAACGGCGACGCGTCCAGCGCCCGGTGGATACGAGAGCGCTCCGATACTCGTGCCCCAAAGTTCGACTGCAACCGGTAAACTCACTCGCGCTCGCCTTCATCGCTTTCGTCTTGCCAGACAAAGGGCGCGGCCGGCGACCGTGGACCGACGACCCGCTTTCGGGGTTGACGTGAGCGACCCGTGAGTTCGGCGAGTGGGCTGAAATCACGGACCGGGAAGAGCCGTTCGAGCTCATCGAGGAGTCCGGCGCCTCTCATGATTTTGACGACGTTGAGCAGCGAGACGTTGCGGCCCTTCTTGAACGCGGCCAGCGCATCCTTCTTCACCCCACCGCGCTCGAACAGATCGCGGTCGGCCAACTCGCGCTCTTGACGGAGCTGCTCGAAACGGCGGCCGAGTTCGACGAGGATCTGTTCGTCGGCCAACAGGGCCAAGTGAGGACGCGAGATTGCCATCTAAATCGACTTTGACCGATTTATAGACCTATGTCGCCTTCTAAATCTCCCAAAACCGATTTCAAACGCGCGTCCCCGGGGCCCGACTCTCAGCCCGTCGGGTCGCGGTCGCGGTCCCGATCGCGGTCGCGCGAGGCGGCGCCGCGGCCCTTGGGGCCGTCACCCTTCGAGGTGCGGAGTTCGAGCTTCTTCTCCAGATCGGGAACGACGCGAGCGATGCGGCGCTCGACCAACTCGCGCACGAGGCGCCACAGGCTTTCTTCGTCCGAGCATTCGCTCAAAAATCCAAGCGGGATCTGGAAGCCACCCATGTCCGAACGACCCCCGCCGTAGGGTCGACCTTCGGTGTCGTTGCCAAAGGCATTCTGCATGAAAAGTGCAGGATCGACGCTGGCCCGGCTGGTTCGGAGCGAGCCGTCCACCCGATCGTCGACGACTCCGTAAACGAGCACGGTGTCGATGTCCTCGCGGCGGAGGATGAAGTCCGCGGCGGTCGGAATGGCGTCGCGATTGAGTGCAGAAACGCGGCCCACGCCGGCGATGGCGAAATCGCGGATCACTTCGAGATCGCGCAGCGCGCGGCCGACAGCTTCCATGGCCTCGGCGCTGATACTCCGGCGCCCGATGCGGCTCAGCGTCTCGGCGTCGCAATAAGGCTTCAAATATGCGGCTGCACGGAAATCCGTTGGGGTCGCGAACGAGAAATCGTCCGTGTCGGTCTGAATGCCGAAAAACATGGCCGTGGCGACTGCCGTGTCGTCGGCACCATCGGCGCCGAGTGGGGCCAAACCTTGCTCTGCGTACTCGGCGTAGATGGTGGCGGTTGCTCCCACGTCGTGGCGTATGTCCACGAAGGGCGCCTTGGGGACCAATTTGGGGCGGTGATGATCGACGACGGTCAAGAGCTGGATCGACTCGGGGACCTGAATGGTCGACTCGTAGTAGCTCGCGTCGACCAACGACAGATAGCCGAACTCTTCGAGGTCTTCGCCGCGGTCGATGCGCACGAGAGGTACCCCGAGCAGCTTGACCAGGGCGCGATTCTCGCTGCGCGAAAGCGGCAAGGCGTGCGCAATCGTCGCCGAGATGCCCAGACGATCACAGATGCGCCGGTGGGCCAGAGCGCTGCCAATGGCATCGGGATCTGGATGACCAGCGAGCAGGACGACGTGTGGCTTGTCCGTGGCCTGGGAAAGGACCTGCTCCAGGCGCTGCGCCCGGGCGACCGCACTCTGCTTCCCGTTGGTGACTCCCTGTGCTTCTGACATCGCTTCAGGTTCGTCTACCACCTGAGAAAGCCATTGAGAAACCGGGCGCTCCTGGCGCTTGGCGGCGGCGGAATCGACCGCAGCGGGGATGCGCATCGGCTTTCGCGCCACCATCGGGCCCGAAAAATAACGAATGATGCATGGACTCTGGGGCATTGGCTTGACGATGGCCTCCGAACTCGTCAGCCTTCGGGAACACATGTCGCTGTCGACGCACCCCACGACCAGTCTTTCGAGCTTCGAGGCTCGAAATTCGCTGCGCGTTGGTGCGGCTGTCGCGGCCATCGGACCCGTAGGGGCTCTCGTAGGAGGCCCCCTCCTCGTAGACCCCCTGTGGGCTCGGGCTGCCTGAACTTCGATTCGAACACGAAATTCACACCCCGCGCCCTCTAGGCCGCGGGGTTTTTTGCTATCTCCCCTCCCAACCCTGATCGACCCGGCAATGTCCATGGAACCAGCACAATCGACCACGACAGCTTCGGCCCCCAGCGCGGAGCCGCGCACGCTCCTCGGCGCCCAAATCCTCTGGGACAGCTTGGTGAACCTGGGTGTGGAAGTCGTGTTCGGCTACCCGGGCGGCGCCATCATGCCGGCGTACGACTCGATGATTCAGTACCCCATCCACCACGTGCTGGTGCGCCATGAGCAAGGCGCAGCCCACATGGCCGATGGCTATGCGCGCGCCAGCGGTCGCGTCGGCGTCTGTATCGCCACCTCGGGTCCCGGCGCCACCAATCTGGTCACCGGCATTGCCACCGCGATGATGGACTCGATCCCCATGGTCGCCATCACGGGCCAGGTTCCTTCCGGTCTCATCGGGAGCGACGCCTTTCAGGAGACGGACATCACCGGTGTCGCTCTGCCCATCACCAAGCACAGCTTCTTGGTGACGCGCCCCGAGGACATCTGTCAGGCGCTCAAGGAGGCATTCTACATCGCGTCCTCGGGTCGTCCTGGCCCGGTGTTGGTCGACATCACCAAGGACGCGCAGCAGGCGAGCTGCCTGTATTCGTTCGATTCCTCACCCGTGCGTCTGCCCGGCTACCGACCCGAGAACCAGGTTGTCCCGACGTCGATTCGAAAAGCAGTCGAGATGATCACGGCAGCCGAGCGGCCCGTCCTGTTTTCGGGACACGGCATCATTCAGGGCAATGCCACCCGAGAATTGCTCGATTTCGTGGCCAAGACGAGCATTCCCGTTGCGGCCACGCTGCTCGGTTTGGGCGGATTTCCGGCCACGCACGAGCACGCGCTGGGCATGATGGGCATGCACGGCGAGGCTTGGGTCAACCAAGCGATTCAAGAGGCCGATCTCTTGATCGCCGTCGGCATGCGCTTCGACGATCGCGTGACCGGCAACTTGAAGACCTACGCTCCCAACGCCAAGAAGATCCACATCGAGCTCGACCCAGCCGAGATCAACAAGAACGTGCACGTCGATCTGCCTCTGGTCGGCGACTGTCGCGCGATCTTGCGCGAACTGAACGAAGTCGTGAAGGCACCCGCCATCACGCCTTGGCTCCAGCACATCGCCTCGATGAAGGGCGAGAGCGCAGTCATCGACATCCAGGAGCTGCCCGACAACGGCAAGCTCTACGCGGCCCACGTCATGCACGATCTGTGGAAGCTGACAGACGGTAAGGCCATCGTGGTGACCGACGTCGGCCAGCACCAGATGTGGGAGGCTCAGTACTACAAGCACGATTACCCCAGGCGTCTCATCACCTCGGGTGGTCTGGGTACGATGGGCTTTGCCCTACCGGCCGGCATTGGTGCCAAATTCGGCCAGAAGGACGCCGAAGTCTGGGTCATCGCCGGAGATGGCGGAGTTCAGATGACGGCGGCCGAACTCACCACGATCGCCCAAGAGGGCATCAAGGTGAACCTCGCTATCATCAACAACGGCTTTTTGGGCATGGTGCGCCAGTGGCAGCAATTCTTCTACGGTGGACGCTATGTGGCCACGCCCATGAAGAGTCCCGATTTCGTGAAGTTGGCGGACGCGCATGGCCTGCTTGGTCTGCGCGCCACCAACCGTCGAGAAGTGCGCGAAACCATCGAGAGAGCCCGCGCGCACGATGGCGCCGTCGTCATCGACTTCCGCGTCGAGCAAGAGGACTCGGTCTATCCGATGGTTGCGAGTGGCGCCGACCTGAACGACATGATCCGCCGCCCCAAGCGCGAAGAAGCCGCGCACAACCCGATTTTCGAGACTGGAAAGGACGAATGACGACCCCCATACTGCGCACTTTCGTCGCCTATGTCGAAGACAAACCGGGCGTACTGAACCGCATCTCCTCGCTGTTTCGGCGGCGCAACTACAACATCGTCTCGCTCAATGTGGGTCGCACCCACGAAGAGGGAGTGTCGCGCATGACCTTCCAGATGGAGGCCGACGACGACAGCGCCAAGCGCATCGAGGCGAACCTCTACAAGATGGTGAACGTTCTCTCGATCGAGGATCTGAGCAACGTGCAGCGCGTCGTGCGCGATCTGGCGTTGATCAAGGTCACCGCCAGCCCCGAGCGACGCGGCGAAGTGCTGCAACTGGTCGAGATCTTCCGCGCACGTGCGGTCGACGTGAGCCCCGAATCACTCACCGTCGAAATCACCGGAGACCAAGACAAGATTCAGGGCATGGTGACCGCGATGCGTCCGTTCGGCATCGTCGAGATGGTGCAGACCGGCACGGTGGCGATGAGCAGGGGTCCGCAGGGACGCGCCGCCGAAATCGCTCATAATCCAGATGCCAGCCGCTGGCTGCGGAGTGATCCTTTCGAGCTTCGAATCGCTACATTGAGTCCGAGCTGAGGTTTCCGCCATGAACATCCCAAACGACTACGTCCGTATCTTCGACACGACGCTGCGCGACGGGGAGCAGTCCCCCGGCGCCACCATGACGGCCGAAGAGAAACTCGAAATCGCGCGGGCGCTGTCGCGGCTCGGCGTGGACGTGATCGAAGCGGGATTCCCCGCCGCCTCTCCCGACGATCTGGCCGCGGTGCGACGCGTCGCGCAATTGGTCGGCAACGAAGTGCCCGACGGCCGCCCGGCGCGACCGCTCGCCGACGGCTCGACCTCGGCCGAGCCGCCCATCATCACCGGCCTGGCGCGCGCAACCGAGAAGGACATCGACAAGGCGTTCGAAGGCGTGCGGCACGCCAAGCACCCGCGCATCCACACCTTCTTGGCGACCTCGCCCATTCATCGCGAGCACAAGCTGCGCATGAGCCGCGAAGAAGTCGTCAAGCGTGCGACAGAGATGGTGGCCTACGCCCGCGCCCTGACGCCCGACATCGAATTCAGCCCCGAGGATGCAGGCCGCACCGAGCCGGAGTTTCTGTACGAAGTGCTGGGAGCGGTGATCGAAGCTGGCGCCACGACTCTGAACATCCCCGACACGGTCGGCTACACGTTACCGCACGAGTTTGGTGCGTTGATCGCCGGCATCAGGCTGCACGTACGCGGCATCGAGAAAGCCATCATTTCGGTGCACTGTCACAACGACTTGGGTTTGGCCACGGCCAACGCCTTGGCAGGCATCTTGAATGGAGCCCGCCAGGCCGAAGTGACAATCAACGGCATCGGTGAACGAGCGGGCAACACCGCACTCGAAGAGATCGTGATGACTCTCAACACCCGCCGCTCGGTGTTCGCGTTGAAGACCGGCATCGACGCGACCCAGCTCACGCGGCTGAGCCGCCTGGTCTCGACGCGGACGGGTATGGTCGTGCAACCGAACAAGGCCATCGTCGGCGCCAACGCCTTTGCCCACGAGTCCGGCATCCACCAAGATGGCATGCTGAAAAACGCGGAAACCTACGAGATCATGCGGCCCGAGGCCGTCGGCGCGCAGAAGACCCTCTTGGTCTTGGGCAAGCATTCGGGACGCCACGGTTTCGTCGCGCGTCTGCGAGAACTCGGTTACGCACTCGAGGGTGCAGTGCTGGACGGCGCGTTCGAGCGTTTCAAGCTGTTGGCAGACAAGAAGAAGCACCTGACCGACGCCGATCTGATCGCCGTAGCCTCGTCGGAAACCGCCGATGTCCCCGAGGCGTACCGCCTCGAGGCCGTCCACGTCAGCGCCGGTTCGGGCCTGCCCACGGCCTCTGTTCGCCTGCACGGCCCTAGTGGCGAAGAACTGAGCACGGCCTCGATCGGCACCGGTCCGATTCATGCCGTCTTCACGGCCATCGACGCGCTGGTGAAGGCGCCGGCCGAACTCGTGGAATACTCGATCAATGCCGTGACCGAGGGCATCGACGCGCTGGGCGAAGCCAGTGTTCGCATCCGTCTCAAGAGCGAAGCTCTGGGCGAGAACGCACAAATGGGGACGGCTCGTTCCCCAATCTTCCACGGCCATGCCGCCGATACGGACGTGATCGTGGCAAGCACCAAGGCCTACCTTTCTGCCATCAATCGCCTGCTCGCCATGGTCGACGCCAAGAGCGCCCGCCCCGAAGGCGAGAGCTCACCGCCGGCTGCGGCGCTCCACGGAGTGTGAGCGTGACGGTAGCCGACGACGTACGCAATATCGCCATCTACGACACGACGCTGCGTGACGGCAGCCAAGGCGAAGGCGTTTCTTACACGGTCACCGACAAGCTACGCATCGCGGAGCGACTCGATCAGTTCGGCGTCGCTTTCATCGAAGGTGGTTGGCCAAGCTCCAACCCCAAGGACGCCGAGTTCTTCGAGCGCGCCCGCGACCGCCAGTGGAAGACGGCGCAACTGGCCGCCTTCGGCTCGACACGCCGCGCCAACAAGCTGCCCGAAGAAGATCCCAATCTGCTTGGGCTGGTCGCCTCGGGAGCCCCCGTGTGTACGATTTTTGGCAAGACGTGGAACCTGCACGTCACGGACGTGCTGCGCATCTCGCTCGACAAGAATTTGGAGCTGATCGAAGAGAGCGTGCGCTTCCTGGTCAGCCACGACCGTCGCGTCATCTACGACGCCGAGCACTTCTTCGACGGCTACGAGGCCGACCCAAGCTACGCCATCGAGACGCTCGAAGCCGCCAAACGCGGCGGTGCAGTCAATCTGACGCTCTGCGAGACCAATGGCGGCGGTTTGCCGTGGCAGATAGAGCAGGTGGTGCGCGACGTCATGGCGCGAGTCAATCATCCTCTCGGCATTCACGCCCACGATGATACGGGCTGCGCGGTCGCCAACAGTCTAGCGGCCGTGCGCGCCGGCGCGAATCTCGTTCAAGGCACGCTGAACGGAGTCGGCGAGCGCTGCGGAAACGCCAATCTCAGCGTGATCATCCCCAATTTGGAGTTGAAGCTGGGTCTCTCGGCGCTGCCACCCGGCCAACTGCGCGAGGTCAGCGAAGTCTCGCGCTTCGCCGCCGAGGTCGCCAATCTGTCGCCGCACAAAGGCATGGCCTACGTGGGGCGCTCGGCCTTCGCGCACAAAGGGGGCATGCACGTCGCCGCGATGCGTAGACACGTCGACGCCTACCAGCACGTCGATCCGGCTCTGGTCGGTAACGAGATGCGCGTGGTGGTCAGCGAACTCTCCGGGCGCGCCAACGTGCTCAGCAAGGCTGAAGAAATGGGCCTCGACGTGGGCGAGGGTGCAGACGTCGTTGCGCTGGTAGCGATCAAGGACGCCGAGGCGCGCGGCGTGTCGTTCGAGGGTGCAGAGGCCTCGGTTTCGCTTTTGCTCACGCGCAAGAAGCCAGGCTACGCGCCGCCGTTCTCGGTCGTCGACTACCAAGTCATGGTGGGCCAACGCAAAGGCATCGAGTTCGTCGAAGCCACCGTACGCCTCGATATCGCGGGCGAAGTGGTCCATACGGCCGGCGACGGCGACGGTCCCGTCGGCGCGCTCGACTCGGCCCTGCGCAAAGGCCTCTTGCCAAAATACCCGGCGGTGGCCGGGCTGCATCTCGCCGACTTCAAGGTTCGCATCCTCGACGGTCGCTCGGGTACTGCCGCCATCACGCGCGTGTTGATCGACACCAGCGACGAGCGCGGCGCGTGGAGCACGGTGGGTGCTTCGGCAAACATCATCGAGGCATCGATGCAGGCGCTCGTGGACTCGATAGAATATGGAATCGGGCGAACTCCGTAGGCGCTGGGCCTGGGGCGGCGTCGCGCTGCCACTGGGGCTCGGCCTAGGCGTCGTGCTGCTCGGCCTTCCAGGCTGCGACGGCAAGAGCGCTCCGTCGTGCGAGGAATCTCCTGGCGCCCTGTACGAAAAGCGCGTCGCCCCGCTGCTCCATACCGATCATCCCAACGTGTGCGCCCAATGCCACGCTGGCGGCTCGATGGATCTGGAGAGCTTTCTACGTCCCGACGTGTGCGAATCGATGGCGTGTCTCCAGGCGCAGGGCCTGGTCAACTTGAAAAGCCCGGAAAGCAGCGTCTTGCTCTCCTGGATCGAACGAGCCGAGCCAGACAGCGAGCTTGTCACCCAGCAAGTCATCGACGAAGAGCGCCAGGGGTTCCTCGAGTGGATCGAGCATGAGGCCGCCTGCGGCGCCTGCGCCGACGTTGCCTGCCCCGATCGCGACACACCGCGCTGCGACGCGGACGCCACCCTGCCCAGTCCGTTCGTGCCCGAGAACGATCCGGGCGACTGCGAACGCGAGACGCTCGAAAGGCTGTTCCGTGGCACCGTCTACGAGTGGCGCGGCCGCTGCTACCCCTGTCACTTCCAGGAGCAGGAAGGCAACCGCCTCGCTCCGCGCTGGGCGACCGAGCTGGGAACGTGCGAAGTCGCCGCGTTGTTCACGCAGCAAACCATCGTGGACTCTGGATACATCGATGTCGACGATCCCGAGCAGAGCCTGCTGCTACTCAAACCGCTCGCCGTCGACGAAGGTGGGGCGGGGCACGGCGGAAACGACAAGTTCACCACCCACGACCAGGCCTATACGGCGTTCTTGTACTGGGCGACGCGCTACGCCGAATGCTCGAAATGAATTCGGGCGAACGCAGGGCCCATTGAGTCGGGCCCAGTGAATCGAACCCATTCAGTCGGGCCCATTCAGTCGGGCCCATTCAGTCGGGCCCATTCAGTCGGGCCCAGTGAAGCGAACCCATTGAATCAAACTCAGTGCGCGAAGCTCTTCTCTTCTCGCTCGAGCAACTCTTTGTACTCGAGGCTATAGCGAGCCCACGGCCGGGCCTGGAGCCGACGCGGCTCGATGGGCTCGCCTGTGCCCTCGCACATACCGAAGGTACCGTCTCCGAACTTGGTCAACGCGTGCTCTAGCTCGCGCAGCAGCTTGCGCTCCTTGTCCAAGATGCGCAGCGTGAGGCCTTGGTCGGCGTCGTGACTGGCCTGATCCATCTCGTCGGCCATGGCTTCGGCGGGTTCACGAGCGGGCTTCTCGTGCTGCTCGACGCGAGCTAGCACTTCCGCGCGCTGCTCCTCCAGCATTTTGCGAAACTGCGCGAGCTCTGCCGCATCGAAGCCACTCTTCTTCTTGGGATTCTGAGACATGAATGTTCACTCCTGCGCCCCCTCGCCGCAAAAGACCACTCGCGCCGAATGGGCCTGAATTTTCCGCGTCTTCTGCGCCCGGCTCGCGCGACCTCGGCGGGGCTCGGCTAGACTCGCGCTCGATGAATGCCCAGAATGCGCTGCTCTGTTTGTCCGCCGTCCTGCTCGTAGT
>Ga0209181_10005747_pt1 | contig 17731 bp, 13 predicted proteins | sample MAT05_FD_187208 | JGI IMG/M metagenome (GOLD analysis project Ga0209181, IMG submission 187208) | Freshwater microbial communities from Lake Fryxell liftoff mats and glacier meltwater in Antarctica - MAT-05 (SPAdes) (version 2) | ecosystem: Environmental > Aquatic > Freshwater > Ice > Liftoff...
TGATTTCCCTACCGAATTTGGTAGGCGCGAATGGACTCGAACCATCGACCCCCACCATGTCAAGGTGGTGCTCTAACCAGCTGAGCTACGCGCCTGGGGCAACTCGGAAATATACACCAGGCGCCGGTGCGCATGCGGGGAAGTCGGGCGACGGCGTCGGGCGGGACACGGCGGGAAGCTGTGTCGGGCTGACGTGTCCTGCGCTCAGCGCCGCCGGGCGTGCCGCACACCCCGCACGCGGCCGATATTGGCCAGAACCGGGCCCAGTCGCGCCGTGTCGCCGGCCTCCACCGTGAAGGTCATCCAGGCTGTGGTGCCGTCTTTGGCGCTTTGCGAGTGCACGCCGGTGACGTTGATCTTCTCTTTCGCAAAGACCTCGCTGATGTCGCGCAGCAAGCCGTTGCGGTCGGCGGCTTCGACGAAGACATCCATCGGGTAGACCGGCGCCCTGTCGCCGCCCGGCCGGCCCCAGGCCACCTCGATGACGCGCCCTGGCGAGCTTTGCGCCATCTGGCGCAAGTTGCTGCAATCGGCGCGGTGCACCGCCACGCCGCGGCCTCGTGTGACGAAGCCGCAGATGGTGTCGGGCGGCGCGGGCCTGCAGCATTTGCCCAGCGTTGTCAGCAGCGAATCCATGCCCACCACCAGCACACCGCCGCGGCTACCGCCGTCTTCCGCGCGCGAGCGGTGCAGCACCACCTTGTCGTCTTCGGGCGCCGGCTCGGCCGGCTTGAGCAAGTTCTCGATGTTGCGCAACGAGTACTCGTCCTTGCCCACCACCTCGAACAGTGCTTCGGGGCTCTTGAAGCCCAGCCGCTCGGCCAGGGCCTGGCGTTCCGTTGCCGTGCTGCCGGTGCGCTGCAGCAGCTTTTCCACCGCCTCGCGGCCGCGCGCGATGGTGTGGGCCATCTGCTCGGCGTTGAACCAGGCACGCACCTTGGCCTTGGCGCGCGGGCTCGCCAGGTAGTGCAATTCGGTGTTCAGCCAATCGAGTGAGGGCCCGCCGTCCTTGGTGGTCACGACCTCCACCGTCTGGCCCGATTGCAGCGGCGTGTTCAGCGGCACCATCGCTCCGTCCACCCTGGCGCCGCGGCAGCGGTGGCCCAGGTCGGTGTGCAGTGCATAGGCAAAGTCCACCGGCGTGCCGCCAGCGGGCAGGTCGATGATGGTGGCCTGTGGCGTGAAGACGTAGATGCGTTCGCTGTCGACGGCCTGTTCGTGCGGCCTCTGCGACGAGCCCTGCGCGCCGTCATGAGCCTCGCCACGGCTGGCGAAGTCACGTTCCCAGGCCAGCAGTTCGCGCAAGACAGCCTTGCGCGCTTCGGCCACGCGGTCTTCAGAACCGCCGGCCGCCGCAGCGCTGCCACCGGCGCGCAAGCCGCTGACGCCGGCGTAGCCCTTGACGCCTGCCTCCTTGTACATCCAGTGCGCTGCCACGCCGTGCTCTGCATGCTCGTGCATGGCACGGGTGCGAATCTGCACCTCCAGCGGCCGGCCGTCGGCGCCCAGCACCACGGTGTGCAGACTCTGGTAGCCGTTAGGTTTGGGGCGCGCGATGTAGTCGTCGAACTCGCCGTCCACCGGCTGCCAGGCTTCATGCACGCGGGCCAGTGCCATGTAGCAGGCGGCTTCATCGTCCACCACCACACGCAAAGCGCGGGTGTCGAAGACGCGCTCGAACGCCAGGCCCTTGCCGCCCATCTTCTTCCAGATGCTGTACAGATGTTTGGGCCTGCCCTGCACATCCGCCGAGACGCCGGCGCGCTGCAACAGTGCGGTCAGTTGTTCACGCGCAGCGGCCACACGCTGCTCGCGTTCGCCGCGCTTCTCGTCCACCAGGCTGGCCATGCGCTGGTACTCGCCCGGCTGCAGAAAACGGAAGGAAAGATCCTCCAGTTCCCACTTGATCTGCCAGATGCCCAGGCGGTTGGCCAGCGGCGCAAACACCTGCTGCGTTTCAGTGGCCAGGTCTTCCGGGCAAGGCAGGCGCTCGGCTGCGAACCAGCGCAGTGTCTGCAGCCGCGAGGCCAGGCGCAGCAGCACCACACGCAAGTCGCGGCTGAAAGCCAGCAGCATCTTGCGCACGCGTTCCACCTGCAAGCCGCGCTGGCCCTCCAGCGGCACCGCCGCGCGCGCCGCACGCTGGATATGCACCAGCTTGCGCGTCAGCGTCACCAGGCTCGCATAGCTTTCGCCGAAGGCCTTCTGCACCACTTCCTCGGGGCGCTGCAAATAGTCGCCGGCGTAGACGAGATAGGCCGCCGCACACAGCGAAGGCGCGCCGCCGATGTGGCGCAGCACCGCGGCCGTGCCGTCGGCATGGGCCAGCACGTCTTCGCCCGTATCCAGCATCTGTCCAGCCAGCAGCGGCTCGGCGAACGCACGCGCGCGCTGCACGGGATCCACTTCGGCTGCGCCCGCCACGGCACTGTTGGCCGCGTCCGTTTCAGCACTGGCCAGATGCACGATGGCCGCTCGGCCGCCGGCTGCTTCGGCTGCTGTGGCGGCGGCACCGGTTTTCATCTGCCGAGCAGGAACTCGCGCACCGCCGCACGCTGGTCGGCCGCCACCAGTGTCGGCGCATGGCCGACACCCGGCAAGTCGTGCAGCAAGGCGCGCGGGCCGCGCTGTGTCATGGCCAATGCGGTGTCAGCCGACAGCAGGTCGCTCTGCGCGCCGCGCAGCAGCAGCGTCGGCGCGGTGATGCGGTCGTAGGCAGCCCACAGCGCGACTTCGCCAGCGGCGGCCATCTCTGCGGTCATGGCGCGCACGGGCACGGCAATCGCGGGGTCGTAATGCGGCTTGAAGCCAGCGCCGTCGGCTTTCAGCTGCGGGCGCGTCAGCGCCAGCCACTCTTCGCGCGTGTGCGGGCCGAAACCCTGTGAAATGGCCCAGAGCGCATCGGCCGCTTCTTCCTCCGTTGCCCAGTGCGCCGGCACACCCAGGTAGGTGCCGATGCGCTTCAAGGCCACCGGCTGAATGACCGGGCCCACGTCGTTCAACACGAGGCGGCGCACCGGCGTGTTCGGCAGCGAAGCCAGCATCATGCCGATGAGCCCGCCCATCGAGGTGCCCACCCAGTCGACCTGCGCCACGTTCAGCCGCGCCACCAGCGTCACCATGTCGGCGACGTACTGCGCAATGCCGTAGCCCATGGGGTCGATGAGCCAGTCGCTCTGGCCACGGCCCACCACGTCGGGGCAGACAACGCGGCAATCGGCACTGAGGTCGCGAGCGAGGGTGTCGAAATCGCGCCCCTGGCGCGACAGGCCGTGCACGCACACCACGACACGCGGGTTGTCGGCAGCGCCCCATTCCCAGCAGGCCATGCGGTGCAGGCCGCGGGCACCGAGGCAGGAGACATGGGACAGGCGCGGGTTGTTCATCTCGCTCTCATTTCGTCTTGCTCTCAAACGCGGTCGGATAATGAAGTCATCGTATCAACCAGCGCGAAACATCATGTCCACCCTTCAAGGAAAAACCGCCCTCGTCACCGGCTCCACCAGCGGCATCGGGCTGGGCATCGCCATCGCGCTGGCACAACACGGCGCGCGCTTGATGATCAATGGCTTCGGCGACGTCGAAGGCGCGCTGGCCCAGGTTCGCGCGCACGACCCTGAGGCCGTCTTCAACGGCGCCGACATGAGCAAGCCCGAGCAGATTGCCGCCATGGTGCAGGCCTGCGAGGCTCAACTGGGCAGTTGCGACATCCTCGTGAACAACGCCGGCATCCAGCATGTAGCGAGCGTGGAAGAATTTCCCGTGGAGCGCTGGGACGCCATCATCGCCATCAACCTCAGTTCCGCCTTCCACAGCATGCGTGCCGCCCTGCCCGGCATGCGCGCGCGCAACTGGGGCCGCATCGTCAACATGGCCTCGGTTCACGGCCTGGTGGCGTCAGTCAACAAAAGCGCCTACATCGCGACCAAGCACGGCCTCGTGGGCCTGACCAAGGCCACGGCACTGGAAACGGCCACCACCGGCATCACCGTCAACGCCATCTGCCCGGGCTGGGTGCTGACGCCGCTGGTGCAGAAGCAGGTGGATGCGCGCGCGGCGGCCGAAGGGGTCGACAAAGAAGAAGCCAAGCGCCGCCTGCTGGCCGAAAAGCAGCCTTCGCTGCAGTTCACCACGCCGGAAGAGCTGGCAGCGCTGACGCTGTTCTTGTGCGGCCCGGCTGCGCGGAACGTGCGCGGCCAGGCCTGGGCGGTAGACGGCGGCTGGACGGCGCAATAGCGCAGTAGCGTCCTGGCGCCGCCTAAGCCACCGCTACTTCAACATCTGCACGCTGCCGCTGACGGTGGCATTCACGCTGGTCTTGCCGGCTTCCACCGGCAGTGCCATTTCATCGCTCATCGCGCGTGCGGCCTGCATACGCATCATCGGCACCTGGCCGCCAGGGTTGTCGGTGCCGACATTCACCTCACGCACCGTGTAGCCGGTGAAGCCGAATTGGCGGCTCACCGTCATCGCCCGGGCGCGAAACTGCTCAATGGCCTGGGCCGTGACGTCACCCTCGACCTTCTGGCGCGCCTCACGCGAGAGAGAAAAACCGACGCGCGCGATCGTCAGGCCGGGTACGCGGCTGGTGAGCTGCGCGATGGCCTGGGTGTCGCGGCCTTCCACGATCAGCTCTGTGCTGCCCTGCCAGGCCGCGATGCCGCCCTTGGGCGCATATCGCGGCTGCAGGCTGAAGCCGCCGGTGCGCACTTCCACCAGGCCTGGTTTGGCGGCCTTGCGTGCTTCTACAAGGGCTGCGTCGAGCAACTGCTTCAACTGAGCTTGCACCACGCCGGCATCAGCGCCTTCGCGCGTGGTGCTGAACACCACCGTCAGCCAGTCTTGCGGCACGTCCAGGGTCGCCGTGGCGGCCAGGCTGATGACGTTCTGCGGCGGTGCCGGGGTGTCGGCCGCAGCGGCCAGGGTCAACAGCAAGAGGGCCGAGCCAACGACAGTGCGGGTGCCGGTTCGGCTGGTGCCGATTCGGCCGGGGTCTGACGGAAGGTTCTTCATGGTTTCCTTTGAACGCAAGTCACGATACGGCCCACGGGGCCACCCACCCCACATCGTGTGCGGGGCACAAGCCGTTGACAGCGTTGCAGCGGCCAGTCAGCCGAAAGACTTGTAACAGATAGTCAGGGTTCCCCCTAGTCCGACCCCACAGCGGCCCACAATGCGGCTGTTACAAATTTCGGAGACCGCCATGACACCTCCCGCCAACGCGAGACCCGACCGCATCGTCGTCGTCGATGACGATGCGCGCATCCGCGACCTGCTGCGCCGCTACCTGGCGCAGGAAGGCTTCGACGTGCTGCTGGCCGAAGACGCCAAGGCCTTGAACCGGGTGCTGACGCGCGAGACCGTCGATCTCATCGTGCTCGATCTGATGCTGCCCGGTGAAGACGGCCTGTCCATCTGCCGCCGCCTGCGCGCGGCCAACGACCTGACGCCCATCATCATGCTCACGGCGAAGGTGGAAGACGTCGACCGCATCGTCGGTCTGGAGGTTGGCGCCGACGACTACCTCCCCAAGCCCTTCAACCCGCGCGAGTTGCTGGCACGCATCCACGCCGTGCTGCGCCGCCGCCCCGCGCCCGAGGCACCCGGCGCACCCAGCAAGGAAGCGCAGGTGGTGAACTTCGGGCCTTTCGAGTTCGATCTCAGCCTGCGCCGGCTGAGCAAGAACGGCGAGCAGATCGCGCTGACCACCGGCGAGTTCAGCATGCTCAAGGCGCTGGTTCGCCACCCGCGCCAGCCGCTTTCGCGCGACAAGCTGGCGCAGCTGGCACGCGGGCGCGAGTTCGAACCCTTCGACCGCAGCCTGGACGTGCAGATCAGCCGCCTGCGCAAGATGCTGGAACCCGACCCCGCGCAGCCGCGCTACATCCAGACGGTGTGGGGGGTGGGTTATGTCTTCGTGCCGGACGGTGCGAATTGATGCCTCCGTCGATAGCCGTTCTGCCGCACTGAAGCCGCGCACCCGGTGGCCCGCCGCAAACCTTTAGGCCTGAGCCTTTTCTGGCGCACCTTCTTCCTGCTGGCCTTGCTGCTGGCGGGGGGCGTGTTCGCGTGGTTGCAGACGCTGCGCGCGCTGGAACTCGAGCCCCGTGCGGTGCAGGCGGCCCAGCAGACCGCAGGGCTTGTGAACCTGGCGCGTGCGGCGCTGAAAACCAGCGACGGCATCAGCCGCGTGGCGCTGATGAAGAGCCTGGCAGCACAGGGTGGCGCTCGCGTATCGCCACGCGAACCGGCCGACACCTGGGAAACCTTCGAGACCGACCGCTTCTCGCGCCTGGTGGGCCAGGAACTGCGCAGCGCCCTGGGCGAAGACGCGGTGGTGGCGCGCAGGGTCAACGGCGTGCCGGGGCTGTGGGTGGGCTTCTCGATCGACCGCGACCGCGAACGCGACCGCTTCTGGCTGCAGGCCGGCCCAGAACACATTTCCAGCGTCAACCGCGAGACGCTGCTCACGTGGACGGGCATCGCACTGCTGGCCACGCTGGTGGGCTCAGTCGCCATCGCCAGCCTGATCAACCGGCCGCTGAAGCAGCTGAGCTTCGCGGCCAGCCGCATACGGGAAGGCGACCTCGATTCACGCCTGGACGAAAACACGCTCACCAGCGAAATTCGCGAGGTCAACATGGGTTTCAACCGCATGGCGCGCGAGTTGGCGCGCGTGGAGGAAGACCGCGCGGTGATGCTGGCCGGCATCAGCCATGACCTGCGCACGCCGCTGGCGCGGCTGCGGCTGGAAACCGAGATGAGCGTCGAGGACGAAGAGGCCAAGCAGAACATGGCGATGGACATCGACCAGCTCGACGCCATCATCGACAAGTTCATGGACTACGCTCGCCCGGGCGATTCGCAGTTGCGCGCGGTGCTGGTGTCGCAGCTGATCGACCGCGAAGCTTCGCGTTTCCGCGACCCGACACAGATATGCATCACCTCGCGCGTGGCCATCGACTTGCAGGTGATGGCCGACGAAACCGAGCTTGCGCGCGTGTTTCTCAACCTCTTCGAGAACGCCCGCCGCTACGGCCGCAGCACCGACACGGGCTTGGCCGAGGTTTCGGTGAGCTATGTGAAGACCGGACCTTGGGCCATCATCAGCGTGCGCGACCACGGCCTGGGCGTGGCGCCGGAAAAACTCTCGCAGCTGACGACGCCGTTCTTCCGCGGCGACGCCGCCCGCACCGCAGCCACGGGCGCCGGCCTGGGCCTGGCCATCGTGGAGAAGTCGATGCAGCGCATGGGCGGCACGCTGGAACTGGCCAACGCGCCCGAAGGCGGGCTGGTGGCGCACTTGCGGCTGAAACGCGCGATCTAGAAGGCTTCAGCCGATCACGGCGTCGCTGCGCAACAGCAGCGCCACGGCACGGGCCTCGATCGCGTGGCCCTCGCCCACCGGGCCCATGTGCTCGGCTGTCTTGGCCTTCACATTCACGGCGTCCAATGGCAAGTCCAGTGCCTTGGCGATGCTTTCGCGCATGGCCGGAATGTGCGGCGCCATCTTCGGCGCCTGGGCGACGATGGTGCTGTCGATGTTGATGAGCTGGAAGCCCGCATCGCGCACACGGCGCGCTGCCTCGGTCAGCAGCACGACGGAATCGGCACCACGGAACTCGGCGGCGGTGTCGGGAAAGTGATGTCCGATATCGCCCAGCGCTGCCGCGCCCAGCAGCGCGTCGGTGATGGCGTGCAGCAATGCGTCGGCGTCCGAATGGCCGAGCAGGCCGTGGCTGTGAGGGATGGTGACGCCGCCCAGCACCAGCGCGCGGCCGGTGACGAGCTGGTGGGTGTCCCAGCCTTCGCCAATGCGCAAGTTCAACAGATTCATCTGTGTCCGTCTTCGGTTACGGCCGGCTGCGCAGCAGGCGTTCGGCCAGCGCAAAGTCGGCCGGCCAGGTGAGCTTGAAGTTCTCCAGGTCGCCGGGCACGAGCCGGGGCGCCAGGCCCAAAGCCTCGATGGCGCTGGCTTCGTCGGTGATGTTCACGCCGGCGGCTGCGCCTTCGTGCAGCGCGCGCTGCAGCAGTCCCAGACGGAACATCTGCGGCGTCTGCGCCAGCCACTTGGCGCTGCGGTCGAGTGTGGTGGCCACTCGGTCTGCTGTTGTGCCGGCCTTCAACGTGTCGGCCAGCGGCAGCGCCAGCAGGCCGCCCACGGCGTCGTCCAGGCAGGCATCGATGAGGCGGTTCACCCACACGGCCTGCAGCAGACAGCGCGCGGCGTCGTGCACCAGCACCCAGTCTTCGTCGTGCGCATCGCGTGCGCGCAAGGCCCGCAGGCCGGCGGCCACGCTGTCGGCTCGCGTGGCGCCGCCAGTGCGGGCCACCCAGCCGGCAAAGGCTGGCGCGTGCTGCTCGAAGACGGCATCGTCAGGCGACAGAACGACCAGGGTGTGGCTGATGCGCTGCACCTCAGCCAGCGCAGCGAGCGTGTGCGCCACCACCGTGCGCCCGGCCAGCGCCGCGTACTGCTTGGGGCCGCCGATGCCCGCGCGCTGGCCCACGCCTGCGCAGGGCACAAGGGCAAAACAGCGCGGCAGCTCAGGCATGGCGACGGATTCTAGAATCGAGGCTCTTCAAGCCCCGCAGAAACTCCCCACAGGAGCGTGCCGGGGCTGTCGTCGTTTTCGAGGCTTGTGTTCGTCAGACGGGCTGGTTCTTCAAGGTCTCCATGCAACTTCCCCACATCGCGCCGGGCAAACGTTTCACGTTGCCGCGCCCCCTCGGCAGTGCCGATGCGCTGCTGCTGGCCCGCCTGGGCCAACGCCACGCCGAAGCCCAGCGCGTGATGGCGGTCTTCACCGCCGAGCCGGCCGACACGCAGCGCCTGGCGGATGAGTTACCCTTCTTCGCGCCCGCCCTGCGCGTGGCCGTCTTCCCCGACTGGGAGACGCTGCCCTACGACACCTTCAGCCCGCACCAGGACCTGATCAGCGAGCGCCTGGCCACGCTCTGGCGCATTCACAGCGGCGAGGTCGACGTGGTGCTGATGCCGGCCAGCACCGCGCTCACGCGCCTGGCGCCGCCTTCGTTCCTGGCCGGCACCACATTCCAGTTCAAGCAGAAGAGCCGGCTCGACGAAGCCAAGCTCAAAAGCCAACTGACGCTGGCGGGTTATCAGCACGTCAGCCAGGTCGTGAGCCCGGGTGAATACGCCGTGCGCGGTGGCCTGATCGATCTCTTCCCGATGGGCAGCCTGGTTCCCTACCGCGTCGATCTTTTCGGTGACGAGGTCGACAGCATCCGCACCTTCGACCCGGACAGCCAGCGCAGCCTTTACCCCGTGCCCGAAGTGCGCATGCTGCCGGGCCGCGAGTTCCCGATGGACGACGCCGCGCGCAAGGCATTCCGCAGGCGCTGGCGCGAGCAGATAGAAGGCGACCCGACCCGCTGCCGCGTCTACAAGGACATCGACACGGGCCTGGCCAGCGGCGGCATCGAGTACTACCTGCCGCTGTTCTTCGACGCGCCCGGCACGATCTTCGATTACCTCGGTGCGGGCGGCGACAACCCGGCCGCGCTGGTGCTGCATGGCAAGGTGGACGAAGCGCTGGAAGGCTGGTGGAAAGACACGCGCGAGCGCCACCGTTTTCTGCAGCACGACCCCGAGCGGCCCATCCTGCCGCCGGCGGCGATCTTCATGCCGGCCGAGGAATTTTTCACCCGCACGCAGCCGCACGCCACGCTGGCGCTGCGCGGCGCTGAAGCGGTAGATTGGGCGCGCCCGCTGCCCGACCTGAGCATCGACCGCGGCGCCACCGAACCGCTGGGCCGGCTGGAACAGCACGTGAAACTGAGCGCGCACCGCGTGCTGCTGGTGGCTGAAAGCGACGGCCGCCGCGAGAGCCTGCTGGAGCTGATGCGCGACAACAAGCTCAGCGTGCCGGCGGTCGACACGCTGGAGGAATTCCTCACCGGCCCGGAAGAGGTGGCCATCGCGACCACGCCCCTGGCCGAAGGTTTCCACTGGCACGACGCCGAGGCCGGCGTCTCGGTGCAGTTCGTCACCGAGACCGAACTCTTCGCCACCACGCGCGAAGCGCGCCGCCGCCGCAAGCAGGAACAGACCAGCAGCGTCGACGCGCTGATCAAGGACCTGTCGGAGCTGAAGGTGGGCGACCCCGTGGTGCACATCAACCACGGCATCGGCCGCTACCAGGGCCTGAAGAACATCGACCTGGGTGAAGGTGTCAGCGAATTCCTGCACCTGGAATACGCCGACAAGGCGACGCTGTATGTGCCCGTGAGCCAGCTGCACCTGATCAGCCGCTACACCGGCGTCAGCGCCGACGAAGCACCGCTGCACCGACTGGGGTCACCGCAGTGGGACAAGGCCAAGCGCAAGGCCGCCGAACAGGTGCGCGACACGGCCGCCGAACTCTTGAACCTCTATGCCCGCCGCGCCGCGCGCGAGGGCTACGCCCACCGCTACAGCGCGCACGACTACGAGGCCTTCGCCACCAGCTTCGGCTTCGAAGAAACCGCAGACCAGCGCGCCGCCATCCATGCCGTCATTCAAGACATGGTGAGCCCGCGCCCGATGGACCGCCTGGTCTGCGGCGACGTGGGTTTCGGCAAGACCGAGGTGGCCTTGCGCGCCGCCTTCGTGTCGGTGATGAGCGGCAAGCAGGTGGCCATCCTCGCGCCCACCACGCTGCTGGCCGAACAGCACTACCAGACGCTGGTCGACCGCTTCGGCAAGTGGCCGGTGAAGATTGCCGAGATGTCGCGCTTTCGCACGCCCAAGGAAGTGAAGGCGGCCGTCGAAGGCATCGTCGACGGCACCGTGGACATCGTGGTCGGCACCCACAAGCTGCTCAGCCCCGACGTGAAGTTCAAGCGCCTGGGCCTGCTCGTCATTGACGAAGAACACCGCTTCGGCGTGCGCCACAAGGAAGCCATGAAGGCCTTCCGCGCCGAAGTGGACGTGCTGACGCTCACCGCCACGCCCATCCCGCGCACTTTGGGCATGGCGCTCGAAGGCCTGCGGGATCTTTCCGTGATCGCCACCGCGCCGCAGCGCCGCTTGTCCATCAAGACCTTCGTACGCAGCGAAGGCACCAGCGTCATCCGCGAGGCCGTGCTGCGCGAGCTGAAGCGTGGCGGCCAGGTCTACTTCCTGCACAACGAGGTCGAGACCATCGAGAACCGGCGCCAGAAGCTGGTGGAACTGCTGCCCGAGGCGCGCATCGCCATCGCCCACGGCCAGATGCCGGAACGCCAGCTGGAAAGCGTGATGCGCGACTTCGTGGCCGGGCGCCACAACGTGCTCTTGTGCAGCACCATCATCGAAACCGGCATCGACGTGCCGAGTGCCAACACCATCGTCATCAGCCGCGCCGACAAGTTCGGCCTGGCACAGCTGCACCAGCTGCGCGGGCGCGTGGGCCGCAGCCACCACCAGGCCTATGCCTACTTGCTGGTGCCGGATATCGAGGGCCTGAGCAAGCAGGCTGGTCTGCGCCTGCAGGCGATTCAGGACATGGAAGAACTGGGCAGCGGGTTCTACCTCGCCATGCACGACCTGGAGATCCGCGGTGCCGGCGAGGTGCTGGGCGAAAACCAGAGCGGCAACATGATGGAGGTCGGCTTCCAGCTCTACAACGACATGCTCAGCCAGGCCGTGCGCAGCCTGAAGGCCGGCCATCACCCCGATTTGCCCGACCTGTTGAACCCGATGGCGGCCACGACCGAAATCAATCTGCATTCGCCAGCGCTCTTGCCCGACGCCTATTGCGGCGACGTGCACACCCGCTTGAACCTCTACAAGCGCCTGGCCTCGGCCGAGAAGCCCGAGACCATCGACAACCTGCTCGAAGAAATCACCGACCGCTTCGGCAAGCTGCCGCCGCAGGGCCAGACTCTCTTCGACACGCACCGCCTGCGTGTGCTGGCCAAGCCCTACGGCGTGGCCAAGATCGACGCCGGGCCGAAGCTGATGAACATCACCTTCCGTGCGCAAGCGCCGATAGACCCGCAGCGCATCATCGAACTGGTGCAGAAGAACCGTGTCATCAAGCTGGCCGGCAATGACAAGCTGCGCATCGAACGCGAGATCAGCCTGCCCGCCGACCGCGCGCATTACCTGCGCGATTTGTTGAAGCACCTGGGCCCGGTGCGAGCGGTGGCCTGATGTCAACGCAGCTCCACACTGTCGGTTCGCCAGGTCTGACTGGCCTGCCCTCCAGCGAACTGGAGCCGGGCCTCCTCACACGCGGCCTGAAGCTGCCCTTGCTGCTGCGCAGCTTCAAGCTGGTGGCCTTCGACATGGACAGCACGCTGATCAACATCGAGTGCATCGACGAGATCGCGGCGGCCGCCGGCCGCAAGGCCGAGGTGGCCGCCATCACCGAAGCCGCAATGCGCGGCGAGATCATCGATTTCCGCGACAGCCTGCACCGCCGCCTGGCCTTGCTGCGTGGGGTGCCGATCGAAGCTCTGGAGGAGGTCTACACGCAACGCCTGCGGCTGAACCCTGGCGTCGAGACTTTCGTGCTGGCGTGCCAGGCCGCAGGCTTGAAGACTTTGCTGGTCAGCGGCGGCTTCACGTTCTTCAGCGAGCGTGTGCGCCAACGCCTGAAGCTGGACTTTGCGCGTGCCAACGTGCTGGAAGTGCAGGACGGCAAGCTCACCGGCGCCTTGGTGGCACGGCCGTGGGGCGACGTGGTCGACGGCGCCGAGAAGCGCCGCGTGCTGCTTGAGGTGGCCGAGTTGCTGGGCGCGGATGCGAGCCAGACCATCGCCGTGGGCGACGGCGCCAACGACCTGCCGATGATGGGTGCGGCTGGCTGCTCGATCGCCTTCCACGCCAAGCCTGCGGTGCAGGCCCAGGCCAATGTCAGCATCACATCGGGGGGGCTGGACCGAGCGCTGGCCGTGCTGCGGGCCTGATGCCTCGGGAGCGTTGCCCCAATCTCATTCGCTGAAAACCAGCTGCACGCGATGCACATGCGCGGCCGGCAGTTGCTCGAAGCGCCAGCGTTCCAGCGCTGACACCACGAAGCGCTGCCATGTGCGCGGCACGCCCGGCAGCAGCGCGACGCTGGAGACCGTGCCGTCGGGGCGCAGCGTGAGGTCGGCAAAGATCTCGCTGACACGCGGGCCGTCGACCAGCACGCGCGCAGGAATGTCGGGCTCGACCATGGTCAACAGCTTCGGCTGAACCGGGGCTGCGACGGCTGCAGGCGCGGGAACGGGTGCAGCTGCGAGCGCGGGAACGGGCGCAGTGATGGCAGGTGCAATTGGGGTAGCGGTGGGCACGGCGGACACTGACCCGGGCGCGATCAGCGGCGCGATTTCGGGAACAGTTGCCGGCGCTTTGACAGACGCGTCGACAGGCTCTGCTGGCGCTGCAGCCGTCAGCGGTGTGGGCGCGGGTGCCGGCGCAGCCGCAGTCACAACGGCCGTTGCGGGTGCAGGTGCAGGTTCAGATGTTGATGCAGCAACGGGTGCAACGGCGGGTGTGGGTGGCGTGGGCGCGGGTGCACGAGTGGGTGCGGGTGTCGGTGCGGTTGTGGCAGGCTGACCCTCCAACGCTGCGATGGACGCAAGATCAGGGGCCGCCAAGGTCGCAGCTGCAGGCACGGGCGCCAGCGCCACTGTAGCCATGGGTGTCCGCGAGACTGCGGGAGCGGGCGCGGCCGCGATGGCGACGCGCGGAGCCGTCGTGGTTGCCCCTGCGCCAGGTGTGCCCGCCGCAGACCCCGGTGCCACGGTGCGTGCGGCGGCGCGCGCCGGCTCGGCTGACACATCGGCCTCGCCCGTCCGACGGCGGATCTTGCTGGCCTGCATGATGACTCTCATCGGGCTGGCGGCCATGCGCTGTGCCCGTGCCATGGCGGCCGAAGCGGCAGCCTCTGCGCTCTCGACCGTGGCGCTGTCTGGCTTGGAAGCTTCCGCCTTGGCCGGCTCAGCCCTGGCCGACTGCGCCCAGGCGGCCCCGGTCGTACCAAGCATCAGGCCGGCAGCGCCGGCGGCAAGGACAGCAATGCGCATCGACACTCGATACCTCCGGGCGACAACAGGGCGGGTAGCCAACAGTCCGGTCAACGTGCGTCAGGTAAGACGACGCGGCCGAAGTCATCCTGCATTCTAGGGATGAGGCCAGCCACAGGAGCACTTCAGCGTCACCGCAAATGCTCTGAGAGGAACTCCTGCACGCGCCCGGCGAAGTCGATCTGGTTCTGCAGCTTCAGCCAGCCATGGCCTTCGTCGTTGTAGACGACGTAAAGCGGGTCACGGCCCGCCGCGCGCAAGGCGTCGCGCAAGCGCGTGCCATGGATCAGCGGCACGCGGCGGTCTTCGCCGCCGAACGCCAGCAGCAGCGGCGCACGCACGCGCTCGGCCTGCAGCACCGGCGTGGCGGCGTCCAGCATCGCGGCGTCCTTGATGGGGTCGCCCACCAGGACCGGCAGCGTGAATTCCCGCGTTTCTGCACTCACGTCGCTGTCGTTGCGCCATTCGTACAGCAGCCGCGGGTCGGTGACCGCCACCCAGGCGATGCCACAGCGGTACAGCTCGGGGTGGCGCACCAGGCCCATCAGCGCGGCATAGCCGCCGTAGCTGGCGCCGGCAATGCACACCCGCGCGGGGTCGGCATCACCGCGCTTCACGGCCCAGGCCAGCGCGTCGGCCACGTCGTCCTGCATGGCCTGGCCCCATTGTTTCCAACCGGCCTGGAACAGGCGCCGGCCATAACCTGTGCTGCCACGGAACTCGGGCTCGATGACCATGTAGCCGCGTGAGGCGAGAAACTGCGCATCGGCGTTCCATTGCCAGTGCCTGCCGCGCACCCAGGGCCCGCCGTGCACCAGCACCACCGCGGGCCGCGGGCCGGCTGCCGCGCCCGCGGGGCGGGTGATCCAGACCGGGAACTCGAGCCCGTCGCGTGCACGAATGCGCTCGAAGTCGGTGGTGGCCATGCGGGCCGGGTCGATGTCGGGCCGCACGGCACCGACCATGCGCCAGCGCTGGCTGGCGGGCCAGTGCACCCAGATCTGGCCCGGGTCGCGGTCGGACCCGCTGCGCACGAGCACCGTCATTTCAGGCCCGCTGCAGGGCCGGCAACTGAGCTGGTTCACGTGGCCGGGCAGGCGCTTGTCGGCCTCGTCCTGCGCCGCCTTCAGCACGGCATCGAACCACACCGTGGTCTGTGCGTCGGTGACGACGCGCACCCCCAGCGCGCGGCCGCTGGCGGGGTCTTCGACCAGGGCCCCGGTGAAGTCGAAACCCGGCGTGCTGACCAGCGACTCGGCCTCGGGCCGCCCCTGCTCGAAGCTGAAGCGCCGCAGCTCCGACTCACCCGCCGGGCCGGTGTTCTGCGTCACGTACAGCGTGCCCGCGCCATCGACATGGCGCACGCTGAACGGCATGGCCATGGCTGGGCCTTCGACCAGCACCCGCCAGCGCGGCAGCGCGCTCTTGCCCCCGTCATTGCCCGCACCCGCTGCCGTGGCCGCGCCTTCGCGCCAGTGGTACGCCGCGCGGCCCCGGTTCAGGGTCAGCACCATGCGCGCTTCGCCCGAGGGGGTGAACCACCATCGCGTGACGTGAGGCGGCACACCTTCGGACAGGTTGCGCGTGCGGCCGGTCTCGACATTCAACGCTTTGGCCACGACGCCTGCCGGCTCGTCGGTTTGCGTGCGTTGGTCCTGCCCGACGATGACCTCGTTGCCACCGCCACTGGGCACGTACAGCAGCCTGTGGTCGGGCGCAAGCGGTTCAGCGCCGACCCAGCGCTCTTCGCTGACCCTGGCTTTGCCGCGTGTGCGCACCAACGGCCGCAAACCGCTGCCGTCGCGCTTGACGGTGAAGAGCCCGGCGCCGAAGCGCTGGTCGCCCCCGCCGCGCGAACGGTCGGTGATGTCGAATACCAGCCGCTCGTCGTTGACCCAGTAGAACGCGTCGACATCAGCATCGGCGAAGCGCGCGGCCACGGCAAGCGGCTTCCAGGCCTGCAAGTCGAACACCACCAGCACCGTGCGGTTGCCACCACCCCGGCTGGCCATGGCCAGCCAACGCCCAGAAGGCGAGAGCACCGTGCGCTCGATGGCCGGCCGCTGGTAGAAAAGCTCAGCCGACGGCAAGGCCGCTGCCGGCGCCGCGGCCCCGGCTACGGGTTGGGCCAGCACGGGCCGCGCCAGTAAACCCGCTGTCACTATCAGCACGGCTCGCAAGGCTGCGTTGCCGAAGTGCAGAAAAGTCATCGCTGGCCTCTGCCCTCATTCTTGAAGGGACGGAGGATAGTGCGGCAGCGCCTTACTTGAAGCCGACGCGGTCCAGCATCTGCTGCACCTGCGCGGTATTGGCCCCCACCTTGGCAATGGGCACGGTCTCGGCCTTGAACTTGCCCATCGCGGCCAGAGCGGGGTTCATCGGCACCGAGGCCACCACGGGGTACTCGTTGTTGCCATCGGCGAAGTAGCTCTGCGCGCTGTCGCTCGCCAGGTACTCGATGAACTGCACCGCAGCTTCGCGGTTCTTGGCGTTCTTCGCCACGGCAGCGCCAGCAATGTTCACGTGGGTGCCCCAGCTGGCCTGGTTGGGAAATACCAGACCGACCTTGTCGATGACGGCGCGGTCTTCGGGCTTGCTGGAACGCGCCAGTCGCGCGAAGTAATAGGTGTTGGTCAGCGCCACGCCGCATTCGCCGCTGGCCACGCCCCTGATCTGGTCGGTGTCACCGCCCTTGGGCGAGCGCGCCATGTTGGACACCAGCCCTTTGAGCCAGGCTTCGGTGGCCTGCGGGCCCAGATGTTCCAGCATGCTGCCGAAGAGGCTCAAGTTGTAGGGGTGCGAACCGCTGCGCACGCAGAACTGCCCCTTCAGTGCGGGCGCGGCGAGCTTCTCGTAGGTGTCGACGTCAGAAGACTTCAGCCGGCTCTTGTCGTAGACCACCACCCGGCCGCGCGTGGACAGGCCCCACCACTGCACGCCCTGGGCGCTGACGCCGCCGCGAAACTGCGCTGGGATGCGCTGCTCCAGCAGCGCCGACTTCACGGGCTGGAACAGGCCTTCCTGCTCACCCCGCCACAGCCGCGCAGCGTCCACCAGCAGGATGACGTCGGCCGGGCTGGCCGTGCCCTCGGCCTTCAGCCGCGCCAGGATGCCGGCGTCGTCGGCCTCGACACGGTTGATGCGAATGCCGGTGGCCTTGGTGAAGTTCTCGTACAGCGCTTCGTCGGTCTGGTAGTGGCGCGCGGAGTAGAGATTCAGCACCTTCTCCTGGGCTGATGCGACGGGCGCCAGCGCGGCAAACGCCAGCGCTGCGGTGGCCATGCGAATGACAGTGCGTGCGAACAAGGACATGATGTGGTGCGGCAGAGCCGTTAGCCTGTAGGAAGCCGCATCTTAATGAGAATGATTCGTAAACGCAATACGATGCTTGCGACAGGGTCATGCCGCAACGGCTAGCCCTCTATCTGAGCCCAGGCCTTGTCCAGGCGCTTGACGCTGACCGGCTGTGGCGTGCGCAGTTCCTGCGCAAAGAGGCTTACCCGCAGCTCTTCCAGCAGCCATCGGTATTCGTCCAGGCGCGCATGCGGGGCGCCGCGCAAGTCGGCCTGCTTGCGCTGCCACCGCGCCTGCAAAGGGCGCAATTCGGCCAGCCGCGCGGCGTCGCGGACGGGGTCTGCGCGAAGTTTGTCCAGGCGCAGCACCACGCCCTTCAGGTAGCGCGGCAAGTGCTGCAGCGCGGCCCAGTCGGTGTCCATGAGGAATCGTTTGC
>Ga0209181_10005749_pt1 | contig 17730 bp, 19 predicted proteins | sample MAT05_FD_187208 | JGI IMG/M metagenome (GOLD analysis project Ga0209181, IMG submission 187208) | Freshwater microbial communities from Lake Fryxell liftoff mats and glacier meltwater in Antarctica - MAT-05 (SPAdes) (version 2) | ecosystem: Environmental > Aquatic > Freshwater > Ice > Liftoff...
AACCTGAGCAAATCGTCAAGGCAGTTTTTTCGGCCACAAAAGACGAACTATCACCCGAGCGGATTCAGGAGATTGCCGAATTTCTTCCCGGCACTGTATGCCAGCTTTGGCAAACCGCTTAGTCCTGTAAGCAGCACCCCTTACGGTCGGGCTACCGTGTACACAAGCCGGAACTGGCTGCGTTTCAGGCTGCTGTGTATACGGCAGTGGCGATCGCTTGCCTGCGCAGATCGCGGATCGCGGATTGTGTGTTGTTGGGGGTGTAGGGATGAAGCATTTGCACCGAGATTCTGACCACCGCTCCTAAATGCTGATACAAATGCTTCATCCCTACGAGCGGCATCACCCCACCGAAATAATCCTTGCAGCCTAAATAGGCAATACCTTACCCCGTAAGCCATTAGGGGCTTCCACTCCATAACGAGCCAATAGAGTTGGCAAAATATCGTAGAGCTGTGCGCCCTGGAGCACCTGGCCATGGGTAGGATGCTGGGGGTCATGAAAGATTATCAGGCCAAATTGAGCATGGTTGGCATCATCAGGCCCTGTATCGTTCCCCGTTGTGTGGAGAGCGCCATCGCCAACTGTACCGATCGATCGCCATGCCAACTCGCCAAAATAAACAATTAAATCAGGAGCAACCCCTCTCACCTTTTGATAAATCTGCTGCGGCTTAAACACTTGGGTTCCTAACGGCTGACCATTCGGATCGCTCAATGTAGACAGGCGCTCGGCAAGTTCGGTTCGCTCTTTCTCGTAGTCTGCTAAAGCAATTACACCCTGCGGCTCGCGCCCTTTAACGTTCAGAAAAATGCGCCCATAATAACCGCCTGCTCCCCATGCTTTAGTCCGGCTCCAATCAACCGCTACTTGGTCGAGCGGCAGCGGGGTATCGGGATGCTCAGCCAGGGTGAGATACCCTGCTTGGATCAACCATTCATTGATGCAGATGCCACCTAGCAACGGACGAGCGCCATGGTCAGACACCACCAATACAGCAGTCTCATCACTGCACTGCGCCACCAATTCACCCACGCGGCGATCGACATGACAATAGTAATCATGAATAGCGGCGGCATAGGGTGAATTGGGTTCGTGCTGCGGATGCTGTGGATCCATCGGTTTCCAGAACGAATGATGGATGCGATCGACCCCCATATCCACCAGCATGAGAAAATCGGGCGACTCTTGCTGCAATAGTTTCTCGGCTAAGGTGAACCGCTGATTGCACAGTGAATAGATATTACTGAGAATGCGTGCCTTGTCATCTGAGCGAAAGTGCGGGACATCGAGTAAAAAATCAGGAATCCAGGCCGTCACTTGGCTAGCAAGTTCTGGCGGATAGGTATATGGCACAGCTTGATTGGGAGTCAAAAAGCAAGATACCAACGTGCCATTGACGGGATAGGGTGGCGATGTACCGGGAACGCTAATCACAGCGACTTGCCAACCGGCATCACCCAACAAGTCCCACAGCCGTGGCACTCGCACAGCCCGACCATCGGCGATCGCCATAGTTTGATAGCTGCGATCGGTGCGATTGCGAAATCCGTAGATGCCCAATTCACCCGGATCACGACCACTCATCATACAGCTCCAAGCAGGCACCGTAATGGCAGGAATGCTGCTCTCCAATCGTCCGTAGCTGCCGTGATCCATCAACCGTGAAAGGTTGGGTAAGTCCGATCGCCAGCGCTCAAAGACCAGCGAGGGTTCCATGCAGTCTAGCCCAATGATTAGCAGTCGAGGCATGGAATTTGAGCGCTGGAGGGTAGGGGGCATAGCCAGTTCCAAAAGGATAAATGCACAGGCAGGGGAGAGACTAATCGTTGGCCGCTTGCTCAAGTTGCGAGGAGCGATGCCGCCAGTAGAGGGCGATCGCCGATCCTACAGCGGCAATGAAACTGAGGATGTGAACGACATTGAATGGTGTACCTGGAAAAAACCAAGAATCTGTCCGTAACAGTTCAATAAAGAAGCGACCCGTGGGATACCAGATCAGATATAGCAACGCAATATCACCTGCTTTTAATTGCGAATTGAAGCGGCGAGAAATCCAAAAAAGGAGACCAAATCCAATCAAGTTCCACACCGACTCATAGAGAAATAACGGATGGAATCGCGTCCTTTCTGGATAAATTGTGACGTCATTGTAGGGTGGAATCCGGTGGGCAGCATCAATCCGTAATCCCCATGGCAACTGGGTTGGCGGGCCATATAGCTCTTGGTTAATGAAATTGCCCCACCGTCCGATCGCCTGGGCTAACGGTAGACCGAGTAAGATTGCATCTAGATAAATGAGCGTGGGTAAACGGCGGATTTTTGCAAATAGCCAGAGGGCAATCCCCCCCGCAATCAACCCACCAAAGATATGAATGCCGCCACCCCAAATTTGCACAATTTCGATGGGATGTTTCAGGTATCGGCCAATGCCCTCAGCGGTGCGCGGCGATTGAATCAAGACGTAATAAAGGCGTGCCCCAAGGAAGGCTGGGAGCAATACCCAGATCAACATATCCCAAAAATCATCCGTTTCATGTCCTTTGCGCTTCAGGTACGCACTGGCAATTTGCACACCCACTAAAAGCGCGATCGCCATCAGTAATCCATACCAGCGCAAGGCAAACGGCCCGAATTGAACAATAATGGGGTTGACGGAAGGATACATAGGAAAATACTGGGTTCAATCTGCTTTAATCTGCTTTAATCTTCTAGATATCCTAAATCTCGTAGCCGTTGCTGTACGTCTGGATCATCGAAGTTGGGAGCACAGGCCGGGGTCGATGGGGCAACCGTTTGGCTAGCAAAGCTATCCAAGCAGGACTGCAACGCTTCCACATTCTCTGGCAGAATCGCACTGAGATTGAGGTCTTCGTTGGGGTCTTCGCGCACATCGTAGAGTTCGAGGCGATCGCTTCCAGTAGCAATCAGTTTATGATTACCGCTCCAGATAGCCCGTCGAGTTTGATCGCAGGCTCGCGAAAGCACCAATTCAGGTTGCCGTTTTTGCATCAAGTTGACCACATTTTGAGGGGGTATGGCTTCAGAAAACACCCACCTACTCTCGGCATCACTAGCTGAACTATCAGCTAAGCTCAAAGCTTCTTCTTCAGCAGTAGCTAACCCTGTCGCCGCCAGCACGCTATGAAATAGCCGTCGGGTAGAAACAACGTGATCCCGAGTCGTAGCGCGCGGAAAGTCACCGTTTGGATCATGAATGATTAAAGGAACCTGCACTAGTTCGTTGTACAGGGTCAGCGAATGCCCAATAAATTCTTTTTCGCCTAAATGTTCGCCATGATCGGAGCAAATAATCACCAGCGTCTGATCTAAAACGTTCGCGTCCCGCAAATGCTCTAAAAAGGCACCCACCTGCTGATCTTGATGCGCCACTTCTGCGTTATACATGCCGTCTAAGGTCTGTTTCTGGCGATCGTCTAAGCACTGAGCCAGAGGAGCCAACCAGCCATACACATCACTATTAAAGGTTTTTAGGTAATGCTGAGCGGCCTGATCTTGCAGCACATGGGGCGCAAACCGCTCAATATATCGCAGCGGGGGCCGATAGGGCATGTGGGTGCCCATCAAGTTAACGAAGGCAAATACAGGCTGGCTGGTATCTAGCCCTGGGCGATCGATTAATAATCGTGCCGTATCCTCTAACGACTTCGGTGTATTGCCTTTAAAGCTAAGAGCCGTCTGCCACAGCGGCACCATCAGCGGCGTAAATGATAGGGATAGCAGGGCATCCGATCGGGCAAAAGCATCCTGCATCTGATTGAGCAGTTCTGCAACCAGACGTTTGAAGGATTGACGGTAGCGATCGACCAATCTTGAGGGTACACCCGCTTGATTCGGTCGAGCTGTAAGTAAACCACTGTAATTGAGGAAGCTATAGAAGCCACGGCGTAGGCCATTATTGATCACGCCGACTAACGGATTGTTGCAAAACCCAGCGGTAAAGTAACCTCCAGCCTGTAACCGTTCGGCTAGTGTGGTTAGATGCGACGGCAGCACTGAATAGGACTGGAGCGTTTGATGCTGCGATGGATACAGCCCGGTAAACATTGAAGCGTGGGACGGAACTGTCCATTGAGCCGGAGCGATCGCCCCTTTAAATAAGGTGGCGTTCTCGGCAAATGCATCTAGATAGGGTGAGATCTCCAACGGATAGCCGTAACAAGAAAGGCGGTCGGCTCGCTGCGTGTCGAGCACTATAAACACAACGTCGGGCTGCCGAATTGCCATACTCACTTAAATCTATACGTCCCTATCCATTGCCTTCTCTCCATCAATACCGTAAGAGCGGGTTAATAGGTTTAAGGGAGAATCAACGTTAAATTAAACTTAGGTAAAAGAGATATAGTTCACCCTATGTGCAACCTGCTCGACCCGCCACTCTACGAAGGTTGTGGTAAACGAGACGCTCACCACAACCCCCCAAAACAACGTTGACCAGGTATTAGTAGTCTGAGGCGTAAATCTGTCTACCGTTCGTAGTGCAGGCTTCCAGCCTGCGCAGGCAAGATGCTCACACTACGGTAGCTAAACTTGCGCCGTCTTCTATTAGTTATTCAAAGCATCCTTGATATTATCAACGGTGCGTTCAACCGCATTCTGAGTATTGTCTACTGCTTTCTCAGTCCGCGCTGCATCTTGTTCTGCTCTTTTTTCAATCCGACCTGCATCTTTTTTGGCTTTACGCTCAAGAACGTTACCATTACCATCGGTTGCATTCTCAACGCGATTAGCATTCTTCTTTGCAGTTCGTTCAACTTTATCTGCCGTATCTCGAATGAATCCTTTGGCGCGTCCAGCATCGTTACTGGTTTTGTCTTGAATGCGATCGCCGACATCTTTTGACGCTATCAAGGTTGTCACAGGCGCGGCCATTGCGGCTGTGTTAGCCAAAAAACCACCCTGCCACACAAAGGCGATCGCCGACATACAAAGCAAAGCAGTAGCTACCCAGCGTTTTGCGACAGATAGGTGCTTTGCAAAATAATTTAGTTTCATTAGACACAGTCTCCACCAGATTTAGCTTTCTCTTTGTATCTCATCTGGCTTGTCGGCTAAATCGTCCCTAGGGCGGAGGTTCACTGCATCTAAATAACCAATCGGCTGACTGGACTAAGCAAAGGCGGCGGCTGATAGAACTTAGATCTGATAGATAGAATTTGTGCAAACAGATTTTGTGTAGATAGATTTTGTGCCTGATAGAAACAGATCAAATGGGGGACTACTAAAGTACAACGTTTCTTTTGGACAGAGTATTGTATGCAATATCCGCTTGAAGTAACCCTTAAGATTTGGACATTGGCTCCCAAAATTGCCGTCACAGATGCGGAAGGCAATCTAGTGTTCTTCGTCAAACAGAAATTATTCAAGTTGAGAGAGGCGATCGGAGTGTTTGCCGATGAAGCCCAAACCCAAAAGCTCTATGACTTGAAAGCCGATCGCATCATTGACTTTTCTGCCCGCTACAACTTCATAGATAGCAATGGCATCAGTTTGGGCGCAGTAAAACGGAAAGGACTGCGATCGCTTTGGCGTGCCCATTACGATATTTTTGACAATGAAACGAGCAGCACTCTACACATTCAAGAAGAGAATCCTTGGGTAAAAGTGATTGATTCGTTGTTCGCAGAAATTCCCATTCTTGGAACGCTAAGCGGCTATGTATTTAACCCAAAATATTTAGTAAAACGGAGCGACGGGACGGTCGTCATGCGCCTAGAGAAGCGTCCATCGTGGCTCTCTCGAAAATTTACAATTAAACCTGTGGATCAGCTTTCTTCACGCGAAGAAACCCAGGCGTTGCTAAGCTTGCTGATGATGGTTCTGCTGGAGCGTAGTCGCGGTTAAAGCAACGTGCGATCGTAGTCTGACTAACTTGGCATTTAATTCATGATTACGGTAGGTCAATAGCTGGGTTTGGGTGAGGGTATGGCAGTGCCATGCCCACTAACCTATGCCAAATTACTGGGATAGCTAAAATTATTTGCCTAGAAATTATTTACCCAGAATTGGTTGCGCAGATAGCCAGCCCACGGCTATAGTCAATAGCTACACTTAAGACCATGCTTCAATAGGAAAAGAGACTGCATCTAGAGCTATTGTGCTAAAGGTTTTGCTTCTACCCTACGCAAACCGAGGTTTGAGATGGCGTTTTGGGAATTTCTGATTCAGAAGGAGGGCGATCGCTCCTGGCTACCGCTAGAATCCCCTGATGTTGAGGTGCTAGAAGGGCGTTATCGCGTGGTGGCTCGCTCTAGCCGGGTCAATTCTGCTGTCGAAATTTGTGTAAGCCACATTGATTTAGAGGCGCATCCCCCCAAGCAGCGGCTGCAAAAGCGTCTCAGCCAAACCAATCCAGATGGGTTGGTGGTCGTAATTCCGTTTACTCGTTTCCATCCCGGCGTTTGGGAGCTGCGCTGCACCGGCGATCTGATGTCGGACATGATTGGCGAGGGCTGGCGCTATGCGGTACGGCTGCAAGTGCTCTGTCATGATTCAGACCAATTGGGTGATTGGGATGTGGACGATCCAGAGAGTAGTGCCCCTGAGGAGGCGATACGCGCTCCGCGCAGGCACGCCAACGCAACTGGCTCGACTCCCCCTGCTGCCCCTGAAATCTCTACGATTCCTGAAGTCCCTGAAATCCCCGAAGCTGCTGAAATCCCTCAAGTCTCTGAACTCCCTGAAGTGCCTGCGGTCGATGGTAGCGCGACGGAGGCAGAGCCAGACCCGTTCCCAGCGGTAGAGCTGATGCTAGCTCAAACGCTGCATGTGGCAACCTGGGGGCATATGCTGCAAGTCAGGGGGCACATTGAGCCATTGGCAGCCGATGCCAGTGGGGCGCTGTCTACAATGCCAGCTGCTTGCCTGCATCTAACGTTGCGCAATCCGCAAACGGCGGAGGTGGTGGCGACAGCGCAGCATCCATTAGAGAGTGGCAGCTTGCCCTACCCGTTTACAGTCGAAGTCAAGGTGCCCGACACCGAGCCGACGCGGCTGCTGTTGGGTGAAGTGGTGCTGACTGCTGGGGTAGGCGCTGGGCTAGACCGGGCGTTGGCAGCCGCTGCCTTTACGATCACCACCGATCTGAACCACTTATTAGAGGCGATCGCCAACGATTTTTCGTCAGACCTCTCCCCGCCTGTAGAGTTTGTCGATCAATCTGTCGAGTCCCGCCTCGACCTGTCGTTGCTCAACTTGGTCAAGTCATCGAGAGCAGCACAGGTGCCCCCATCACCATCGCTTGACGCCGACTTAGACGACCAGCCTGCGATTGTGGCCGATGGGGTGCAGCGGCAAGCGGGTTCTGGCTGGGTCGAAGTTCCGGTGCCCGCCGCGTCTGTGCTCACCCCCAACCCCCCTCAGATCCCACCCGATCCGCTGGCCGATGAGCCGTTAGAGTGGGACGCGGCTGAATTGGAGATGAACATTGGCTTGCCTGCACAAAGCGCGGATCGCCCGTCTCCGCTGGCGCTACCTGCCGCGAATATGCCCAACGCCCAAGCCTTCCAGGCTCTCAACCTGCAAAATCGGTTCTTGTCTCGCTTGAGTGACCTGGCATCGGATGCCGAGCTGTCGGAGTCGCTGCAAACCGATGCGCCGCCGTTTGGGCTAGATAACACCCTAGCCGCTCAGGAATTTGTGTTGCACGACGAGCCGCCGCTACCGCCCGTTCGCACCTCGATTACAGCCCAACCAGCCAAACCAGCGCCCGAACCCGAACCTGCCATCTTGTCAGAGGATGAGCCAGTGCCCACACCAACCCTGACGCTGCCCGCTGCCGAACTGATTGCAGGCAGGCAAATTGATGTCTTGGTGACGCTGCCAGACTTGCAGTCTCGCCTCTACGTGAAGCTATGGGTACGCGATCGCCAAACGCACACCACCCTTGATGGCCCTCGCTGGGTGATGCACTTTAACCCCAACGGTCGCGGTGGCCAGCAGGCTCAAACCGTGATGACGATTCCCTTCGGCTGCTTGGACGCCCAGTTTGAAGCGATCGCCATCGAAATGGCCACCCAGCGCGAAAGCCACAAAGTCACCATTCCCCGCAGCGTCATCCCTCCAGACCTGCCCACTATTTCTATAGATGACTTGGAACTGTAATGGGGTTGGTAGGGGCGGTTCGCGAACCGCCCCTACAGGCTTGGAGACGGATGGGCGATAGTTGGGCGATCGCTTCTGTCGGGAGGGCGATGCCCGGTTGATCTGAAGCCGTTTACCCTAACCCCATCCACCCCTTTCTCCGTTACCATTTGTTAAAAATTCTTAGCGTTTCGCAATTAGTCCCTAATTCACAGTAAATTCGGATTTGAAAGGTCTGTAATTTTTCATAGGAACTCGATATGGCAGCCTCCTATCTCCCTTCGATTTTTATCCCCATTGTTGGATGGGTTTTCCCTGCTGTAACAATGGCGCTTTTGTTTATCTACATTGAGCGGGAAGATGCCGACGGCATTTAATTCCTAATCTGCAATCGTGTTCAATACTTGAGTTTTTGCTCCCCTCTTCTCAGGTGTAAACCCTAACCGTTACAACTCTCTGGAGACAGCCTAAATATGACAGCAGAAGTAGTCCATCCCGCTGGTGACCCACAAATTGGCAATCTGGCCACTCCGATCAATTCCTCCCCATTTGCCAAAGCGCTGATCAATAACCTCCCGGCCTATCGCCTTGGCCTCTCCCCCCAACGCCGGGGTTTGGAAATCGGGATGGCTCATGGTTATTTGCTATTTGGCCCCTTTGCCTACACCAGCCAGTTCCGTAACTCTGGCGTCAGCGACTTGGTAGGTCTGATCGAAGCTGTGATTTTGGTGGTGATTCTCACCGTTTGTTTGTCGCTCTATGGCAGCGTTGGCGTCCAAAAGCCAATCGCAACCATTACAACGCCCAACCCTCCCGAAGCGCTTGGCACCTCAGAAGGCTGGAGTGAATTTGCTGGCTCCTTCTTGGTCGGTGGCATTGGCGGCGCAGCGTTTGCTTACGCGGTATTTCAAGTGGTGAAATCTGGCGTATTTGAAACGTTTGGCAACTTGATCAACTAGTCTCGTTGCGATCGTCTATAGTCCCAATATTTCCCCAAAAGCCTGCCCTGGAACCCAGGGCAGGCTTTCATTTTGGCCTGATCTATCTTCAGATCTACCTTCAATAGGGCAAGGTTCTAACCGTCAAGACTTGGGGCGGGGTGGCGTCGGGGGGATAGAGCAACGTGACGCGCACCAAGCGCCGACCGCCTGCGGGGAGGGTCAATAAGGCCAGCGGTTCACCTTGCTGCCCGCGTCGCTGCACCAGATGCACATACCGAGTCCGAGGAATGCCCTGGTCGTCGAAGTAGCGCACTCTGACGGTGCCGCGAAAAAAGGTTTGCGGTTGAGCGGTGGCAAAGAAGCGCAGGCCATTTTGACTCAGGGTGTCTTGTTTGATTGGGGTTTGCAAGGCCACAGATACTTGCTGCGGTGCATTTGTGGGATTGTGCAGCGGGATGGATAAGTCGTATTCCACGCCATAGTTGCCGTGGGCTTGGTAGGCGGTGTCGGGATAGCGCGCCAGTAAGGCAGCGCTCTGCACCTGCTCGCTGCCAAGCCTGCCTGCGGAGAGGCTGCTCACCGGGTAGGAAATGGCGTCGCCCGCAGAGGGGATGGTGAGATCAAGGGCACCGGGGCGATCGCTCACCCGCACGTCCCAACGCGAGCCGCTCGCCACGCCAGCCACCCGTCCGTAGACCACCTGACCAGGGGCACCGGGGACGGAGGGGGCGCGATCGCGGGGGCTAACTAAATCTCCGGTTTCTAACAAATTGACCCATTCGGCTAGGGTGGGGGGGCGATCGCTGCCATCGGGGTTTTTCTGGGCTAATAGCGCCAGACTGGCGGCATAGACCGTCCCCTGACTGCGCAGCCGCACCAGGGTAGATCGACCATTCAGCGGTGGCTCTAGGGTTGCCACCGGAATCGGTAGGTTCATCAGCATCTGATAGGCTCCTGGCGCGATGGTGAGGCGCGCTGGGAAGTCAGGGCTTCGGCGATCGCGCAGCACATCGTTCATCACCCGGCTACCGGGTCCCGCATAGACCGTGCCATCCGGGTTCTCGACCACGGGCGGCAGTTGAATAAACGGCGCATCGGGCTGGCTGAGGTAGCTGGCGGCACTGCGAACATTTACCTGGACGGGGCGATCGCCAGGGTTATATAGAATAATGCCCAGGTACATGCTGGTGAGGTTGTCTGGAGCCAGCGCCCGAAATACATGATGGGCAAATACCTCAAACAGCCCTGAAAAGGGGACATCCAGATGCGCCGCCGGATGCTGTTTCCCGGTGGCTGGAAAGGTAGAGAGCAAAATTCCCTCGGCTCCAACCAGTTCCGGGCTGTTGCTGTTGAACATGGGAACGCGATCCAGTTCGCCCGGTAGGGGGCGCACCTGCTGGGGCTGAACAATTTCTTGCGGTGGGGGCGTGGGCACTTGCGCCAGCGGAAAGAACGGTAGCAGCATCTATGGGGACAATATCCGGCAGAACAGATTTACATTACCGCGACTGGCTCCAAAACGCTCGCTTTTAGCCGTTCTAAAATTTGTCGAAAATCGGCGAGGATGCGATCGCCATTGGCACTAGTCAGCACAGGCACATGCACAAATAGAGCATGACAAGCGGGCTGATGAGTCTGCACATGCTGCAACACGTCGAAATACAGCCGATTGCAGACAAACCCTCCGGCATCGTAACTCAGGTCTGTAAACGTCAACCCTGCCACCAGTGCCGCCAGATCCAGCCGGGTGGTCAACACCTGCTCCTGCTGCACGGCCTGCACTTCCACATTAAGCCGATCGCGCGTTTCGGCCATGCCACAGCACACCACAAACTGGGGCTGAAGCTGCTGAATTTGGGCGATCGCAGCCTGCGGTGCCAGCTCAAAATCCACGGGTAGCTGCCGCAAAACCTGTAGCCCTGGCGGTGGATTGTCCTGCAAGACGTGCTGTAGCAGGTCATCGGAAGAGTTAGACCTGTGGTGGTCTTTCCAGGTGCTAAAGGAGGTGAGGAGCATGGGTGAGTTATGGCATCAAAGCTAAGCATCCAGTCTATGATTTAGAAGTGAATTTTGTGAAGGGAGGTCAGGCGCATGGTGGCGATCGCGGTCATTGACTACGATATGGGGAACCTGCATTCGGCCTGCAAAGGCTTGACCAATGCCGGAGCCACAACCCATGTCACCAGTTCTGCGAAGGACTTAGAGCGCGCCGATGCGATTGTGTTGCCGGGGGTGGGCGCGTTTGACCCCGCCATGCAGCACCTGCGATCGCGTGATCTAGTCCAGCCGATTCGCGACATTATTGCCAGCGGCAAGCCGTTTCTGGGCATTTGCCTGGGGCTACAAATTTTGCTGGAGGGCAGTGAAGAAGGCCATGAGTCGGGCTTAGGCGTAATTCCCGGCATTGTGCGCCACTTCAAACCCGAACCCGGCATCACCATTCCGCACATGGGCTGGAACCAGCTGCAATTTACCCAGCCCGACTTGCCGCTGTGGCAAGCGCTACCGCCCGACCCGTGGATGTATTTTGTCCACTCGTTCTATGCCGCGCCCACCGACCCACAGATGAATGCGGCCACCATTACTCACGGCAACCAGACCGTAACGGCGGCGATCGCCCATCAAAACCTGATGGCGACCCAATTCCACCCCGAAAAATCGTCCACCGCTGGGCTACGCATTTTGGCCAATTTTGTCCAGCATGTGGTCAGCCGCCAGCGCTTACCCCTGGTTTCCCCGGTGGGGCATTAGAGCCGCCCGCCCCTGTTCCCAGTTCCCCCCACATCACCGTCCATGCCCATGGCACAGTTACACCGATCGTTTGAGCCGATGCGCCAGATGCAATGCACGGCATGATCAATGGCATGATTGCCAACTACGAACCAGCGTACCAGGCGCAGTGGGAAGACCTATCTGAAACCTACCGCCACGCCATGATGCAGGGCATTGTCGGCTTTGAGCTGCTGGTAACTCGGCTCGAAGGGAAATATAAACTCAGCCAAAATCGCAGTCAGATCGATCAGCATCAGGTTGCCCAGGCGCTGGGGCAAAGTACAAATCCTCATGCTGCGGAGATTGGTCAAGCAATGAGGGCAAACCTACCCGAATGAGCCTGCGAATTTACGGCAATCGACTGTTGAAAACGCTGCCGGGGCAAGACACCCGCCCGACCGCATCAATGGTGCGCCAAGCATTATTCAATATTTGGCAGGGGCAGGTCAATGGCTGTCGCTGGTTAGACCTGTGTGCCGGGTCAGGGGCGATGGGTGCAGAGGCGCTCGGGCGCGGTGCGGCGCATGTGGTGGGGATTGAACAGGCAGGACGTGCCTGCGGCATTATCCAAGAAAATTGGGCAACGGTGGCTCGCCCCGAGCAAACCTTTAAGCTGATTCGTGGCGATATTGTCCAGCGCCTTCCGGCACTGGCAGGGCAAACCTTTGACCGCATCTACTTTGACCCGCCCTACGCCAGCGAACTGTATGAGCCAGTGCTAGAGGCGATCGCCCACTCTCACCTGCTTGCCCCCGGCGGTGAGCTGGCCGTAGAACACCATCCCCGCCGCTGGACGGCCACCGCCCTAGATGACTTGGCGGCGCGGGTGTCTCCCTTAGTCATCTGCCGCCAAAAGGTTTATAACAACACGGCACTCACTTTTTTTGCTGGCTCAGAGCAATAAAGCAGAGCACTAAAGCAGGCCAACTCACAAAAAAGCACCGCCTCAAGGACGGTGCGGTTGATCAACCCAACCGACAATCGACCCCTGAGTTACAGTCCCAGCTGATCGCCACGGCGGTATTGCAGATAGGCTGCCACAAATAGCCCCGCCAGCGTGATCGAGATTAGCCCCAACACAATTCCAGATAGCAACGGTTCTACCACGGTGTAATCTCCATGAGCGTTACTAGAATCTTAGCAATAGTTAGGGCAATTCTCATCGCCAGGTTTGCGTTTCCTCAGGGGGCGACCCCTCCAGTATGAGAATTGCTGAAATAAATTAGGGCAAGATTGCGCGAGTCGCTAAAGAAACTTTAAGATAAGTTATGAACTAAGACGCGTCTTGCACACTTTGTATACATTCAGCCTTGACTAAAGCACTCTTGGATAACCCAGTTTTAGAAACTCAACTGACCAGTGCTGAAACTGAAACCTCAGTTCGCCCCCGACGATTGGCGCTGACGCTATTGGCAATCATCGGAGCATTTGTGGCGGCGATCGCGTTTATCACCATCTTTCGGCCTCCCGATCCCTACATCGGAGACGTGTTAAGGCTTCAGGGCAGCGCTGCTCAGGGGCAAGTCATTTTTCAGATGAATTGCGCTACCTGCCACGGGTTAACGGGTGATGGCGTGGTTGGGCCGAGCTTGCACCATGTTTCGTCTCGCAAATCACGGATTGGGCTAATTCAGCAAGTGATCAGCGGCAAAACGCCTCCTATGCCGCAGTTTCAGCCCAACTCTCAAGAAATGGCCGATTTGCTGGGGTATCTAGAGAGTTTGTAAGGGTTCTGCTAAGAGTCGCGCTTCAGCCTCAGGAGTAGCCACTGAAAGAACCAAGGAATCATGGCACTGCCATGCCCTAAATGTTAGCTCCCACTAGCATCCTCAAACTTATAGCCCACGCCAATTACCGTTTTGACAAAGGTGGGGTTGGCAGGATCGGGTTCAATTTTTTTGCGCAGACGGGCAATGTGGGTATCTACCACACGCTCATCGCCAAAAAAGTCGCTGCCCCACAGTTTTTCAATCAGCTGGGTGCGGTTCCAAACGCGGCCAGGGTAGCTCAGAAAGGTAGTAAGCAGGTCAAATTCTAGCGTGGTCAGATCCAGCCGTTCGGCTGGGTTAGCATCGAGCTGGCGGTGAGCCATCCGTTGATCGACATCGACGGTAAAATGCTGTGTGTGGTAAGTCAGGGTTTGGCCACCCTGGCGCATAGTCCGGCGCAGTAGGGCACGGACGCGAGCCACCAGTTCACGAGGGCTAAACGGCTTCACCATATAATCATCGGCTCCGGTCGATAGGCCAATAATCCGATCAAGTTCTTCGCCTTTGGCCGTCAACATTAGAATATAGGGGTCTTTGGTACCCGGTTTTTGGCGAATGCGGGCGCAAACTTCTAGCCCATCGAGTTCAGGGAGCATCAGGTCGAGAATGATCAAATCAGGCTGATATTCTTGAAACAGCTGGATCGCCGATCGCCCATCTCGGCAGATCCGACACGAAAAACCCTCCTTTTCGAGATATAGCCGGATCAGTTGGGCAATCTCCGCTTCGTCTTCAACAATTAGAATATCCATTCTGGCAAGGATTTATGTTCGGTCAGGTTTTCTTATGCACTTAGAGTAGCCGCTTGTAGTAAGTTTGAGCAAAGCTATGAACCCAGCTATGAACCCAGCTATAAACCCAGCCATTCAACCTCAAGACTTGCAGTTGCTAGGAGCGCGCTTGCAGCGGGGACTACGAGATGCCAGCGCTCAGCCACTGGCCGTGCAGGTTCGCTGTGGCGTCAAGCAGGGCACGCTGCTGATTTTGGCGCAGCATCTACCCAATATTGTGCTAAACCCGCGCCAGATTGTGAGCACCTTGGAGCAGGCGTTTCGGCGATCGCAGGCTGAAATGAATATGGGGGAGCTGCCTGTACGGCTTTACCTGCGCATAGTTGGTCAAGAGAAACCCTACGCCGCCTATGGGTTGACGGCTCAACCTGTCGCTCTAGCTGCGGTTGAATCTCCTGTTGCAGTTCCTAGTGGGGCGCTCGAAAATGTTTTGCCCGACGATGCGGCAGATAGGTTAGAGCAAGGCTTGCCTAGAGGGGATGAGTCTGGCGCTGCTGACTCTGGCGCTAGTGACGCTACGGCTGGTGACGCTACGGCTAACGGTGAGATGCGCGCCATGACTTGGCTGGAAACGCATAATGGCGATCGCCCCGACTCGGTTACAGTCCCAGTTAAGGCGGTGGCGGCAGAGACGGTGGCGGCAGATGCAGAGACCAATGGACTGCGTCGGATGGGGGCGGCCATCGAATCTGGGTTATTTTGGCTAACGCAGCCGTTTGTTTTGATCAGTACAGGGGTGGCATTGGTGGCCTTTTGTGGCACGCTGTATGGGCTAACGCGGCCTTGCGTATTGGGGTTTTGTGAACCGCTGCAAACGGCGCAACAGTTAGGAGAAACGGCGCAGTTGGCGGTGCAAACGGCGCAGTCGCCCCAAGATGTGGTAGATGCTTATGGCAAATTGGTTGAAGCAAACTATTTGCTCGACCGGATTCCGTCTTGGTCGGGGTATCATGCGGCGGCGATGAATTTGATGCAAACCCATGAGCAAGAAGCAGCGGTGTTGGTGCAGGTGGTGATGGCACAAGATGTGGCCATGCAAGCGGCCATCAAAAGCCAAAAGCCGCCGCACCCGCTGCCGACTTGGCAAGAAATCGAGCAGCTTTGGCAGCAGGCGATCGCCCATCTAGAACGGGTGTCTCCTGATAGCCCAGTGCATCAATTGAGCGATCGCAAACTGGTTGAATATCGGGCTAATCTGGCGGCGATTCAGCGGCGGATGGCGATCGAGAAACAGGCTCAAGAGCAGGTTAATTTAGCCCGAAAAACGGCACAGGTCGCAGAAGCGCGCAACGGCATTGCCGTTTCCCTGCCCACCTGGCAACTGACTCAGAGCACCTGGAAAACAGCGATGGATTTGCTGCGGCAGGTGCCCCAAACCACCATGCCCTATGCTGAAGCGCAGCAGCTCTTGGCGCTTTACCAGCCGCGTTTATTGGCTAGCCGCAGCCACCTGCAACAAGAACAGCAGGCCAGTTCTACCTACAACCGAGCCTTGGCACTGGCCTCACAGGCGCAGCGTTCAGAAGCATTGGATCAATGGTCTCAGGCGGTCAACCAATGGCAAGAAGCACTGCGCTATGCTCAGCAGGTGCCCCAAAATACGTCACAATCGACCCAGGCACAGACGCTAGTGACGGCCTATAAAGCGGCTCTGGTGACGGCTCAAGATCGGCTGAAACTGGCGGTATCTGACCAGACGGCTCAAGGTGCGTTGGCGCGAACCTGTACTGGGACGCCCCGAGTTTGCACCTACAGCAGAATGGGCAATGTGATGCAGGTGCGAATTACGCCAAGCTATGACCAGGCATTGCAGCAAGCGGCGGCGGCGACTCAAGCAAAAGGGGATTATGACGCCCAAGCGGCGATGATGCTGAACTTTAGCCCTTTGTTGCAGGCGATCGCCGTTGCCGGGGAAGAGTCTCAGCTGCCCATTCAGCTGTTTAACGCGAATGGGTCTTTGTTTGGCACCTATGATCCTCGGCTAAATGGGTTTGTGAACCAAGAATAATGCCAATTTGATTTCTATTGGTGGCAGATACTGTGGTCAGGACATGGCATTGCCATGTCCTAACGGGCGGGTTTAGAAGGTCACCAGCTGGGCGGCTTGGTTAAAGCATTGGCGGAAGATGCCCAGGGTGACCAGCAGGGTGGCGACCAGGGTGGCGAAGGCTAGCATGAACATGATGAGCATTTGATAGAGGGCGGCGTTGAGCGGCTCGGCTCCGCCCAGAAGTTGCCCGGTGATGATGCCGGGTAGAGTGACAATGCCGACAACTAGCATGGCATTGAGGGTGGGAATCAGACCCGCGCGGATGGCGTCGTTGCGGAATTCGCGGGTGGCTTGCTGGGGGGTTGCGCCCAGACTGAGGTGGGTTTCGATGTCGAGGCGGCTGCGGCTGAGGGTGCTAGCAAAGCGTTCCCCGGCGATCGCGGCGGCGTTCATGGAATTGCCGAGCAAAATTCCGGCTAGCGGGATCACATATTGCGGGTCGTACCACGGGCTAGGGCGAACGACTAGCAGGGTGGTGTAGGCCAGGGTGAGGGCGGTGCTAATAAAAATGGCACCGCCTACTAGGGGCAGCAGTCCAGGGATTTTCTTGCTGATTCGGTTGCGGGCAACGGTGGTAGCGATCGCCAGCATCACCCCCAGCACAGCCAGCACCACCCAAGGATTTCTCAGCTCAAACACCAGCGCTAGCAAATAGCCCACCATCAGCAGTTGTACGACGGTACGAGCAGTGGCGATCGCTAAGTCACCTTCTAGCCCTAGCCGCTGCCACGCCGATAGGGCGATCGCAAATACCATTAGCCCTAAGGCCCAGCCGAGGCCGATCAGGTCGAGTTCAATGGGGGAGGTCATGGGGATATAAGGATGAGGGATGGGGGATGTAGCTTGCTTCTGCGCAGCAGTGGGATGAAATGGAGGTAGGGGCGAACGGCTGTTCGCCCGGTTGTTCTCCTGGTTGTTCGCCCAGATGACTTAAGGAATTTAGACCCCCGGATTCTCCAAGCATCCGGGGATCTCGGCAGTCGATTTTTGCTTATTTCAGTGACATTCATCCATAGTCTATGAACATGCGAGAAGATAGTTAGGTGTGTTTCAGTCTAGTCTGTTCTCGTTAATCTCAGAGTTTGGTGTAACCGAGTGAAGTCCATTCCCCCTCTTGATTTAACCCAACAATTTCAGACCATTAGCGCCGAAGTCAATGCCGCCGTTTTGGCGGTTCTAGCCTCTGGGCAATATATTAATGGTCCCGTCGTACAAAATTTTGAGCAGGCGTTTGCGCAGTATATTGGTACGTCAGACTGTGTGGGCTGCAATTCGGGCACCGATGCCCTTTACCTAGCGCTGCG
>Ga0209181_10005751_pt1 | contig 17727 bp, 12 predicted proteins | sample MAT05_FD_187208 | JGI IMG/M metagenome (GOLD analysis project Ga0209181, IMG submission 187208) | Freshwater microbial communities from Lake Fryxell liftoff mats and glacier meltwater in Antarctica - MAT-05 (SPAdes) (version 2) | ecosystem: Environmental > Aquatic > Freshwater > Ice > Liftoff...
CGCGCCTTCAGGTTGTCGCCCTCGGCGTCGCGCACGTTGCTGATCCCGATGAAACGCAGCAGTTCGCGATCGGATTTCGAGTACGCCACGTCGATGTGCGGCAGCAGGAATGCCCACCACGAGCCCAGCGCCAGCCGGTAGGTGCTGGCGTCGACGCCGTCGATGGCCTCGTCGCCTTTCTTGCTGACCTTGAAGTTGAAGTAGTCCAGCCGGCTCGGCACCAGGAACGGAAAGCGCACCGTCTCGCCGGACTGCAGCTTGTCCCAGTTGACCTGCACGAACTCGTCGAAGCCGGCGTCCGCGACCAGGCCGTCGGCGTCCGGCAGGGGCCCGGCCTCTTCGGCCGCGTCCGCCGCGCGCTGCACGAACACCTCGCGCACGCTGCTGGCCTCGCGCACGCCTTCGCGATAGCCCAGCCGCGCGTCCACCAACTCGAACGCCGGGGCTGACGCCTTGCCAGCATAGGCGATGCGCTTGCGTGCGAACGGCGTGCCCTCGGCGCAGCGGTACAGCACCACCCGCTCGCCGCTACCGTCGGCACCGCGCGCGAGGAAATGCGACTCGCGATACAGCACCGTCTCATTCTTGATGTCGTAGGCCGTGCCGTCGTACTGGATCGATTGCGCGGCTGCTGCGCACGGCGCCAACAGCAGCAGGATGGTCAGGGTTCGCATCGCCGTACTCCGGTGGCTTGGAGCGCGGATCATCGCAGGATGCGATGCACGACAGGTAGTGACAGCCGCTTGCAATGCGCACGTCGGTTGCGGCCGGCCCAGCGATGAAGGACGCTTCCGGACCGCCCCTGCATGACCTTCGACCAGTTCGCGCTCACGCGAGGGCTGGTACCGTTGGCGGTCAACACGGAGTTCAACCATGCTGCGATCGATCATTGCCGCCACCGCCCTGCTCGCGGGCCTCGCCAGCGCGCCCGGCCACGCCGCGCAAGCGCCCGACATTGCCTTCGAGCGCTTCCGCCTCGACAACGGGTTGACCGTGGTGGTGCACACCGACCGCAAGGCGCCGATCGTGGCGGTGAACATCTGGTACCACGTCGGTGGCAAGGACGAGCCGGCCGACCGCCAGGAGTTCGCACACTGGTTCGAGCACCTGATGTTCCAGGGCTCGGAGAACTATCGCGACGAGTTCTTCAAGCCCTTCGAGGAAGTCGGCGCGACCGACCAGAACGGCACCACCAGCAGCGACCGCACCAACTATTTCCAGAACGTGCCGACCACCGCGCTGGATCGCGCGCTGTGGATGGAGTCCGACCGCATGGGCCACCTGCTCGGCGCGCTCAACGACAAGGTGCTCGAAGAGCAGCGCGGCGTGGTGCAGAACGAAAAGCGCCAGCGCGAGAACCAGCCGTTTGGCCTGGTCTGGGACAAGGTGTTCGCCGCCAGCTACCCGCTCGGCCATCCCTACCATGCAGCCGAAGTTCCGGCCGCCGACCTGCTCAAGGGTGCGACGCTCGAAGAAGCCAAGGATTGGTTCCGCAAATACTACGGCGCGGCCAACGCTACCCTGGTGCTGGCCGGCGATATCGACGTGGCGACCGCACGCGCCAAGGCGCAGCGTTACTTCGGCGACATTCCCGCAGGCCCGCCGATGACGCGCCGCCAGGTCTGGGTCGCCGCACGCAGCGATTCACGCCGCGACCTGATGTACGACCGTGTCTCGCAGGCGCGCATCATCCGCGCCTGGAACGTCCCGCAGGTCACCGATCCCGCTGGAGATTTGTTGAGTCTGTTCGCCGGCGTGCTCGGTGGCAGTGCCGCCTCGCGCCTCGATGCGCGCCTGATGCATCGCGATCAGCTGGTCGACAACATCAGTGCATTCAGTTTTTCACAGGAGATCGCCGGCCTGTTCGGCATCCAGGCCGACGTCAAGACCGGCGTCGATCCGGCCGAAGTCGAGCGTGTGATCGATGAGGAGCTGGCGCGCCTGCTGGCCGACGGCCCGACCGCCGCCGAGCTCGAGCGCGCGCGCACCGTGGTCATTGCCGGCTTCGTGCGCGGCATCGAGCGCATCGGTGGTTTCGGCGGCAAGGCCGATGTGCTGGCCGAATGCCAGGTGTTCCATGGCGATCCGGGCTGTTTCCGCACCTCGCTCGATGTCATCGCCAAGGCCACCCCGACCCAGGTGCGCGACGTCGCGCGGCGCTGGCTCGGCCAGGGCGACTACACGCTCACCGTGCTGCCGTTTGGAACCTACAAGAACGCCGCCGACAGCGCGGTCGATCGCAGCACCGGTGTGCCGCCGGTCGACAGCTTCCCTGACCTGAGCTTCCCCGATCTCGAACGCTTTAGCTTGTCCAACGGCATCCCGGTGGTGCTCGCGCGTCGGCCGGAGATCCCCGTGGTGCAGGTGCAGGCGCTGATCGATGCCGGTTTCGCCTCCGATGCCGGTGGCAAGCTCGGCACTGCCGCATTCACCATGGGCATGCTCGACGAGGGCGCCGGCAAGCTCGATGCGCTGGGCTTCAAGGCGCGCGCGGAAGATCTCGGTGCGAACATCGGCAGCGGTGCCGCGCTGGATTCGTCCAGCGCCTTCGTGTCCGCCCTGAGCGCCAATCTCGATCCTTCGCTGGCCCTGCTGGGCGACATGCTGCGCGCGCCACGCCTCGACAGCGGCGAGATCGAGCGCGTGCGCAAGTCGTGGCTGGCCCGTATCGCGCAGGAGAAGACCCAGCCGAACGCAATCGCGCAACGCCTGCTACCGCCATTGATGTACGGCTCCGACCACGCCTACGGCATCCCGTTCACCGGCAGCGGCACCGAGGCGTCGATCGCATCGCTCACCCGCGAGGACCTGCTCGCGCATCTGGCCACATGGGTGCGCCCGGACAACCTGCGCGTGATCGCCGTTGGCGATACCACGGTCGACGCACTCAAGCCGCTGCTGGAGAAGCACTTCGGCAACTGGCGCGCACCCGCCGTCGCGCGCGGCAGCAAGTCGGTTGGCACGGTTGAACTGCCCGGCGCACCGCGCATCTTCCTCGTCGATCGCCCTGATTCGCAGCAGGCGCTGATCCTTGGCGGTCACGTGATCCCGTCGTCGAAGGCGCCGAACCTGCTGGAGATCGAAAGCGCGGTGGCCGTGCTCGGCGGATTGTTCACCGCCCGGCTGAACATGAACCTGCGCGAGGACAAGCACTGGTCGTACGGCGCCTACGCCTTCAGCTCTGGCGCCAAGAACCAGCGACCGCTGCTGGTGTCAGCCCCCGTACAGACCGACAAGACCGTCGAATCGCTGCAAGAGCTGCTGCGCGAGTTCAACGAGTACGTCGACGCGCGCCCGGCGACCGCCGACGAAGTGGCCAAGGTGATCGCCAACGACGTGCGCGCCCTGCCCGGCAGTTTCGAGACCGCGGGTGCGGTGCTGGGCGCTGTGTCCAGCATCGTCGCCTACGACCGCCCCGACGACTGGGTGCGCACGCTCAAGGCGCGCACCGAGGCGCAGACCGTGGACTCGATCCGCGCTGCCGCACGCGACACCATCAAGCCGAACGCGATGACCTGGGTGATCGTCGGCGATCTGTCCAAGTTCGAAGCCGCGGTGCGTGCGCTCAACCTCGGCAACGTGCAGGTCATCGACGTGGATGGCAATCTGCTGCGCTGATCCAAGCTGACTGCCCTGCGTGCGCACCGTGACCGCAAGGTGCGCAGGACTGCGGCGGCGGATGCCTCGCGGGTAGCGGCCGTTGGCCTGCGATTCATCGCCGCTGTAGCAAGCTCGGTATCCTGCTGTCAGCCGATATGCCCATGACCATCAAACCACTTGCCCTGCTGCCCTTGTTCGCGCTGTCTGCCTGCACCTGGGTACAACCCGATGCAGGCGGCAAGACGATCCGCGTCGCCTACGAAGAATCGGCCACCCGCGGCTGCGTCGCGCTGGGCCGCGAGGTCACGGTATCGGTCAAGCATCAGATCGCCGGCATCGAACGCGATCGGCGCAAGGTGCTCGATGAACTCGAGTCGATGGCGCGTAACGATGCCGCCGGTGCAGCACAGGCCGATACCGTGCGCGCGCTCGGCCCGGTGCGCAATGGCGAGCAGACCTACGCGGTGTACGACTGCCGCTGATCGACGCGGCGCGGCCTACTTTGGCGTAGCCTCCCGCAGCACCCGCAGCACGCGGCCCTGGGGACTATCGGTCAGCAGCCAGATCGCTCCATCTGGCGCTTCACGCACGTCGCGCAAGCGCTCGCCGAGCTCCGCGAACAGGGTCTCCTGCGTGCCCGGAACGCCATTGACCAACGGCACCCGGCGCACCGACTTTTCCGCCAACGCCGACACCAGCAGACTGCCGCGCCATGCTGGAAACATCGCGCCGCGTACGAGCGTCATCCCGGATGGCGCGATCGACGGCGTCCAGTGCAGCAGCGGCGACTGCATGCCCTCGTATTCGGTCCACGGCGAGATCTGCGCGCCGGTGTAGTCGACGCCGTACGTGGCGATCGGCCAGCCATAGTTGCTGCCCGCCTCGATCCGATTGATCTCATCGCCACCGCGCGGACCGTGCTCGTGCGCGTAGAGCACGCCGCCGGCTGCGTCGAACACCAGCCCCTGCGGATTGCGGTGGCCGAGGCTGTAGATCTCCGGCAGCGCACCCTCGCGTCCGATGAAAGGATTGTCGCGCGGCACGCTGCCATCAAGCCCGATGCGCACGATCTTGCCCAGATGCGAGTCGAGCGTTTGTGCGGCCTCGCGCGCGCCGAACGCATCGCCCACCCCGACTGCGAACATGCCACCGCCGAGCAGCGCGATGCGGCCGCCATAGTGCGCACTGCCACGCTTGAGCGGGCGCGCCTCGAACACGGTGGCGATATCGCGCAGGCCGTCGGCGGTGTAGCGCGCGCGCACCACACGTAAACCGTTGGCCTTGTCCGTTCCGTGCGCGAACGACAGCAGTACGCTGCCGCTGCTGGCAAAATCCGCCGCCAGCACGATGTCGAACAAGCCGCCCTGTCCTGAGACGAACACTGCCGGCACGCCGTCGATCGGTGCTTCGCGCAGCACGCCATTGTGGATCACGCGCAGCCGACCGGCGCGCTCGGTGACCAGCACATCGCCATCAGGCAGGAAGGCAATCGACCACGGATGATCGAGACCCTGGGCAATCGTCTCGATGCGATACGCCGGCGCTGCGGCCGTCGCGGTACACGCACTCAACAGCACGATCGTGGCAAGCATGCGCTGCATGGTCGGGTCCCCCGGTGGAATCACGGCACCATAGCAGCCAGTTCGCGAAATTTGCGGCATAGTGCCGCGGCGTACATGCCGCGCGCGTGCAAGGAGTGGAATCGATGCGATCCCGATGGCCGCGCCGCCTGCTCGCCTACCTGCTGGCCGTGCTGATCGCCGCGGCGTGGGCCAGCATCGTGCAGACGCAGTTCAACCTCGCAGCCTTGGAGCAACTGGGTGCCGCCGTGCCATCCGCGCTGCGCTGGCAAACCACCGCGCAGGACCTGATCGGCTTCGCACCGATATTCGCGATCATCGCCGCGGTCGCACTGGCGCTGGCATTCCCGCTCGCCGCGCTGGTCGCGCGCAGCAGTTTCGCCGCACGCCACCTGTGGTTCGCACTCGCCGGCTGGATCGGGCTGATGATCGCCATCCGCAGCGTCGACGCCCTGGTGCCGCCACCGGTCCTGATCGCCGCGACGCGCAGCACGCTCGGATTGCTCGCGGTCACGCTCGGTGGCGTTGTCGCCGGGCTCGCCTATATCCGCATTGCCAAAACCCGCCCTCGCGGCATTCCATCGTCGTAGGGCAGGTCGCCCCGACCTGCCATCACGATCGCCACGACGATCATCGGACCATGTTCCCCCGTTCTGTCTCGTCCCGCTAGTTCGTCTCGCTCAGGGCCGCCACGACCTGCACACGCAGCGCGCGCGTTTGCTCCAGCATTGCGCCGTAACGAAACGACTGATTGCGATGCGCAACCAGCAAGAAGCCATACCCGTCATACACCGAGCGATCGCGCAGCACCGCCTCCATCGTGGTCGGGAACGGAATCCGCTCGGTCATGTTGGGGCGGGTCCGCATGGTGTCGACCGAGTCGCTGGACCGAATGATCGCGAACATGTCCGGACCGCGAATGAGGATATGTACGCCGGGTCGATAGTAGGTCTCGTCGAAACGACGGATGTCGTCGAGAATGGTCTTCATCGCATCCAGGAAGGTCACCAGCTGCGACCGCAACGCATCGTCCCGGATGAGATTGAGATCGCCCGTCGACATCAGCGCACTGGCTGTGCCGAGCACTGGATTGAAGCGGCGTGTCGTACGTGGGAGCGCGATGTCCTGACGGGTCGAATCGTCGACGCTCAGATTGTCGCGCCAGAACCGGTGCAGCACGCGCGCGCTCGCCTCGGCGCGCAGCCTCGTGAACTCTTCTGCTTCGGCGAGAATCTTCTCGCTGGCCTCGAGGTCCACGTTGAGCTGTCGCAAATACGACTGCTCGCGTTCATGATCGCGCTGATCCTGCGCCCAGGAGCTCAGCGCCAGCGCGACGAGGATTCCGGCCACGACGACCAGGAACTCGGCCAGGAACCAGCGAAAGGGGGACGCCAGGTTGTGCCCGGCGGGCCTGAAGTCGGTCGAGGCGGACGGCGGCACGGGCTCTGACATCAATCGGTTCTCCTCGAGGGTTACGTCTGCGGGATGCGGCCAGTGGAGCCGCAGGCCCGGAAACAGCAGAGTCGATTCTGCCACCTTCGCACGACGCGCAGTGACTACATCCACGCAGACGAAGACAGTCAAAAAGTAGTCGCCAGAACGCAGGGGTGAGCGTGTGTCGAGACCGCGCGAACGATCGCGGCGGGCATCATTCCGGGCGCAAGGCGAGCCAACCCCGGACCAATCCGGATAGACATCATGCTGGGTCTGGCTGCGTGACGGCAACGGCCGATGTATGCGTGTCCATGTTGTCCTGCGCGGCGCACAAAGTGCCGGTCGCGCGCCTGCACAACCGCGACCGCGGCGCATCTGCAAGATGCCCGCCCTGTGGGCGCCCGCCCGACGGCCGGCATAGAACTGCAGCGCCAGCTTCACGTTTCGCTGGTCTGCAAAGAATACTCTGCTCAACAGGAACCACACCTGTGGAGTGCTGTCCAATGAAAAGCCATCGCCTGCTGCTCTGCCTTGCCTTGCTGTTGCTTCCCTTGACCGGACATGCCTTCTCGTCCGGCAGCGGAACCTGCAATGCCTCCCTGATGGCGGCTGCACCGATGGGTGCGGGCACGTTGGGCACTGGCGGGTATGCGATCAGCATGCCGAATGGTCCGTGGACCCCGGGTCAGTCCTCGGTCGTGCGCCTGTCGGGACCTGGCGTGTTCAAGGGTTTGCTGATGTACGCCACCAACAGCAGCGGCACCCGCGTCGGCTCATTCGCCATCAACAATGGTTACCGCTCGATGCCGGAGTGTTCGGGCAGCATGCCGACCGAGACGTTCACCCACGGCAGCAGCATATCCAAGTCCGTGCCGGTGGACTTCACCTGGACCGCGCCGGCTACCGATGTCGGTCCGATCACGGTCAATGCCATCGTGCTGCTCGGTTTCAACAGCTACTTCGTATTCGTTTCCGCCCCGATCAGCTCGGGCGACCGCGTGTTCGGGAACGGTTTCGAGCCGTGAGCGGCCGCCGACGACAGGCGCCAAACCAGCCACCAGATCGCAGGTGTGGATGCGTATGGACGCTGCCTCTGAATTCCTGGACGCGAGCAGTCTGAACGATCGGTACTCGAACCCATGTTCGGCGCGTCGACTGCGGTCTTGATCGCACCGCGCCCGGATGCGCGGGTCATTGCGGATCGTCGCCGCCCGCCTTTTGTGTCGCGTGGCAGGATGCCTGCAGCGGCGAGCACTTCGAGCACCGAAATGCGCGGGTGGGCAAGCAAGCTGGCGGCAAGCACGTCGGGAAGCACGTCGGGACACGCACTTTTCAACGCATGCTGGCAACACCCAGCGCAGCGTCACTTGGCGTTGCCGGATTGCCCGGCTGCGGCGGCCAACAGCACGTAGCGCGACGCGATCGCGCCAGGGACGGTCTCGGCGGCATGCTTGGCCACCGCGCGTGTTCTGCGCAACCTCGCTCAGGGCTGGTAGGTCACACGCAACGTAGCCGCCGCACCGCGATCGATCCACACATGGTTGGTTGCGGTCTGCTCGGCACTGAAGCGCAGGCGCAGCTGGGTGCGACCGGTCTTGTTGATCGCGGCGATTCCTGCCGCGGCGAACAGCGTGCTGGCCTGGCTGCCGCCGCTGAATGCAAGGATCTGCGCGACTGCGCTGCTGCTGGTGGCTGCAGCCCAGTCGGTGGTGGCGATGGTGCAAGCGCCGATGCAGCCGCTGTTGGCGTCCACCACCAGCGTATTGCCGGCGGGATTGCCCCACGGATTGCCCGACGCGCTGCGGTAGGCGACGCTGACGGTGACTGCGGTGATGGTCGCGCCATCGGGAATCGCGGCGGTATCGAACGACAGCAGTGCGCGATTGAATTTGGCGTCGGCGCCACGGCCGATCGCCAGACCCAAACTGGATTCCAACGTGCCGACGGCAGGCGCGCCGCCGCTCGCGGTGGCTTTCACGTAGCCGTCGTTGGCATCTTCATTGTTGAACACGACGGTGACCGGGCTGCCACCACCTCCGCCACCGCTGCCGCCGCTGACCGTGACGTTCACCTGCGCCGAGGTGCCGACGTTGCCGGCCAGATCGAACGCACGCGCCTGCAGGACGTGCGCGCCGTCGCTGGCGGTACTGGAGTTCCACACGATCGCGTAGGGCGCGCTCGCATCGACACCGAGCAGCGCACCATCGAGCAGCAACTCGACGCGCTCGACGCCGATCGCGTCGCTGGCGGTTGCGGTGACATTCACGTTGCCACTGACTGCTGCACCGTTGGTCGGCGCGGTCAGCACCACGCCGGGTGCGATTGCATCCAGATTATCCAGCCCGAACCAGCGCCCGATGTAGTAGCTCGAGCAGATGTTGGCATCGAGAATGTAGGCACCTGCGGTGCCGCACTGCGTCTCGCCGCTGCCCGGATCGACCGGCGTGCCGTGGCCCATGCCGGTGATCGTGTAGGTCTCCACCCGCGGCGTGCCGCCGGCGTCCTTGTAGACCCGATGCGGATAGCCCGCGACCGTATCGACCACATCGGCAGTCTGGTCGATGCCGTGCACATGGGTCCACTGATCCATGCTCTCGGTCAGATTCAGTGGCCGCACCACGAAGTCGGCATCGCCATGCCAGATCGACACCAGCGGCCACGGACCGGTCCAGCTGCTGGCCGCGCGCACGCGGTCGCCCCATTGTGCTGGCGTGAGATTGCTGCCGGGATTCATGCAGCTGAAGGCGGCCGACTGCGATGTCGCGCAGCGGTACGGCAGTCCGGCGATGATCGCACCGCCGGCGAACACATCGGGATAGACAGCAAGCATCACCGCGGTCATCGCGCCGCCGGCCGACAGGCCGGTGACATACACCGTGCCGGCGGAGATGCCGTGATCGAGCGCCATGCGATCGACCATCTGCTTGATCGACAGCGGCTCGCCCTGCCCGCGGCTGGTATCGCCGGTCACGAACCAGTTGAAGCAGCTGCTGGAGTTGTTCGCGCTCTGCTGTTGCGGCAATACCAGCGCGAACTTCCAGCGATCGGCCAGCAGCTGCCAGCCGGTCTCGGCATCGTAGTTGGCGGCCGTCTGCGAGCAGCCATGCATCGCCACCACCAGCGGCGCGCCTGCCGGCAAGCCCGCAGGCACATACTTGAACATGCGCAGATTGCCGGGGTTGCTGCCAAAGCCCGTGACCTCGGTTTGCGCGAGCGCCGGTGGTGCGGCGACCAGCATCCACAACAGTGCGGTGCAAACCACGCGGCGGCAACGCGTGATCGAACGCAGGCAGGCGACTGGCATGGCAATTCCCCTTGGGAGCAGTGCGCCGATTGCGCCACGTTCGATCGGCCAAGTGCAGTGTCCGAAGGGGCAAGCTGCGCTGCAACACGGGCGGCGGCTCCCGATGGCGTAGGATTCCGCCGCGCGCGCGACAGCAGCAATGGGGTGCGCGGTGCATCCGGATGTGCCGGTCGCGCACAGGGTGCGTTCCTACAGCGCCTCGCACGTGCGTTTGAGCGCGCCGCGCGCGCGACCGCAACGATGGGGTGCACGGTGCATCCGGGTGGGACGGTCGCGCACAGCGCGCTCGCCTGCTTGCTCGCGGCACGCCAGGATGTACGATCACGAACGGATGATGGCGGTCCGCAACTGGCATCTGCCTCGGAGCATCACCGATGAAAACCGTATTTCTGAAAAGCCTTCTCATCGTCGCCTGCACTGCGGTAATGGCCCCGGCCCACGCGGGCAACTCGCCGGTGATTGGCGCGGGCGCGCTTTCCTGCGCGAAGTATCTCGAACTGCGCAAAGCGGGTGATGCCCAGACTGTGGCGCTGGCGAACGTGCACTCGTGGGCGCAGGGGTTCATCTCCGGCATGAACGCCGGATATCTGGATCGTCGGGTGGAAGCGGGCGACAAAGGTGCCGCCTTGTTCGCGCAGCCGGATCCAGCGTCGATCGATGCACATCTTGAACGTTACTGTGCGAAGCATCCGCAGAAGAACGTGGTTTCCGCAACGACCGCGCTGTGGACAACGGTCCGCAAGCGGAAAATGTCGCCTTAGCTGCGGTCTGTTGGCAGGAGCGCTGATTCTCGCGCCGCGCGCGCGGCGCTCCGCGGTCGTTCAAAGTCGTCCGACTCCATGCGCGATCCTGAGCACCAATCTCGACGCGAGCCCCCTGCTGGAGGAAGTCCGCCGATGCACCTGCGGTCGCCGAAACCCTGCGCGCGACCGACGGCGCCGCTATCGGGATGAAGTGGCTGCTCGAAAAGTCCGACTGTCTGACGGTGCGGCCCGGCGGGGGCTACTGCCGCGATTCCGCCAATGCCGCTCATCGTCGCTCCTGATTCAGCGCCACTGGGTTCAATCCTGCCGAGCCGGTGTTCCTCGCGGTGGGAGCCGCCATGGCGGCGACGGCGGCATCGAAGGTTGCCGCGACTGCGGTCGCTGCCATGGCAGCTCCCACAGCGAGCAAGCGACGGCGCAGGCACATTGCCGGCGCCGGACCTCAGCGACAACCAGGCGTGACGGTGGTCGCGCGACACCGGGATGAATGGATTGATGATGCCGCTCATCCGTGCGCTTGATTCAGCGCTTTCGGCGCCGATCCCGCCGAGCCGCCGTCCTTCGCTGTGGGAGCCGCCATGGCGGCGACGGCGGCATCGAAGGTTGCCGCGACTGCGGTCGCTGCCGTGGCAGCTCCCACAGCGAGCAAGCGATGGCGCAGAAACAGCGCCGGCGCCGGACCTCAGCGACAACCAGGCGATGCTGCAGCAACTTCGCGGGCGCCAGACATCAGCGACATTGAAAGCTCACCGATAACCAATCGATTGCCTCAGGGCATCGGTTGGTCAGTCGGCGGCATCGGGGTATCGCCCTGTTCCGCCTGTGCAGGGGTGGCCAGGGGCAGTTCAAGGATGAAGACGGCACCGCCGCCGGGGCGGTCCTCGTACCACAGCTCGCCCTGCATCTGCTCCACGTCCTGCTTGGCCAGCGCCAAGCCCAGTCCGCTGGATTCGCCGCGGGTGTCGGCAGTGCCGGCATCGAGGCGCGTGAAGCGCTGGAACAGCTGGCGTCGCTGCGCTGCCGACACGCCGGGTCCGCTGTCGAGCACCGCAATGCGCGCCCGCCCGGCGCTGCCTACGCCCATCACAATGGCAACCGCGCTGCCCGCCGGCGAGTAGCGCAACGCGTTGGAGATCAGATTGTCGAGCACGTGCGCCAACGCATTGGGATCGGCGATCACGCTCGCATCGACGAAGTTCTGGCAGTCGAAGTCGATGCCGCGGACTTCAGCCTGCACGCTGAAACGTTTGCACGCATAGTGCAGCGCGTCGTCGAGGCGCACGGTGGCCAGCTCCAGGCGTCGCCGCAGTTCGAAGTCGGCGCGCTTGTCCAGATACTTCTGGATGAACGCAAGGCCGTTGTCGGCCGCAGCGAGAATCACATCGATCAGGCGCCCGGCGCGTTCGGCGCCGCCTTCGCCGCTGCGCATGAGCTGTGCACTGAAGCGGATCGAGCTCAGCGGATTCTTCAGATCGTGGGCCACCAGCGCGGCGATCTCCTCGCGCTCGCGCGCAACGCGCTGCAGATGATCGCGCGCGAGTTTCAGCTCGATGTGCGCGCGCACGCGCGCGATCAGCTCCTCGGCCACGAAAGGCTTGGTCAGATAGTCCACCGCGCCCGCCGCGAACGCCTTCACCAGGTGCTCGCGTTCGGCTGCCGCGGTCAGAAAAATCACCGGCACGTCGCGCGTCCGGGGATCGCTGCGCAACCGTTCGACGACGGCAAAGCCGTCGAGACCGGGCATCCGCATATCGAGCAGGATCAGGTCGGGCGTGCGTACCGCAGCGCGCGCCAGCGCCTGCTCGCCGTCGAAGGCCGGGATCACCTCATAGCCGGACTGGGTGAGGATGGCGCCGACCAGGCGGATGTTCGGTTCCTGATCGTCTACGGCCAGGATTACCGGTGTGCGGATCTGCAGGATCGGGTGCAGGTGCTTCATCATGCGCTGTTCTCCTTTGCCACTTGAATCCCCGACTCGCGCAGGTGGGTCGGAAAGCGGCCCAGCACCGATTCCGCCGTGGTCACGTCGAACAGCAGCACCGCCTGGCGCAGGCGCTGCGCCCACTTGTTCAGGGCCGGCAACGTGTCGGGCGTTGCCAGTGCCGCAACCTCATCGGCGAACGCGCCGATGTCGCGCATCGCCAACGATCGGGTCAATTCGTGCCAGCGCGCGCCTGCCATCTCCGCCAGGGTTTCGGCGACCTGCGGCGCAAACGCCACCCGTGCCTTCGTCTCGGATCCCGTACCGGCATCCGGAGCGACACCGGCATCGCTGTCGGCATTCGACCTCGCATGCGCCGCCGGCACCGTGCGCGCCAACGCGGCCGCGATCGGAAGCCGCAGCACCCGGGCGATCTCGGCCACCATCTCCTCGCGGGTAAAGGGCTTGCGCAAGTAGCCATCGAACTTTCTGCGCAGCCCGCGTTCCTCGTCGTGGAGGCTCGAGGCGGTCACTGCGATCAGCTTGACCGAGTCCAGCGTGTGGTCGTCGCGAACCCGCGCGAGCGCGGTGGCGCCATCCATGATCGGCATGCGCACGTCCATCAGCACCACATCCGGCATCTCGCGGCGGATCAAGACAATCGCCTCCACCCCGTCGGCGGCTTCGATCACTGCGTGGTGACTGCCATCGAAGATGGCGACCATCAGTTCGCGGTTGAGCGCGACATCGTCGACGATCAGCAGCTTCAGCGGCGGCAGCGCATTCGGGCGCAGGGCTGCTGCCAGCGTGGGTGCAGCTGCCACTGCGGCGGCTTCGGGGTCGTAGGGAACAACGACCTCGAATACCGAACCGCGCTGCGGCTCACTGGCGACCCGGATCTGGCCACCCATCAGTTCGACCAGGCGCCGCGAGATCGACAGGCCAAGGCCGGTGCCTTCGCGGCGCGGTCCAATACCGCCGGTCTGCACGAACGGCTGGAAGATGCGCTCGAGCTCACCGCTCGCGATGCCGATGCCCGAATCCTCGACCGACAGGTGCAGGTTCATCGCTGGCGGTGGAACGGTCGCCGCACTCCACATGCGCACCAGCACGCCACCAGAGTCGGTGTACTTGACCGCATTGGCGACCAGGTTGGTCATTACCTGGCCCAGGCGCAGCGGATCGGCGAGCAGCTGCGCGGGCACGGTACCGGCGACATCGCTGCGCAAGGTCAGGCCCTTTTCTGCGGCGAGCTGCGCAAACAGCACCAGGCTACTCTCGAGCAACTCGCGTGGATCGAGCGCGACCGCTTCGATCTCGAGCTTGCCGGCTTCGATCTTGGTCAGGTCCAGAATGTCGTTGATCAGCGACAGCAACGCGCGTCCCGCACTGGTGATCGAGCGGGCATAGTGGCGCTCGCGCTCGCCGGTGGCCACATCGCCCAGTAGCTGGCTGAAGCCGAAGATCGCGTTCATCGGCGTGCGGATTTCGTGGCTGATGTTGGCGAGGAACATGCTTTTTTCTTCGTTCTCCCGCTGTGCCCGGCTTGCCTCGATCTCGGCTACGACCTGGCGCTGCCATGCGATGCGCGAACGGCGCAGCAACCACAGGCCGAGCGCGCCGGACAGCGCGGCCAGCCCGCCGGCGATGATGATCGTGTCGCGGGTGCGGTCGAGTTGCTCAACCATCGTCGCGCGGCGCGCCTCCAACCTTCGAATGTGAACACCGCGGATGGACCGCACGGAGCTGCGTAAAATGCGCGCTGCGGCAGCGTCGAGCAGCGCGTCGGCCTGCGAGGCTGGATTGTTCGGCGCACGGGGTTCCGGTGCCGTGACGATTGCGCGGCTGGTCGCGCTGCGGGTTTGGGCAGACTCGGATAGCTGGAGCACCATCTCGTTGAGTTCCACGCTGTCGTTTGCCAGCAACCCAAGCAGGCGCGTCTTTTCGAGCATCTGCTGGTCGGCGGACAGCACTGCCAGCGCCAGAGCGCGGCTCGGGCGCTCCAAGTAGTCGCGAAGCGCCGTGCCCACGTCGTCCATCGCCGCTTCGCTTGCGTACCCTGCACGCATCACCTGCTGGGTTTTGCCGACCAGAGCGATCGACTGGCGCAAAAAGCCTGTGCTGCGCAGGGAAATGATCGCCGTCGCCAGGACCAGACCCAGCGCGAGGCCCATCAGGGCGTAGTACAGCCACCCATCCTGTGGACGGCGCCCGCTGAAGGCGGGCGTTGGGGTCGCGCTTGACCGCATGCTCGCCTGCCGCGCGTGGGGAACCGGGGCGAGAAGCAGGCCACGCAACCCCGCCCACGTCAAGCGGTCAATCCATTCGATTGCCGGGAAGCGCTCGAGTGCGTGTTTGCAGCCCCGCAGAGCGCGGTGGTGCGGGGAGTCCGCCTCCATACCGGTGTTCGTTACTCAGGGTCGGCGAGCTCCGTCGAGGGCACGCCCCTGCATCGACGCCACCTGCGCGGGCGTGCCGCTGCGCGCAGGTGGCGCGGGTACCGCAGGTTGACTTAGCCGTCCAGGCGGTCGAGCTGGGCCACGACCTGGTCGCGCTGCGCCTCGGCGGCCGACTTCGCAGACGTATGGGCAGCGTCCGCCTGATCACGACACGCCGACTTGTTCGCCCCGGTCATGCCGTCGCAGCGCTCCAGCGCGATGTTGTGGACGGCGTCGGCTTGTGTGATGGCCACCTCGTAGCGTGCCTCGGCCCCAGTCTTCTGCGCCTTGGCGTCGGCGCTGCGGACCTGCGAGTTGGCATCGGTGGCAGTTTCCTGCAGATCGCGGCGCGCGTCGGCAAGATCCGTGGTGGCAGCGCTGTTGGCGCTGCTCAGGTCGGCGTTGGCGTCGGCGCGGGTTTGTGCTGCGTCCTGGCGCGCATCACGCACGTCCTCGGCGGCTTGCTCGCGGGCTTCAGCCACGTCCTCGGCGCCTTCCGTGCGTGCCTGCGCTACGTCGTGCGCCGTCTCGGATGGCGATTCCTGACAAGCGCTGAGCGATACGCCGAGCGCCACGACCAACAGGGTTTGCTTCAGTACGTTCATGGGTAATTCCTCAAGTGAATGCAATACATCAGGGTCAAACTTTGGGTGATCGACTGCCGGGCAGTTTCTTGGCCACGCGCGGCGGCATCTGCGGCGGCAAGCACACCGGTGCAGGCGCTGAGTCGGGCGGTGGGTCGTAGTCGGTGTCCATGTGCTTATCGGCAGGCGACGGCAAGGCCGCCTTGCGCCGCGCGCGGAGAGGCTTGGCTCCGGCGGTCGCGGGATCGGGCCGCGTCGTTGCCGACACTGCTTCGTCGGTTCGCATTTCAGTGCGCACTTTATTCCGACCGTGCACCTGCACGCTCTTCTGATTGGCTGGCTCGAATGTGCGGAAAGTATTTGCCGCGCGATCGCGTGAGTTGCGCGGGCCAGGAAGCTGGCGCACGGATGCTGCCGATGACCACGGCGCTGGTGAACAGGATCAAAAACACCATAAAAAGGATCCCGGCGAACTCGATTACCGCGCCCGCGACGCCGCCGACACCCAATGCCGCGGCAGCCATCGCCACCAACAGGAAAATCATCGTGTAGCGCAGCATGGAAGATCTCCTTGCAGTGCGGGCCGTAACCAAGCTCAGCGACCACAACGCAAGTCATGTGCCAAGCGTACAATGGTGCAGATACAAGGGATTTCGCATGCGTTCCGTGCAACGCGCACGGACGCACGCAGGCGCTCTCGTGCAACGTGCAACGCGGTTGGGCCACCAACGCCGACGCAAGCATGCGCCATGGCGCCGACCTCAGCCGGGGCCGTGCGGCTCATTGGCCGGCAAGGCACTGCGGCACCCTCAGATCAGGCCGCTGGCCTTGCGCTTGCGATACAGGGTGGAGGCATCGATCCCGAGAATCCGGGCAGCGCTATCGAGGCTATCGGTGCGCGCAAGCACTTGGCGGATATGTATGTGCTCGAGTTGCTCCAGACTCAGATCGCTGCCCGTCGACTGCACGGCACCCGGCTCGCCGCTGGCTGCGATGCTTCCGATGGCGAGGTGGCTGGGTTCGACCAACTCACCCGGACACAGGATTGCCGCGCGCTCGACCACGTTCTGCAGCTCGCGCACGTTGCCGGGCCACGGGTACGCGCACACCATGTGCATCGCCGCTTCGGAGAAGCGCCGGGCCGGTCGTCGATGGTTCGCCGCGAAGCGTTGCAGCAGTCGCTGTGCGATGTCGGAGATGTCCTCGCCGCGCTCGCGCAGCGGCGGCAGGGTGATGGCGATCACGTTCAGGCGATAGTAGAGATCCTGCCGGAAAGTGCCCTCGCGCACCATCGCCTGCACATCGCGGTTGGTCGCCGCGATCAGCCGCACGTCGGCGCGCCGCGTGACGGGATCGCCGAGGCGTTCGTACTCCTTGTCCTGGATGAAGCGCAGAAGCTTCGGCTGCAAATGCAGCGAGAAATCGCCGATCTCATCGAGGAACAGCGTGCCGCCGTCGGCCAGCGCGACGCGGCCGACGCTCGATTGCGTGGCACCGGTGAATGCGCCCTTCTGGTGCCCGAACAGTTCACTCTCGAGCAGTTCGGTCGATAGCGAAGGGCAATTGACGTTGACGAACTCGGCATCGCGGCGGCTGCTCCAGCCATGGATCGCCCGGGCCAGCACGCCCTTGCCGGTACCGCTGTCGCCCAGAAGCAGCACGTTGGCATCGGTGGTGGCGACCTGCCGTGCGATCTCGATCGCGGCCTGCATGGCGGGTGCCTGGCTGCGCAGGTCGCCCGCATCGGCGCGCTGCACCGCTACTTCGCGTTCGAGCGTCTCGACCCGCGCCTCGAGACGCCGGGTGTGCAACTGCCTGGCGACGGCAACCATCAGCTGTTCGGGCGTGCAGGGTTTGACCAGATAGTCCGACGCACCGGCATCGAAGGCGGCGAGCGCGGTGTCGGTCTGGCTTTCGCCGGTCACCATGATCACGCGCATGCCCGGCACCAGCTGTACCAGTCGAGGCAGCAGCTCCAGGCCGGAGTCGATGCCGATCTTGATGTCGAGCAGGCATACGTCGTAGCGCTGCCGTGCCGCCATCGCCGCGCCATCGCGCGCGTTATCGGCCCACTCGACAAAATAGCCTTCAATCTCCAGTGC